>Ga0316219_1001318_pt1 | contig 27297 bp, 14 predicted proteins | sample TBH18003PmetaG_FD_203635 | JGI IMG/M metagenome (GOLD analysis project Ga0316219, IMG submission 203635) | Freshwater microbial communities from Trout Bog Lake, Wisconsin, USA - TBH18003P | ecosystem: Environmental > Aquatic > Freshwater > Lake > Hypolimnion/Profundal zone | place: USA...
GTTGCCGGACTCACCCGCGCCGAGCAGAAAACGCATGCCGGCAAAGCCCAGCAATCCGCTGGCGAGCGAGGTCAAAACAGAAACTGAGGAGTACCAAGCCACGGTGATGGTGAGACCCAGTTTGGCGCCAAGGCGGTCGAGCATGCGTCCGCAACCCGACTGACCGATGGCATAGGTAATGCGGAAGGCGATGATGATCCAGGCGTAGTCTGTGTTCGTCCAGTGAAATTGAAGCTTAAGATAAGGTGCAAGCAGCGAGAGCGTCTGGCGGTCGATGTAGTTGATGACCGTGGAGAGGAGCAGCATCGAGCCAATCCACCAGCGCAATGCAGGGATGCCGCGCCGCGGCATGACGGCCTGCTCCGGTTGCGATTTGCAGTGGTCCAGCATATGCAAACTGTAGCAGTTTCCATGAATAACGTTAAGATATAATTTATATTCAATTCTGTAAGACACTGATGAGTAAAGAAATCGAGGTCACTATGAGGGCGATTGTTCTGGCATTAGCTGGATTTCTTGCGTTTGGGTTGCCGATATACGGACAAGCTGCTGGAGCGGTGGAACTTGGGGGAACTCATGGGAGATACCCGGCAGTATGGCCGGCAGAGATGGACAAGAATTCCGTACCGGCATGGGCGCGCGACCACAAGATTCGATTTGCGCGGTGGGATGGCGGGCGCATTGAGACGGCGAAGGCGATGCTGTCGGGCTGGGAGGGCTTGAATCCACCTGACCCCGATATCGCCTACACCATGACGAATTGGTACGAATTGAACACGATTCCGCTGCTGACCAAGGCGCACATCAACTTGGTGTGGATCACGCTCAGTGTCGGGTTTTCGCCGGAGACGGAGGTGGCGCATCAGGCCGAGGTGAAGCGGTACATTGCGGAGTGCCATCGCAACGGCATCCACGTGATGGCGTACGAGTCGATTGCCAACATCTTCTGGGAGGACATGTACGCCCTACACCCGGAGGCCAAAGACTGGGTGCAACTGCGCAAAGACGGGACTCCGACGCCGTACGGCTCTGCCGACTACGGCCGGATGGGACGCACCACGCGCTACATGGCAGACCTGACGAACGCGCAGTGGCAGGAGATGGTGATTCGCCGGGTTGACCTGGCCATCTATTCCGGCGCGGACGGCATCATCTACGACAACAACTCCAGCGCCTCGCTCATCGCGATGTACGAGAAGATCCGCACGCACGCAGCGGCGAAGAAGCATGACTTCCTCATCATGGCGAACTTCCACCACGACACCTACGCGCTGAACCAGCTGCTGAACTGCATTACGACGGAGGACGGACGCGAGCCCGGCCTGTGGAGCGCAGGCGCAAACAATTTCAAGGCCATCAGCGAACAACTCCCCTACGCGCAGAAACTGGGCGACCGCTATCTGGTGAACAACTTCGGGCTGCTGAGCCTGCACGAGGCGCTCAGTGAAGGATGGAAGCCGACGATGGTGGAGGACGGCACGCGCGAAGGCCTAACGCGCTACGAGACCTTCATGCCGCCCGAGCACCAGAAGCTGGCGCTGGCGGAAAATATGGCCTTTGGCGTGCCGCTGGAGTTGTACGTCGAGGGGCGGCCGGCGCATGAGCTATGGAACAAGATTCCCCGGGCGGTTGCCACGTGGGACGCCGTGACCCAGTACAACGGATTCTTTGTGCAGCACGACAACTTGTATACCGGCGCCCGGTCCGTGGCTCCGCTGGCCGTAATCCTGGACGACCGCAGCGAGGGCGTAGCCATCCTGAACGGCCTTGCGGCGCGGCGGGTGCCGTTTGTGGCGGTCTACGAGCGGGACATCACGCCGGAGATGCTGAAGCAGTTTCACGCAGTGGCCCTGTTGACGGCCCAGACAGTGCATGAAGAGTCGCTGAAAGCGCTGGTGGGGTTTGTGCGCGATGGCGGGCATCTGCTGGCGATACGCGATGCAGCTACGCTGACGGAAAGCGGCGCCAAGCGGTCGGCAGCAGATTATTTCCTGGACGGGAGCTTCAAGGGAACGGCCGCGTTTCTGGATGGCAAGGCCGACATTGAGAGTTGGGCGGATTCCCTGCTGAAGGCATCGGGCCAGCAGCCGGTCAGCCTACAGGCACCGGCGGGTGTTCTGTTCAACGTGACCGAGCAGAGTCACGGTGCGCGCAGGATGGTGCATCTGCTGAATTACACGTCGGATGAGGCACACGGAATCTCAGTAACTGTGGATGGCCGCTATGCAAGCGTGCGGCTGCTGTCGCCTGATGGGAACAAGCAAATCACCACACGCTACGATGCCGCGACACATCGCACGACGGCGGAGATACTGACGCTGAAGATCTATTCCGTGCTGGTATTGGAGAAGAGCGCAGGAACTGCCGGAACAACGGCACACCGCTAGCGCAACAGCCACACAGGAATGAATCAGTAACTAGTTCAGGCCCGGAAGGTGTATGTCGTCTTCCTGAGCGCTCTTCAGGGAGGCCGCCATGCGCACGGATGCTTCTTTTACATTGCCAACGGAGACCGAGTCCAGAATGGCGCGATGCACGGCGGCAATCGCAATCAGCTTTTCCGGTTCCGGATCCGCCTGTTGAATGATGCTGAAGGTCAGCAGCTTGGGAACGAGCTGCTCTAGGCAGGCGCGCAAGCTGTCGTTCTGGGCCGCAGTCCAGATAGCGCGATGGAAGGCCAGGTCAGCCTGATAAAAGTCGAAGGTCTTCCCTTCCTTGGCTGTCTCCTCCATGCGGCGAATCTGAGTCCACGCATCCGAGAGATCCTGATTGCGCTTGTCCGCAGCCAGTTCGATGGCCAGCGTCTCGAGGCGGACACGGACGCGGTAGATATCCTTGATGGCCTGACGGGTAAGAAGCGTCACCCGAGTCTTTCGCCGCCCTTGACGCTCAATGAACCCCAGAAACTCAAGTTCGATGAGAGCTTCGCGAATGGTCGGTTGGCCGACGCCGAGTCGGCGGGCCAGACCAAGTTCGGTCAGCGTTTCGCCGGCCTTGAGTTCGCCATGCTCAATCGCGCTGCGGATGCTGGCAACTGCTTTATTTTTGAGTGAGATACGCGGAATAACCTGAAGGCCACTCTCCAACTCGGTGGCGGGTGTGGCAAACGATGTATCAGCCATAAAAATCTCCCAGTAATATGCTAACACTAGAAAAATATTAAATATTTACACGAAATTGCAATTAAATATATTGAACCCGTTATGGGGGTGCTCATTTGATTCTAAAAGTGTTGCTGGTAGCTAGAAGTAAAGGGTGCCTGAGAGCTGCAGGCGGCGACCGACCGGACCGGCGACGGTATTGCTACCGGTTGTGGAGCGTATCGTTCCGGTATAGATTGCGACAGAATTCGTCGGTTGATTCGGATTAGTGGCCGGAGTACAAGTCTGGATGCCATTCAACGTTGTCCCAACGCAAACAGTGTTGGGGTTGGCAAGATTGGGAGTATTGAAGACGCTGAAGGCATCGGCACGGAAGATGAAGTTCATGCCCTGACGATAGCGCTTAAGCGTAAAAGCGCGCTGTAGGGACATGTCCGTGCGAATGAAGGCGGGACCGACCAGCGAGTTACGCGATACATTGCCGTAAGTTCCGTGAGGCGCGTACGTGAAGGCATTGATGTTGTACCACTCGGCAATTTTATCTGCGCGATGGCGGTTGCCAGGCAGACGCGGATTGATGCCGGGAATCAAGTTGGGGCGCTGATTAGGCTCCCTGCTGAGGAACTGATCACCGTCCACGAGGAGGTTGATTGGCTCGCCGGTGCGCGCGGAGTAGATGCCGGCGTATAGCCAGTTGTTGACGATGGAGCGTACCCAGTCGGCTCCGCCATTGAGTTGAGGCAGCTTATAGCTCCAGGACATATTGAAGTTGTGTGTGACGTTGGTATCCGAGGGCCCATACTGGGAGCTGATGTTTCCCGGGTTGGGGATGGCATTGTTCATCGTGGTGGAGTTGCTGTCCAGGTCGAGGGATCGGGCGTAGCTGTAGCTGGCCGTCATGGTGAGGTGCTTGCCGGCGCGCTGACGGAACATGACTTGCAGGCCGTTGTAGTTGGATGTTCCCTCGCTGAGGATGTCCACGACGCTGTTGCCGCTTACGTTATAGCCGGGGTATGTAGCGCGAGCCGCATAGGAGGCCGCTGTGGACGTTGCTCCCGTACAGTACAGGCTGGGGTTAGCCTGATAGTAGAGGCCGCTGCAATCGTAGATGGCAGGATTCTTGTCCACGGGGACAAGCTGTTTGCGACCGAGGCGGAGAACGTAGTTGGCCTCGATGACAGAAGCCTTGGTGAGCGCCTGCTGGAAGCCGATATTGCCGGCGATGACGTAAGGTGTGCGGAAGTTGCTATCGGGATAGAAGACAGAGTAGGGCGCCACAAACTGCGGATTGGATGGGTCGTACCCTGCAGGAATGGGCTGCTGACCGAGCAACGGCTGCGAAGTGCCGCCGAGGGGAGTCGAAAACGTGTAGGTGAAGTAGTAGGGCTGACCGGCACCGACCACGTCGGCATTGATGGCATCAAAGAAGAGACCGAATCCGCCGCGCAACGAGGTCTTGCCGTTGCCGAATACGTCGTAGGCAAAGCCGACTCGCGGCGCGAGGCCGTTGAAGTCCGTGGGCACAATGGAACGCGAGATGCCGGGGTCGCCGACGAAGGCGAGCCCGCCCGGCGCCGTGGGAAAAATCTTGGATTGGTAGCCGGGGATGAAGGTCTGGCGCTGGTTCTTGGGCTGGAACCACTGGAAAGGCAATTCGTAGCGTACACCCAGATTGAGCGTAAGACGGGGCGTAATGCGCCAGTCGTCCTGTGCAAACAGGTAGAGATCGTGCTGAATGGCCTGCTGACTGAGTTGGTTGGCAAAGAGCACCTCCTCGGGCAGGCCCATGAGGAAGTCGGAGACGTTGACGCCACTGTAGGTGGTGGAGTAAGCCAGCTCGCCGGGGAACTGGTTGTTGTTGAGGAACTGCAGGCGCAGCCAGTTGATGCCGAATGCGAAGTTGTGCACGCCATGGGTCCAGGTCAGCGTATCGTGCAGGTCCAGGCTCTCGTTAACGGTGTACTTGTACCCCTGCGACTGCGTACCGAGCGAGAAGCGGTTGACGCCGAAGTACGGCAGGGCAGGAACGCCGGGAAGCGTAAGGTTGGCGCCAAGCGTAGCTAATGTAGTGTGGTCCGTGGGACTGAGCGTGTAGACGTAGCGCACGTAAGCGGCGCGGGCCACATTGAGCATGTTGGGCGTCAGCACCCATGTGTCCCCGATGTTGCCGGTCCAATTCTTTCCGGTGTTGTAGGCAATCTCGTAGTTGGCGTTGCCCAGCGCGGTGCCCAGCACAATGCCGGGAGCCGAGTGGTCGTTGGCGTTCTGCATGTAGTAGCGAGCGTCGAGTGTATGGTGGCCGGTGGTGTAATCCAAGCGCAGCAGGCCGCTCTGGTCGTTGCGGGGCAGCTTGGCCTTGGTGACCGCGTAGAGCACTCCGCTGCTCAGCGTGTCGGCAATGGGCAGGTAACCGGCGGCCATCACATTTTCAATGACGGGGTTGAAGCAAGCGCTGGGCACCTCAGCGTTGGGCAGATACTTGGAAGTTGCCAGCGGCTGCAACAGCGAGATGCAGGGTGCAGTACCGGTTCCACCGGCCACGTTCCAGGCCGTCTGCAGCATGCTGTTCACATAGGGCACGTAACCTTTGCCCTGATCGTAGAGTGGATTGAGGACGGTTTGGTTGATGGTATGCGTGCCGGAGACATCCGCAGCGAAGCTGGCGCACTGCATGCCTGCGAACGGGCCCGAGGACGTGCAGGCGAGTGGCGATACACCGTCGGATTGCAGGCCGCGCTCGGCAGCGGTGGGCGACTGGAGATTGCCGATGTTCGTGCCGGCGATGCGCAGATCCTGATAGGTGAACTGATAGAAGAACTTGTCGCGCTGGATGGGGCCGCCTACGGTGAAGCCGAACTGATTGGAGACGAGTTTGGGATTAATCTTCGTGAAGTAGTCCGCGGAGTCGAATGCCGTATTCTGCGCGTACTCCCAAACCTGTCCACGCACCTTATTGGTTCCGGATTTGGAGAGGACGTTGTAGACGCTGCCCACGCTGCGTCCGTACTGGGCCTTGTAGTTGTTGAGCAGGATGCTGACCTCTTGCAGAGCCTGACGCGGCGGGTAATTGAATCCGGTGTTGTAGAACAGGTCGTTCCAGTTGGCACCATCGAACAGAAAGAGGTTCTGCGTGTTGCGCGCGCCGGATGTGCTGTAGCTGGGGCCGTTGCGGTCGTTGGTGAAGGTGGCCGGAGTGTATACATCGGTCACGCCGGGCATGAGCGCGGCCAGAGCGACGGCGTTGCCGGAGTCCAACGGCAGGTCTTCGACCAACTTCTGCTCAATCAGTTCACCGAGGGCAGCGGATTGCGTGTCTACTGTGCTGCCGGGCGTCTCCACCTCGACCGTGGAGGTGGCCGCACCGGGGAAGAGCACGGCATCGGCGCGCAGGTTCTGGTCCGCCTCCACGATGAGGCCTTCGGCCAAGTAGAGTTCGAAGTTCGGCGCGGCAACCTTCAGCGTGTAGGTGCCGGGCGCGACACTGGAGAAAACGTACTCGCCTTTCTGGTTGGAGGTCAGGGTGCGGTCCGTGCCATGCTCAATCCAGGTGAGGGTGACCGTGGCGCCGGGGATGACCGCGCCGGTCGAATCCTTGACGTTGCCCGCAACGCTGCCGACGTTCTGCGCCCATGCAGAGAGGCTACAGACCAGCAGCATCGCAGCGAGTACGCCGCAGTACGTCTTACCAAACTTCCCCTTACGACCCATGTATCCGCACCTTAGTCTTTCTGTTCCTGCCGCTGATTACGGAGCCACACCCAGCTTGCCGGGGATGGGCGGCGCCACTGGCGTGGCCGCACCGACCAGAATCGTCACATAGTTGGTGCCGCCGTTGTTGTTGTCGGTGACCCACACGTTGCCGGAGAGATCGATGGCTATGCTCTCAGAGAGCTGCGGAACCGACCCGGTCTCGCTGTGCAGGTAGCCGTTCGCACCGGAGATGGCATTGATGGCCATGGACGAAGTGCCTGCGTTGCTCACGCTGAACTCCGCGATGGGCGAAGACGATGTGTAGCCGGAGACTGCGGAGTAGCCGTAGCTGGAGACCCAGGCGTTCCCTGCTCCGTCCACGGCAACGAACTGCCCATTGACCATGCCGCCAGCCCCGGCGCTGCTGGAAACGCTGTTCGAGGAGGTGCTGGTGATGGTGCTGCCGGAGGCGGTGCCAATTACAGCCTTGCCAACGTATGTCCCCGAAGGAACGACGGTGCTGACGCCATAGGTGACGATGTTGGCCATGCTGGTGGGACTGGCAATCGAGAAGCCCGTGCTGGGGCTGACGAACCATATGCCGTTGTTTGCATCCACTGCCATACCCAGCACAGCACCCATCACAGCAGATGTCTTGTAAACCACGGATGAAGTGCATCCCGTCGTATTGCCCGTGAACCCGACGCTGTTCGCGGCGGCGGTCCCCGCAGCGAACTGCAAGATCACCGAGCCGTAGAATCCAGTGGTCACAACGCAACCTTCCTGATCGTTTGCCCAGACCTCAGGGCCATTGGTGGCGGAGGTATTGTTATCCACGATGATGTTGTAGGGGTGCGTTCCGAGAGATCCGCCGGCGGTATAGGTGCCCGAAGAGTTAATCTTGCCAATACTCTTGGACCCGGGGTTTGAGCTGCCGCCGGCGAGAGTGAAGAACACATTTCCCGATGCGTCTGCTGCGACAGCCCAGGGATTCAGGCCGATATAGAACCCGGTCGGGGTGGCATCTGCCGATGTAATGATTCCGGGTCCCGTTGCAGCCGGGAACATGGCCGTTGTTCCGAAGATGCAGGTACCGGTACAGGTATAGGTGCCTCCGGAGATGGTGCTCTCGTTCGTGTAGACTGTCGAGCTCCAGTCGGCGAGCCAGACGTTGCCGAGGCTGTCCGACGCGAGCCCCTTGATGTGGTTCATGGTGCGGGTATAGGAGACAGCCGAGGTAATCCCATACGTGGCGAACAGATTGGCGGCATAGCCGCTGTTGGCACCCACTGTATATGAGGTAACCGGGTCCTGGAGATACGCCCCATTGGGAGCAATCACAGTGACACCGGAAATATCTCCATAGTTGGAGAACCAGGCGTTGCCGTAGGGGTCCAGCGCCATATAGTTGGCCGCGAACAACACATTGTGGTTCGATTTTGAGTTGAGGTTGGGGCTCTGCGGAGCGTAGCCCATGGCCAGCGTCCAGTCGTTGGGCGCGGCGGCAAGAGCAGGAGTAAAGGGATTGCCGGACCCCGGCACGCAGTAAAACGCCCCGCCGCTTGCTCCACAGGAAACGCCGGCGGTGTTGGTTGGGAACTGAGCCATGAACCACGCGGCCTGCACCGTGTCTGCCGGCGCATTGAGCGAGCTGGCAGGAACGTTCTTGGTGCTGAGCGTTGTGCTGGACGGCGGCGTGACGCTGGCGTAGAGGCTGCTGCAGGTCGAGCCGCTGGAGTTGATGCAGTAGGAGAGGATGTCGGCGATGGTGTTGACGTGATCCGATTCCACCGAGACCCAGCTATTGACGCCGGGCGCGGCACCGGCACCGATGTTGACCATGTTGGCCGCGGTGGCGAAGGCGTTCTGCAGGCCAACTAGGTTGGTGGACGGCGTGCCGATGTTGATGACGCCGGCCGAACCGCTGGGAGCACTCATGAACTGCTGCAAAGCATAAACGGCTGCAACTGTCGTGACCTCGTTGACTGAAATGAAGGGATAGGCGGTCGCCAGAGCGCTGGCCGAGGCGCAGGGCCCGAGGGCCGCCAGAAGCGCGACGTTGGGGTTGTTGCCGGAGCCGGAGTCGCCGCCAACAATGAGCACATAGACCTCAGACGGATAGGTGTTGCCGCCGGAGGTGACCGCGCCGGGACAACTGTAGTCGCCCGTCAGGTTGAAGAACCCGCCGGAATCAGTGCTGATGTAGTAGTTGCCGTGGCCATCGATTGCGCCGATGCCGGTGTTGCTGGCGGCGTCGGTGGCTGAGGTGTTGTTGGTAAGCACGGCAGAGGACAGCAAGGAGGTCGCGCCGGTGCCGTAGGTTCCAGCCGAGGCGGTGTTTCCAGCTGCGTATAGGTACACGGATGCCCCGTTCAGCGGGTTCTGGCCGCCGTGCGCCACGCCTTTGATGACACCGCCCTGGATGGTGTCTCCCACCTGATTCACCGGCGCAGACTGAACGTATCCGCCCAGCGTACAGCCCGCAAGACCAATCGCGAGACTGGCAACAATAGCCGTGGCGATTTTGCGCAGATTCGAGGCACCCTGAGTGATGAAGATCATGGCCAACTCCTTGAATAGAGCGAATGGGTACTTTACTTCCAGTACCGGACAACATGTGACTTTGCACTTACTATAACCCTAAAAATGTTAAAGTTAATATATAAATTCAGTTTCCTACAACCGTGAAGACTACGGGTAACGTATGCAGTTGCGTGCTGGGGCCTGCGGCCTGAATCGTAACGGCAGAGACCCCTCCGGGAGTGATGTTGCTAGCGGCCGTGCTTACGCCACTACCGCAAGAGGATAAGCCGGAGGCGAGTGCCACCAACAGGATGCACAGTCCGGCAAAGCGTGAACACTTAGCCCTTGTCCTGCGAATGAGCAGCAGCCCAAGCGGAGCAAGGAAGGCGAGGACGATTCCTGGACGATGCGATTTTGTATCGGGTGTCTTCTGGTTGGAAGCTAGCCGTCCCAGATTGACGTTGGTCCACAGCGTCACAATGATGGTCTGCGGCTGGGCAAGCAGCGAATTGGAGGTCTGCACGTCGCCGGCCAAAGTAAACACTTGCGAAGACGGCTGGAAGGTACAGGCGGCGTTGGCAGGCAACCCCAAACAACTGAAGGTGACAGAGCCCACCAGCGTGTTGGTGGGAGTGATGGTCAGTGTGGTCTGCACGGCTCCACCCTGTGCGATGGCTAACGCGCTGGTGCTGAGGGCAATCGAGTAGTCCTGTGGATCGGGACTGACCACAAAGTTCAACGCCGAAGAGGTTCCACTGGTGAAGTTCGAGTCGCCGCCATAAACCGCGGTGACGTTATAGGTTCCAACAAGCAGCACACTCGACAAGTTGGCTGCCGACGATGTGTACGTAGCCACGCCCTGCGCACTGAGCGTTCCCTGCCCCAGTGTCGTGGAACCGTTCATGAAGGTGACCGATCCCGTGGGAGTGCCGCCGGTGGCTGCTGTGACTGTGGCGGTGAAGGTCACGGTCTGGAACTCGACGATGGCTGTGGGCGATGCGCTGAGCGCAACAGCCGATGTGGACTTGACCACGGTGATGATCAGAGTGGCCGACGTGCTGCCACCGTATACCTGATCGCCGTTGTAGTTGGCTACCAGAGAGTGATTGCCGACGCTCAGCTTGCCCAGCGTGATGGTAACGATGCCGTTGCCGGAGCTGTTGCTGATGGTGGCCGGCACCATCGAAGTGCCATCCACCTGCAACGTGACGGTTCCCGAGGGTGGCGATGCCCCCTGAGTGGCCGGCGTGATAGTGATGGTGACCGCCGTGGTCTGCCCGTACTGCGGATTGCCGGTTGCGGGCGTTGTCTGCGCCAAGACAGACGTTGTCTTGATGAGCACTGCGCCCTTGCCGCTCAAGGTGACGACCGGCGAGGGCGAGTTGATGCCCGTGCTGCCGGCCAGCGTATAGGTGGCCGTCTGCACACCGGTCAACGTGGGAATGTATTGCACGGTGAATTGGCAGTAGGCACCGGGCGCGAGCGCCTGTGCGGCGGTGCAGCCGTTGGTGGTCGCCGACAGCACCTGATACTCCGTGGTGGCGCCTGCGGGAGTAATCCACGGCGTTCCCAGCGAGGCGGAAGTTGAACCGGAGCTGCTCAGAGCAACCGTCTGGATGGAGCTGCTGCGGGTGATGTCCACTGTGCCAAAGTTGAACTGCGGCACGTTGCGGTTGATGGCAACGCCTCTGTTGTTGCCTGTGTCCACAACGTAGAGCGTTCCGACGCCAACGGCTTCGATGCCGGCGGGAGCGTTGAGCAACGTGGCGGTGGCCGCTCCGGGGAGAGTCCCCAGCCCGGATATGCCATTGAACCCGGCGATGGTGGAGATGATTCCGGATGAAGAATTGACCATGCGCACTGCATGATTGCCCGTATCGGCGATATATACGTTGTTGGCCCCATCCAGCGCGAATCCTGCCGGTGAGCCGAGTTGCGCGCTGGTGGCTGCACCGCTGTCACCGGAGCCGCCCGATTGCCCGTTGCCTGCCACGGCCACCATAGTCTGTGGGAAAGAGAGCAGGTTGAGTCGGCGAACCATGTTGTGGCCGGTATCCAGTATGTAGAGCAGACCGGCCGTGTCGTAACGCAGTTGCGAGGGTGCGGAGAGCTGCGTAGACAGCGGCGTGCAGCCGTCGCCAACCGTGTCGGTGGCGCCGGAGCAGACCGTGGTGGCTCCGCCAGCCGCCGCAAAGACGTACTGATAGGGATTGACGATGCGGATGCGATTGTTGCCGGAGTCGGAGACGTAGAGGTTGCCGCGGGCATCCACGGCGACACCGGCGGGTACAGAGAACGCGGCCTGAAGTGCAGAGCAGCCGTCGCCCAGCGTGTCGAGAGCACTGGAGCAGACCGTCGTTGCTCCGCCGGCATAAGTCGAAATCTTGGCTGTCGCCGGGTCGACACGGCGGATGACGTTGTTGCCGGTATCCGCGATGTAGATGGAGCCGTCTGCACCTGCCGTCACGCTCTGCGGCGCATTCAGTTGGGCGCTCGTTGCTGTCGAACCGTCACCGCTGTATCCGGCCGTCCCCGTACCTGCAAGAACCGTCTGTGTTTGCGCAACGATGTTGTAGCGCAGCACACGGTGGTTGGCCGTATCGGCAATCAGGAGATTGCCGTTGTGGTCGGAAAAGGCATTGCGCGGCAGATTCATGGCGCCGCCGAAGGCTGTGGCGTATCCGGGGTCGAGCGCAAGAGCGGGAACCGTGCCGTTGCCGGTCACGCCGAGCGAGCCGAGGTTCCCCAGAGAGTCCTTCGTGGCCAGTACCGAGGAGTCCACTCCCGGCACCGTGGGCGTCAAGGTCAGGTTGAAGATGCAGTCCTTGGTGTTGTCGGCATTCGTGGTGCAGGAGTTGGTTCCAGCCGAGTAATCGCTATTGCCCAGTGTGTAGGGTGAGCTGGTAGCCGGACCGCTGCCGACGGAGTAGTGCAGGTCCACGGTCTGCGCAACCGGAACCGCCGGTACTACAGCAGGAAATGCAAGGTTCGTAGAGACTTTGCGAATGCTGGCGTCGTTAGGGTCGGCGATGTAGAGATTCTCGTTGGCATCAATGGCGATGCCAAAGCCGGCGCTGCCACGGTGGAACTCGGCGAGTTTCAGTGCCGGGCAACCGTCACCCTGCGCGTCGGTCTGTGCAGGGCAGCCGGTGGCAACAGGGTTGCTCGACCCGGTGTAGTACGTTCCGGCGATGGGGTGCATATAGCCGGTGGTGGCATCCAGAAACCAGATAACCTCGCCGCTGTCGGCGATGTAAAGGTTGTTATGTGAGTCCAGCTTGATTCGGCGCAGAGTGGAGACAGCTCCGGACGTGCCTAGCACGTATGGATACGTCGTACCGTTGGTTGAGCCGCCACCGGCGACCGTGTAGATATAACCCACGACCGGAGAGGCGATGCCCATCACATTGCCGCCGGCGTAGATCATGCGCACGCGGGAGTTTCCGGTGTCTGCAATGTAGACGTTGCCGTAGGAGTCCACTGCGACATCGCTTGGGCCGGAGATGAGCGCCGCCGAGGCCGGCCCGCCGTCGCCCGTCTTGCCGGCAGTGCTGCTGCCGACGATAGTCGTGATGATTCCCGTGCTGGCGGTTACCTTGCGCACGACATTGTTGGTGTAATCGGCGATGTAGACGTTGTACTGGGAGTCCACCGCGACTCCGCGGGGCACGTTGAGCGTGGCGCTGGTGGCCGGCCCGTTGTCTCCCGTGTATCCGCTGACCGCCGTGCCGCTCTTGCTGTTGGCGGGAGCGGCTGTGCCAGCAACCAGAGTCATCATGCCGGTGGCCGCGCTGATCTTCTGCACCAGAGAGATGCCCCCGGCAAGGTAGATATCCCCATTCTTCGCAACGGCAATGGATGTGGGCTTGCCAAGATAGGTTGCCGCGCCGGCAGTATTGGCCAGCCCGTCGGAGGCCAGGCATCCATCACCGTAGCGGTCTGTTGCGGCGGCGCACACGGCCTGGCTGGTCGTCGTCTCGCCGGCGACGACCGTGATGACCTTGGTGTTGGCGTCCACGCGGCGGATGAGATCGTTGCCGGTGTCTGCAATATAGATGTTGCCCTGACCGTCCACATCAACGTCCTGGAGGTTGGCGGAGGCCAGCACCGCCTGGGTCGCAGGGCAACCGTCGCCCAAAGCGTCATAGGCCGTGTACGGGCTGCCGGTCGAGCAGGGTGTGTTGGCCGTTGTCGCCGTTCCTCCGCCGGCCACTGTCGTAATCAGGTAGGGAATGGGAAGCGGCGCGCTCTGGGCAAACGCACGCGCAGCCATCAGCACGGCAATCGCCGCAACACCAGCGGGCCACCGCAGCCTGTGGCGAGCATTCAGCAAACGTGTTTTGGCTACACTTTCCATAACTCACCTCGGCGCCGCTCTAATACGGCATCAGCATGACTCCGGTGTTCGGACTCATAGAAATCTGCCCTGCGTTATAAATATTTCCGTTCGTGTCCTTCCAGTAGCCGCTGGAGGATCCCGAGTTGCCCAGCGCGGCCACGCCGGTCACGGTCGAAGATGGATTCACCAGCACGAGGCCGCCTGTGTATACACGCTCCCATACGCCGGATGTCAACTGCACCGGTGCAGCCGATGGACTGCCCAAGTTAATGTTCATGGTCGCATTGTCCACGAAGGAGCCGAAGTCGTTCACACCGGAGACCGACAGCATGGTGTGCACCTCGCGCACCAGCAGGAAATTGGCGATGGACCAGTCAATCTGCGCCTGGGAGGCTGCCGTATAGCCACTTGGCGTGGGCGAAATCATGCTTGTGCCGGTCGTCGTCTTGCTGATGGGAGCATAGTAGCGGCTGCTGTTGGTGCGGATGAAGTTGAACTTCGTGGCCCAGTAGGCGTCGTTGATGTTGGCGTCCTGATGGTTCGTAAAGCCGCCCTCGTCAATCCACATGTCCACGGTGTTGACGAGTTGCGTAAAGATAGGCAGCAACGTGTTCCTCCCCTGCGGGAAGGTAAGGTTGCCGACTACGCCAACCCCGTAGGAGTGAATCTGCGCCGTGAGCCACTGTATCCAGCTCAGCACGGCGGCCTCGTAGGCAGCATCGGTGCTGTTGCTGGAGCCGGCATATTGCTGCACCCAGGTTCCGCTGGAGTTGTACACGCCGCAGCGGCTGTCCCAGTTGGTCAGCGCGATGTTGTCAAGATCGATCTCTTGCCAACCGGCCTGGATGTAAGGAAGAACAAAGGTGTTGAAGTAGTAGTTGCGGAGGCTCGGGTTGGTGATGTCCAACGGCATGTTGATATAGGTAGTGCTGCCCGAGGTGTACAGATAACCGTAAGCCGTCGAGTAGATGGAGTTGGCCGGCGTAAGCGGATTGCCGTTGCTGTCACACTGGTAGACCACCCAGTCGGGATGATTGGCAACGTACCAGGCCAACGAATCGGTGCTGACGGAGGAGCGGTTGGGATCGCGAGCATAGGGAATGTAGTGGCCCGGCACGACGGGGCTGGGCTGCGACAGGCTTGCTGCACCCCACAATGAGTACACGCGCCCGCTGTACACGGATGTATTGAAAATGTTGTAGTCGAAGAACTGCGCACGCGGCATGCCGCTGATTGTGGTGGCGGGTGTGGTTCCGACAGCGTTCAGGATGACCGGTATCGTGCTGGTCACATATCCGGCAGCGTTGGTCGCCGTCAGAGTGTAATAGGTCGTTACCGTCGGCGACACGGAGTACGGCGATGTGGGCGTTCCCGAAACGCCCGAAAGCGAGACGCTGGTGGCCCCCACCGTAGTCCAGCTCAGCGACGAGCTCTGCCCGTAGTTGATAGTCGAGGGCGACGCCGTAAAGCTGGAGATGACCGGCATGGATCCGGAGGGCGTGATGCCGATCTTGCCGGGAATCAACGGGCCGACCGGCTCTGCTACGCCAAGAACCACGGTGACATAGTTCACGTTGGAAGCATTGTTCGCCACCCAGACGTTGCCGGAGGGGTCGATGGCGATGCCTTCCGCCCCGCTGATGGCGGAGCCGGACTCTGAATGGATGAATCCATTGGCACCGGAGAGTGAATTGATGGCCATCGAGGTGGTCCCAGTCCCGGAAACACTGAAGGCGCTGATGGACGCTGCCCCGTTGTTGGAGACCCAAACGTTGCCGGCGCCGTCCACGGCTGCATACTGCGGATTAATCAATCCACCGGCTCCGGAACTGCTGGTTACACTGGCCGCCGCGCCGGTTGCGATGGTGCCAGATGATGGGGTGGGTATGGCATAAGTGACCGTGTTGACGGAGACCTCTCCCGGCGTGGTGCTCCCCAAGAGGTAGCCGGAGTTGACCATCCATATATTGTTCGAGGCGTCCGTGGCCAAGCCGAGGATGGCGCCGGTGGGCGCGGTGAATGTGCTGCGCACGTCTGAGGTGCAACCGGTCGTACCCTGCACCATGCTGTTGCCTGTAGCCGCAAGACTGCCAACAAGAATCTGTGAGACTGCGCCCACATATCCGGTGCTAACGGCGCAAGTCTTCTGGTTGGAGAGCCAGATGAGCGGCCCGCTGGAGATGGTGGAGTCGCTGTCTAGCGCAATGCCGTAGGGAAACGGGCCAAGACCGGTACCGGCTGTGTAGCTTCCGGATGCATTGAGCTGCGCCACAAGCTTTGAACCATAGTTCGTGCTGCCGCCAGCCAGCGAAAAGTAAACATATCCATTGCCGTCGCCCGCGACCGCAAAGGGACTGGGTCCTGTATAGAAGCCGTTGACCGTGCCTGTGCTGCCCACGCCCGGCCCAGTGGAGGCTGGAAACTCAGCCACTGTATTGAACTGGCAGGTGTCTCCGCCCGGGCAACTGAAGGTCCCGCCGGAGATGGTCACGGCAGGCGTGCCCTTCCAGTCCGCAGCCCACACGTTGCCATTGCTGTCCACGGCGATGCCGCGTGGGCTGCTGAATGTCCGTGTGGCCTGCACGGCTGATGTGATTCCGTATTGCGAGTAAAGACCCGCAGCGTAGCCGCTGTTGGCTCCCACTGTGTAGGTGCTTGCGGGAGCCATGATGACCGACCCACTGGGACTGAGTTCCACAACGCTGTTGGAAGGATGAGAAGACGTTGTGTTCGTCAGCCAAGCGTTGCCGTAGTTGTCGATGGCCACGCCGAAGGGCGAGCCCACGGCGTTATAACCGCCTGATTGTGGCTTGAATGCGACGGCGATGGTCCAGTCGTTTGGAACCAGGGACAGCGCAGTGAACGGTGGCGTTGCCGTGATGCACTGGAAGGCCGCGGCCGTCGTTCCGCAGCTGCCAGTGCCGCCGATATTGTTGGGAAACTGCGCCAGGTACCACGCTGCCTGCACCGTGTCGGCCGGCGCGTTGAAGCTGCTGGCCGCTATGCCGCTGGTGCCGAGCATCGTGGAGGTCGGCGTCACGCTGGCAAAAACGTTGGAGCACGTCGAGGCCGTGTCCGTTGAATTGATGCACGTGGCCAGAATGTCGGCGACGGTGTTAATCTTGTCGTACTCGGGATACGAGGTTCCAATCGTAGCGGCACTCTGACCCGATGCCACATTAACCAGTTGCGGCACCATGTTGAATGCATTTTGGAGGCCAACCAGATTCGTAGTCGGGGTGCCAATCTGGAAGCTGCCTGCCACGCCTGTGGGCGCGCTCATGAACTGCTGGAGCGCCCATACAGCCGCCACCGTTGAAACCTCGTTGACGACCACAAAGGGAACCGTGGAGGACAGATCGTGGCCCGCCGTGCACGGGCCTAGTGCCGCCATGACCACGCTGAATGCGTTGTTACCGCCACCGGAATTTCCGCCCACGATTACCACATAAATATCTGCCGCATAGCTGGCAGAACCACTCGTCACGGCCGCCGGACATGTGTAGTCACCGGTGATGGAGAAGTAGCCACCGGAGTTGGTGGTTGCGTAGTAGTTGCCGTTGTTGTCCACTCCGCCGCTTCCGCCACTGGCGGGCAACACTGCGGAGGTCAGCAGCGAGGTCGCGCCTGTCCCGTAGGTGCCAGCCTGCGCGCTATTGCCTGCCGCATAAACATAAACAGCGGCACCGCTAATGGGTTGCTGCCCGCCCATGGCGCGCCCCTGAGCGTTCTGAGTTGTGACTGGCAGTTCCGATGTGCTGGCTGCGACCTGCGCGGAAAAGCCATTGGCTCCACATCCAGCCAGTCCGCCCAAACCAAGCATGCCCATAAAGACAACTGCAAGGCGCGCGCGCCCCCCTGTCCGCCCCTGCGCTCCTTCGCCTGGTCGAATCATTCTGCGACATCTTTGTTGCCAATTCCTCACAGGCTCACCCTTAATGTCTATGCCGAAATAGATCTGTTCTTGCACCACGGGCAACAATGCAATTTGGCAGTTATGCCCATCATTCTATGCCCTTATCTAGCAGTTGGCTGCGCCGAAGCCAGCTTCAGTTGCGGAAGAACCTTGACTAATTGCTCCGCCATCCACTGTGCGACAAAGTTGGCTCCTGCAAGGTTCAGGTGCCCCCCCAACTCCGGCGGCAACATCTTGTCCATCTCCTCCACGGTCATTTTGCCGAAGGTCTCATGAGAGAAGGTGAACATGTCAATCAGCGGAACATCTTCCTCCTTTGCAACGCGGCGTGCCGCATCGGCATAGGGGCCGATTGCGGTCATGTTGTTGCCCGCCACAATGCCGTTGCGCACCGGACGGTCCGGAGGCGTCACCAGGATGGGTTTGATGCCCAGCTTGCGCGCGGTATCAATGAAGATTTTCAGGTTCGCTGCGTACTCTGTATCCGGATCCGTGTGCTTCTCCTCCGTGGCCGGATGAGAGTCGTTGCCGCCGAACTTGATGATCCAGTAGTCGGCCGGCGTGGACTGAGCCTTGATCCAGTTCTTAGGCGGATTATGGGCTCCATCCTTGTTCGTCTCCCCGTGCAGGAACGTCTTGGTGCTGCGACCGCTCAATGCAAGGTTGGTGACCTGAACATTCACCAGTTTGCCCTGCAGGTAGGTTCCCCAGCCCTGAATGGGCCGTTCCGGAGGTTCATCCGAATCAATCGAATCGCCCAGAATCACGATGCGGACCGGCCCCGCCGCCGCTGCGGGCTTGGCACACACCAGAAACAGCAAGGACGCTGCGATAGCAGACAGCCACCAACATAGAATCGTCGTTAGCCGCATTTTCGACACATTCTGCATTTGTTCATCTCCTTTGAATCACTGACTAAACCGACAGCAGCGAGGACGACTCCGTGTCGAGATAGATGGTCACGTTGTCACGCGTCCGCGCGATGGAAGCGGGGCATGCCGTCGAAATCTCGCCTTCCAGTGCGTTCTTGACCGCCTTGGCCTTGCGCCCCTCGGGCACACAGCAAATCCACACCGCCGCACGCAACAGGCCGCTGCATGTCACCGTCATGGCCTGCTGCGGCATCTCACCGATACTCGCAAAGTGCCCCTCGTTCACCTGCTGCGCCCGGCAGGCCGGATCCAGCGTCACGCACTTCAGCGTGGCAGGATCGTTGAAGTCCGCCACGGGCGGATCGTTGAAGGCGATGTGTCCGTTCTCGCCAATTCCGACAAACGCCAGATCGAGCGGTCCAGCATTCAGCAGCTTGGTGTAACGGGCAATCTCATAGGCAGGCTCGGCCATACCGTTGATGTAATGCACGCTGCGCGGGTGGACCTTGTCTTCCACGCGCTCCCTAATCCAGCGCTGGAAGCCAGCTGGATGGTTGGCGTCCACTCCCACATATTCATCCATGTGGAAGACATCCACCTTCTTCCAGTCAATGTTCGGCTGCTTCACCAGCTCCTTCACCACATCGAGCTGTGAATTTCCCGTGGCAACCATAATCCGGGAGTACCCGCGCGACGCAATCGCCTTCTCAATCACCGCTGCTGCATCCTTGGCGGAGGCCACGCCCAACTCATCTCTCGTGGCGAAGACTTTCACCTTCGCCTTGCCGTATTGCAGTGTTGCTCCCGGTTGAACCGCCGATGTCGTACTCATATGAACCAGCCTTTCATTGCCTACATATTTTGTATAAAAGATAGTTTAACGTTAAGCGTTTGTCAAAAGATAATTCCCTCTGCCTTCCGTAATTGGCGAAGAATCATAGTGTTATGTCCCCTTCAGTAATAGCATTACGGCTGTGTTTGGCCGAAGGATGACCTTCCCGCTGTGTTCTTGCCCATGGGAGTCAACCCAAATTCCCTTACCCAATTTGAGTGTGGCTTCAATCTTCGAGGCCGGATTCACCGCCACCAGCCCCTTGCTGTAGGCGCGCGTCCAGACACCACTCTCATCATGTACTGGCGGTGCCAGGGGATGCCCCAAATCCACATGCAGCACCGGCGCATCCAGATAGACTCCATACTCCTGCTCGCCGCAGACCGTCAGAAGCGAGCCTCTTTCGCGATACAAATAGTAGTTCGCCGCAGCCCAGTCCATCTGCTCCGGTCGGGCATCGGCCAGATGCTTGGCGGACATTTCATTGATGGCCCAGTGGAACTTGTCTGCCGGCAGGCTGCGGATGAAGTCGAACTTCCGCTGCCAGACGGCATCCACAAACAACGCATCGCTGTGGTCCGTAAATCCCTGTTCATCTCCCCAGATGTCCACCACGTCCACCAGCTTGCGCATGGCGGGTAGCAGTTCCGGATGATTAACCGGGAATGTGATGTTGGCCGCAACCACAATGTCCAGTGCGTGAAGGCGCGCCGTCAGGTACTCCATCCACTCCAGCACGGACAACACATAGGCGGAATCAATCTTGTCACCGTTGAACTGCTTCACCCAGTTGCCCTGCGCGTCAAAGTGGCCGCTGCGCTTGTCCCAGTTCGCCAAGTCCACATTGTCAAAGGCCATCGCCTTATAGCCGGCAGCAAGATAAGGGGCAACAAAGGTATCCCAGTAGAATGTACGCACCGCCGGATTGGTGATGTCCAGCGCCATCGAGTTTCCGGTGGGATAGGTGAATCCCCACGCCGGTGTCTTGCGGTCCGACGTGTACACAATCCACTCCGGATGGTTCGCTTTGTACCACTCGAACGTGTGCGTCTTGCGGTCGTTGTCTCGCGAGTACGGCAGATATCTCGCGTTCACGATTGTCGACAGCGTGACGGGCTTCTCCGCACCCCACACAAAGTAGACATTCCCCGCGTACACCGCCGGGTCAGGCACCTTGCGATCGAAGGGCTGCGCGCGATTGATGCCGTCCGATGAAGGCATGGGCAAACTCAAATGTGGCCTACTCTGGGCGATGCTCAGGCTTGATCCCAGCGCGAATATGAACAGCATGCAGCGCACTGCTTTGGACATAGTTCCACCTACCACTTCGACATCCAGTAATAGAAAACAATAAAGCCCGCCACCATTGCCCAGGCCCCGAGGAATCCAATCAGGTCGATGCGATAGCGCTTGAAGGTGAATGTACGTGGCAGTTGCAGTAGATCGCGCACTAAGGATGCGTGTCCGTTCTCTTCCAATTGGGTCATAATTCGTCTCCCCCTTGCGGCAACAGATTTTCCTCTCCCACAGGTACCTTCAAATAGCCGAAGATGCGCTCCAACGACGCAGTCGGCTCCGGCTTCGTCAGCCAGCTCACCACAACGATGAGAACCACCCCCGTCACCATGCAATACAGCGACGACCATGCATTCGGCAGGCCGTACAGCTTTGTCCCGAAGAACACAGACCCTGAACCCAGCGTGCACGCCCATGCTCCGTACCGGTTGGCCCGCGGCCAGATAATCCCGATCCAGAACGCGATGCCGATGATGGGCAGAATGCTGATGAACTGCACGGTTGAGCCGACGACCGAACTCATCTTCAGCCCCAGACTGAATCCCGCCGCCATAATCACCAGCGACGAGATGCGCGCCACCATCAGGTAATGCGCGTCGCTCTTGTGATGCCCAATCAGTGGCTTGTACAGGTCGCGCGTGAACAGCGCCGAGCCATTCACCATGAACGAAGAGCAGTAGGCCATCACCGTGGCCAGCAGCGACGAGACCATCAGTCCGATCAGACCCGACGGCAGCAGGTTCACCACCGCCATGCCGAACACGCGCTCACGGTGCGCAAACGGAATTCCCGGAAACAGCACCACCGCCAGCAGACCGGTCAGCGTCCATCCCACGGTGCAGAAGCGCTTGATGAAGTTTCCCGAAGTCCAGCCGAAGCGGCAATCCATCTCCGTTTTGCCCGTTCCCGCAACCGACATGATGTGCGGCTGCACCACAATGCCGATCAGCCCGCTGAGAACCAGCATCGCAACCACAAACGGCGTCAACTCTCCGCCCGGACGGCTGAAGACCTCAAAGAAGCTCACCGGCACCGTGCGATGCAGACCCGCGAATCCTCCCACTTTGTGAAACCCGAACGGCAGCATCATGAACGAGAGCAGAATGATGAACAATCCCTGCACAAAGTTGATGGTGGCCACCGCCACCAGTCCGCCGGCGGTGCTGTAGATGGTGAAGATGACCACCACCACCACCGCTATGACCCATTCCGGCACTCCCGTGATGGGTGAGACCGTCTCCGCTGTTCCCTTGATGGCGATTCCTGTCCACAGCGCGAATAGATAGATGCACAGTGCAGCGTAGGCCAGACTGTACGCGCGCCCGTAACGTTTGTTGAAGAACTCGGCGATGGTGGTCATGCGCAGCCGGCGGAAGATGGGCGCCAGAATCCAGTAGAACGGCGTCGTGAAAAGCCAGATCCACTGGTACCATATCCCGCTCAGCCCGGCCGTATAGGCTGCGCCGGCTACGCCCACGGCCTGATCCGTGCTCGTTCCCGTACCCAGCGCCTGCGCCAGCACAATCATCTTGCCAAAGGAACGGTTGCCCGTGAAAAAGCCCGACGAGGTCTTCACCTTGCGGCTCACGAACAGTCCAATTATTGTTATCCCGACCAGATATACGGCCAGAACAATCCAATCCAGTATTGAAAGTGTGATATGCATAGTTGACTTGATTTAACTATGAACGTTAACGTATAAATCTGCAAGTGGAATATTTTCAACATTCATACCCTATGAACTCATCATCGAACTCCCTTCGCATCGGCTTGCTGCTCTCCGCAGCACTTTTGTATCTCCTCTTCGCAGCCCCTGCCTCCGCGCAGATTGGAAACGAGTCCGGCAACCTGTCCTGGCAGACGCCGATTCCCCGCGATTTTCCCGAGGCCAGTTGGCTGGATACGGGTGTTGTGGCCGTGGGCAATTGGGAGGGCCTCGCCTTTCGTACGCGAACCGGCGGCCAGAGTCTGGGCGGGCTTCCCGTGGATTTGAAGCAACGGTACGACGCTGAGCACACCGAGCAGGCTGTCCTCAATCTTAAAAAGGCCGGGGTCAACTTCATCATCACCAACTTCTTCAAGACCGGCCTGTTGACTGATCGCGAAGACATGAAGACGGCCAAGAAGTTCACGGAACTCTGTCATCGCAACGGAATCAAGGTTGGCCTTTACATCGGCGGCACCATCTTCACGGAGATGCTGGCGCACGACCTGCCCGAAGCCAAGAACTGGGTGGCCTACGACGATGTAGGTCAGCCCATCCACTACTCCTGGTACCGCTATGTCCCGGACTTTGACCATCCCGGTTACATCGCGTACATGAAGCAGGTCGTGCATCAGGCCATCACAGAGCTGCACCCGGACATGATTCACTTCGACAACCTCTCTCTGAGCGCGCCGCCCAACACGGCAGACACTCCCGAGGTGAACCGCCGCTTCCGCGCCTTCCTGCAAGCCAAGTTCCCCACGCCGGAACAACGCAAGTCGCGCTTCGGCTTTGCTGACATCGGCGGTGTTTCCGTGCCCACTTGGCATGCCCTCTCCGACCCGCGGCGCATTACGCTCTTCGAAGATCCTGTCATGCAGGAGTGGATTGACTTCCGCTGTCAGGACCTGGCCGACTACTACCGGCAGATGGCCACCTACATCCACGGCCTGGACAAGAACATCGCCGTGGAACTCAACCCGCATGGTGTCTTTGGAGAAAACGGCGCTTATCTGTTCGGCATCGATCATCCCCGCCTTGTCTCCTACGGTTCCATCTACTCCAGCGAGGAGAGCAACGCGGCTGGCATCGAGGGCGGTGTGCTGGTCTCCAAGATTCGCAGTTTCAAGCAGGCGCGTCATCTGAATGAGACCGCCTTCACCTACACCGGACCGGCAGTCGCCAACGCCAAGCTGCACTCCTGGCGTCTGATGATGGCCGAGTCCATGGCCTACAACCGCAACTCCATCGGCGACCTGGGCGAGGTTCTCGACGTCACCACCTGGCCGGACGACCTCAAGCAGTACATCCAATACTTCACCACGCAGAACCAGCACTACCGCACGCTGCATAACGTCACCGATGTGGCCGTGCTACGTTCGTTCCCCTCCACTGCCTATAACAGCGGCGGCCCACAGTTGCAGGCCACGTTGATGGAGCAACTGCTCATTCAGTACAAGATTCCCTTCGACATCATCTCCGACCGCGACCTGCCCACGCTCTCGCGCTACCGCGTGGTCGTGCTGGCGAACCAGGACTCGCTGACCAGCCAAGCCGTCGCGCAGATACGCGATTACGTGCAGCAGGGCGGCGGATTGGTGGCCACCGGCGAGACCTCGCTCTACACCGAGTGGCGCCGCCGCTACAACGATCTGGCCCTCGCCGACGTCCTCCATGTCCATGTGGACGCCAGCAAATTCTCCTTCGGCAGCGGCGGTGTCGCCGCGTCCGCTCCCCTGCTCACCAACGTGCCTGACTATCAGGAGAGCACCTTCGGCAAGGGGCATGTCGTCTACCTGCGCGCCGTAGTTCCCGCCGGCAGAACATCGGCCACGGCGGACTTTCCACCCGAGAATGAAGCATACAGGCACAACCTTTGGTCGATGCCAGAGAACTCCGCCGACCTGCTCAAGGCCCTGCACTACGCCAGCGGCGGCGTGCCGTTCTCCGTTGTGTTCCAGGATGCGCCGCTGACCACCACCATGGAGTTGACCGACAACGCCGCCAGCACGGAACGCAGCCTGCACTGGCTGAACTACGACCTGCGCGCAAACGTCAAACCCGCGCCGGTTTCGGTCGCCGTGCCCGCCGGCAAACATGTCTCCAGCGTTGAAGTTCTCTCGCCTGATGCGCCGCCGCAAATGGTCTCCTTTCAGGAGACCGATGGAAGGGTCGCGTTCACTCTTCCCTCGTTGACTGTCTACAACGACGCCGTCATCCACCTTCACTAGTCAGGGGTTCATATGGGTTACTTCGATCTACAGGTTAACGGTTACGCTGGCGTGGATTTCAACACGCCCGGCATGGAGTCCGAAAAACTGGAGGCCGTTTGCCGCCGTCTTGAATCGCAGGGCGTGGACAGCATTCTGGCCACCGTCATCACAGACACCATTCCCGAGATGCAGGCGCGCTTGCGCCAGATCGTCGCACTGCGCAAACAATCCGAACTCGCCCGCCGCGTCATCCAGGGCATCCACATCGAGGGGCCGTTCATCAATCCCGAGAACGGATTCCGCGGCGCGCATCCGCTGGACGCCGTCACGCTGACCGACATCGGCAGCATGGAGCAGTTGCTGGATGCTGGCGACGGGCTGACGCGCATTGTCACCCTCGCGCCGGAGCGCGACCCAGGCATGAAGGTCACACGTCTGCTCGCGGACAAAGGCATCACCGTCTCGGCCGGCCATACCAACGCCTCGCTCGACGAGTTGAAGCAGGCCGTGGACGCAGGCCTCAGCATGTTCACGCACACCGGCAATGGTTGCCCCGCCACCATGCACCGCCACGACAACATCGTGCAGCGCGCGCTCTCCCTGCGCGGCCAAATCTGGCTCTGTTTCATCGCCGACGGCGTGCATGTTCCCTTCTTCGCGCTCAAGAACTACCTTGCGCTGGCCGGGCTGGAGAAGACCGTCATCGTCACTGACGCCATCGTCGCCGCCGACCTCGGCCCCGGACGCTTCCAGTTCGGACGCTGGGACCTGCTCATCGGCGACGATCTGGTCGCCCGCGCGCCAGACAGCTCGCACTTCGTCGGCTCCACCGTCACCATGCCCAAGAGCTTTGAGAACCTGACCACGCACCTGGGCATGAGCGCAGCAGAGGCGCGTCTGCTGCTGGAGGCCAATCCGCGGCGGGCCATCGGGCTCCAGTAACATCGCGGCCGCAATCCCCGCGAACGGTCCCCGAGCGGTTAGCGCTCGAAGTACTGCCGGGCCAAAGACTTCAACTGCAGCGAGGCGGCGAACTCCCGCTCCAGGGCCAGCAGGCGGACGCGCGCGTCATCCGCCGGTGTCGCGGCGTCGGTCTCGGCGCGCATCACCACCGGCACGGGACGCCCGTTCGCCTCGTCCGTCAGGCTGCCGGCCAGCGGATGGCTGAAGTAGATGCGGAAACGCGCAACGGATGCGGAGGCTTCTCCGCAGTTGTCCGGGCCGCACAGTGTGCTCATCTCCACATACTGCGTCACGCCGTCGTTATTCTGGAACGCGTCGAAGACCACGGGGCCATCCCCCACCTGCATCAGCAGCGGGCCGCGCCAGTTGGGATGCTCGTCGCGCATCAGGTGGCAGAGCACGGCGTCGTGCGCGCCCAGCACCGGCGAGATGCCGATGTCCACCAGGCCGCCGTTTGTGTCCTGGCGGTACTCCGCCCAGTCGTAGGCTTCCAGAGTGGACATATCCCAGGTCTCCTTCCAGACTCGCAACCGTGTGAATCCGCCTACCTGCCGGGGATAGAGCGCGTCCAGGTCAATATGCGCACGGCGGGGCGTCATGGACCGGTTGAGCAGCGGGTGCGCATAGGCCAGCGAGCCCAGCCCCGCCAGCACGGCTAACAACGCCAAACGCGGCCACAGCGGGCCGAATGAGAGTTGGGGCACATCGTCGGCGGATTCAATTGTCGGCCCGGTCGGACGCGAGCGGTCTGCACGCACCACCACCGCCGCAAGCAGAATGACGGCCAACAGGAAGAGGCAACTGCCGATGCCGTAGTCCACGTTGCGGCCATGGCTCTGCAGTGACGGGTGATGCATGGCGATAACGTAGAAGACCACCAGTAGGCACAGACGCAGGAAGTTGAAAAGATAGCCCAGCGCCACGGCACCCAGGGACAGCAGCACGGTCCGCCACCAGCGGAAGCGGCACGCATAGCCGGTGATGAGCGCAATGTAGCCCATGGTCACAGCGCCGCGGATGCCGTTGCATCCCGGGGCGATATAGATGCCGAACTCCGGCGTGAACATCAGCCGCAGCTGGTCCGGCGTCAGCCGCGCGCCCAGAAAGATGGCGAAGCTACGCGCGATGTGCGCCGACGCATACTGGAGCGGCACATCCACAAAATGGTTGAAGTCGTGCGGAACAGGGTTCAGGCACAGCAGCAGCGCCAGCGGAATCAGCGAACGGCGCAGCAACGGCATGCCGCCGAAGAACAGCACCGCGCCACAGCCATAAGTGAAAATCACCATGCTGTCCGTGGGCAGCGTCTGCGACATGCCGGCTTGGTACTCGAAGACGACCATCATGGTTTCGCGGAGGTGTCCACCCACCACGGCCAGCGCCAGCACTGGCAGCCCCCACCAGCTTCCGCGCACACGCCACTGCATGCGCCGGACCTGGAGGATAATGAGCAACGCGCTCACGAATGGAAAGAGCATGCCGACGGAGCGCAGGGGATCCGTCGTCCATAGATTCCACAGGTTGGCCAGCGGCCGAAGCAAAGCGATAAGACCGAGAGCACAGCTGAGGCAGACGGTCGCGGCAGCCGTCACCGCGCCCGCAGGCCAGCCCGCGTCGTGCAGCCACTTCCTTGATGCGCTTCCAACCTGCATGGGATTCGATCCGCCTACAAGGGTATCCCACAACAGAGATGTGCTGCTCGGCCCACCGGCTTTGGATCGGCGGCTCAGTGTCCCATACATCCATCAAGATTGGCCGGATGTGATGTCGCCCCACTGGGCGCTGTTGCTCGAACCACCCCTCCGCGCGCAACGTTGCGCATCAGCCGGATACACGAAAAATGCCCG
>Ga0316219_1001328_pt1 | contig 27143 bp, 22 predicted proteins | sample TBH18003PmetaG_FD_203635 | JGI IMG/M metagenome (GOLD analysis project Ga0316219, IMG submission 203635) | Freshwater microbial communities from Trout Bog Lake, Wisconsin, USA - TBH18003P | ecosystem: Environmental > Aquatic > Freshwater > Lake > Hypolimnion/Profundal zone | place: USA...
GGCCAGATTGTCGAGTTGGAAAATGGAGTAACCATAGGGCTTGGTGCGGGTGAGTTCGGCGGGAAAACTGCCGTCCAGGGCCATTTGCTTCGGAACGAAGACCTCTTTGAATTGACGACGGCATTTGGCCAGCAGGTCGGCATCGCCGGTGAGGGACGCAAACGCCGCAAGTTGGAGAAAATAGGCCACGGCGTGGTTGTTTCCGGCGTTAGCTTCTTCTCTACCGTTCTTGCTGGTGGTCATCCAGAGCGTGTAATCGCGGAACCAACGCTGGAGGCCAGCCAAGCTCTCGGAAGAAACTGCGGGAGACTTGGCCACCGCCTTCACGGCGATGGCCACTTCGGCCAAATGCAGAGTGTCGATGATGCCGGTCCCACGCCCGGGCGACACGCCGGGGATAGCCTGGGCGTAGTTCAGACTCGGGTTCATCCGGGTCCCGGTGTTCAGAAAGAAAACGCGCAAGAGTTCGGAGGCTTTGGCCGCGTAGCGGTCCTCGCTGGTCAATTTATAGGCGGCAGCCAGTGCCGCCACTGAATCGCGCAACTGGGCCATGCAGCGCCGGTGGTCATTGAAGTTGTTTGGGTTCGATTCGCCGTCGCGCCGGATATAGGGGAGGCCATTGGATTTGGCAGGGTTCGGCCACCAATAATCGCCGTTAGAGTAGAAGTCGTTGGGGCCGCCCTCGCTCAGCTTGGCGGGGAAGCGCGTCAGGGTGATGGGCTCCTGAAACAAGGCGAGTCCAGCGGTCTTAAGGATTCTGGCGCGGTCGACCGCCGCCACGTCCAGGGTGAGTTTCCTTCCGGAGGGCTGGGCCGCCGCACTCAGGCAGACAGAGATGGCCAGCGCCAGGCAGGCTGGAACCCACCACCGCACCACCCGCGATGCCAGCGCGCGGAGCCCGCCCAAACACCGGGGCAGGGACGAACCGTCCCTGACTCCGCTCACCCAGGACGCCACTTGCTCGTTGATCGACGGACCAAATCCGATCATTTGACCTGCAGATGCACCGGTTCCATCGGGTGATTCGCATTGAACGCGAGTAAGTCGTTGAGCAGGCAGTTTTCCATCGCTTCCGAGGCAGGCTGAGCGATGGTGGCGGCAGTAAACCCAACCCCGGGTTCGATTTGCACATGCCGCTCGGGCATCCATAGGGCGGAGGGCAAACGTTCCAGGCAGTCTTCCGCACACCGAACGTCCGCCACGGTGGGCTTCTCCCGAAGGCTGATGGTATAGACCGGCAAGGGGGGACTTTGGCAACCAGTGAGGCCCACGATCGCCACGCCGAAGACGGACAACGCGAATATCTTCTTCATCATGCGTCAGTTGTACGTTGGCCCTGAGACAAGGTCAATCCTGTTACCGGTTCTCCATTTCAATATCATCCAACTCGAAGGCGGTAAAGTCGGTGGCATTGGAACTGAATCCGACCCAGCGGACCTCTTTCCATTGGGGATCGCATGGCAGGTCCGGGAACTCCTTCCGAGCGCCCCCAGGCAAGGTCACTCGCAAGGTCCAATGACACCCGGTTTGCCCGATCGGGGAGCGCATCTCCACCCCCACCCAACTATTCAACGGCACCTCAATGAGCTTTTGGCCCTGCACGAACATCGCCCCATCGTGAAACTGGAGATTTGGTCCGGTGCGATAAGGACTGGATCGGTCTCGCCACTCACAGTTGGCCTTGGCGCCCGGTTCGAGCCGGATTCGGTAATTCAGATGCGCTCGGCCCGTCGTGTAGTGCGGGTCCCAGTAAAAATGCGGATTATAGGCGAACTTCAGGTCGGGACGATCCTGGATTTTGAGGCTGTGTTTGCCGCTGGCCGCCACCTCGCTGGTGAGCGCGATCAGGTCGGTGCGTCCCTCTTGATCCAGCGTGGCCAAGGCGAGCAAAGGCGTCTGCCCGCCCTGCTCGAAATCATCGTGAACGTCCACCGGTTCTGGTTCCGGAACTCGATAGGGCGTGGGATAAACGGTCGCCGCCGCGAGGTCCTTCCACTTCGGGTCGCCGTAAACACCGGCTTGGGAGAAATCAAACGGCTGGAAGCCAATCCGCGCCGCCGGCGAGCCCGGGCGAAGCCGAAAATCACGTTGCTCCGGATTGACAAACAGCGGGTCGGCGATAAGGGAGCCGGCATCGTTGCCGGCGGACTGCCATTGCGCCCAGGAGTGGCCGGAAAAATCGAACGGTTGGCCGCCGGCGCGCCAGTAGAGGTTGTTGCGAAGGATGACCTTTGCCCCGGCGCGCCAACCACCGTAGCCGAGCAACTGGCCGTGGTCCCAATAGACAATATTGTGCTCGAAGGTGAAGGAAAGATGCGGTTCCGATCGAGTCACTGCCACCTGGCCCTCCTCGCTGAAGGCCAGGATATTATTGCGAAAGACGTTTTCCTTCCCGTAATGCTGATGAACACAGCCGTCCTGGACATTGTACACCAGGTTATTCTCGTAGGTAATGCCGCTGCTGCCTTCGTCCGGGTATAACCCCCAACCACCATACCGAGTCGAATAGACATCGTGGATGACGTTATGGCTGATCACCGTGCCCGCAGAAGGTCCCAGTGTATAAACCCCGCCCATGTCACTGAGAATCCGGTAGCCGAGATGATGCAAGTGGTTGTACTCGATGTGGTTTCGCTTCGCGCCGCTCTCGGCGTAGCCCCAACGCCAGCCCACGGAGACGGCGGTGTAGAAAAAATCACTAATCTCGCAGTGAGTGATCGTATTGTCCGGATTGTGGCCAATCCACACCGCCACCGTGTGCGGCAGGATGCGGCCACCACTCTGAATGATGCAATTGTCCACCGTTATCCGCGCCGTCCGGACGGGTTCCGGCACCAGCGAGGTCTCGCCGATACGGACGCCGCCGATGCCGAGGTCGAACATCCGCGTCGCCTCGACGCCGCAATCCCGGCAGGCATGTCGAAACCAAAACGCGGTCGCGCCCACATGCTCGACGGCGCAACCTTTGAACCGCACATCACTCGCCGCGTCGAGTTGGATTACGGATCGGTCCACGTTCATGGCAGCCTGCGACGGAGGCAGGCCGGCAGCGGGGATGCGGAATTCCGCATAACGGAACTTCAGCCCCTCAAACTGGAGGTGCGCCACCCAACGGTTGGAATTGGCCGCTTCACCCTGAAACCTCAAAAACTGATCCAGACGGGGGGCGACGACGCTGGCAGTGGCCAGATCCTCACCCGGACGTGGTCGATAATGAAGCCAGCCGTCTCGATCCAGGAACCATTCACCCGGGGCATTCAGGGCACCAAGCCAATTCTCCAGGTAAAAGAGACTTTCACGTCCCATCGCATTCCAGGATTGCATTTTGGTGCCCGTGGTTATGAACTGCCCCGCATCAAGGTCAGCCGATTCCAACCGCTCGCGAGTCGTATCCCACTTGTGGATTACGATGACCTCGACGTCCCGCAAGGCCGCCGCATCCAAAGCCTTGAGGCCAGCCAGCGACGCAGGTTTCACCGTGAAAACGTGCTTGGTGCGGGAGTCTTGACCTGCGAGGGCAGCTTCAGCTACTCCTATCACCGATTCAAACTGCCGATCATCGGGTGTACGCGCTCGAACCGCGCGTTGGCCGTTGACCCAAAGCTGTTCAAAGCGCCAAACGAAAGCGTCGCCTGGGCTGGGCTCCGCCACCCGTGTTTTCCAAACCCCGGGATGTTGAGGATCCACTTGCCAGGGACCGGAGATGGCTCGACCGCCGCTAACGATCACGTCAGCCCCAGGCTCTGCGCGATAAATCACCGGTGCTGCCGCACTGGCCCCCGAATCCTCCGTGCCGAAATCCACCGGAGCGGCAAGCTCATAGGTCCCCGCCTTGAAGGTGACGATCACGGACTGCTCCGGCAGGTGTGCACGGTCGGATCGCGCCGCCTGCTGTCCCCGTTGGAAGGTGGCGAACGGCTGTTCGCGAGTTCCCGGATTGGCATCCCGCCCCGTCGGCGCCACAAAATACTCAGCGGCCAGGAGTGAATGGGACAGGCACAAAATGGACAGCAAACCCAGCGTCACCGCGCCTGGGGGATGCGCCTCGCTTCGGTCCGAGTTGTTTCTGGGATTCGGGTTGGGATCCTGCCCGGAAATGGGGGAGGATTGGGGCAATGGGTTCATAGATGGTCTTTCAGTTTCCACCCGGCCATGGCAGAGGTGCACTTGGATTTCCGCGAGACACCTGAGCCAGACCAAGCGCCGCGAGAATCACTTGGTTTTCGGCGGGAGATTGCCAACGACTTGGAGATCCCCGTCCAGCAGCAGGGCAGCGGCGTACCAACGCCGGGGGGCAAAGCGGACGGGATCGTCGATCTGGTTCTTATTCTGTTCCAGGATTTTGGCCTTATCGATGGGGTTGGCGGTGAGTCGAATCGTGACCGTGTGGTCGGCCACCGCCGATTCCGAAAGGACCCAAGTGCAGCCCAGCCGGTGGTAGGTGCAGAAGGCATCAAATCTCCGCGACAAGCTCGCTGGCTGATTATCCACGACGGTTTCCAACTCGCCACCATCGGGACCCAGCAGATCATAGATGGCGGCCGAGCGACCGTGGAAGGCGAAGCGCAGGCCTGCCCCCGGAGTCTCGCCTCGCCAGAGGCAGGGCACACGATCCGAAAAAGACCGGGCAACCGGATCGGTCGCCCCGTCCAGCCGTTGCCACTCACCGCTGAACCATTCGCGTTCCAGGGGAATGAGTTTGGCATTCTCATGATTGTCGGGCGTGAAAGGAACTGGAAGCTGGCGCGGCCCGACGTGGCCGAGCGTCCTCATTTTATCCAAGGAGCTGGCGACGGCTTCGGTGTAGAGCCGATGCCCCGTTTCGGCGAAGGGATGGCAGCCATCCGGGGCAAACGCCTTGCGTGGTGGCATGCCCTTCTCCGCATCCGCCGGCACCTCGGGCTTGGGGGCGGTAAAGACCCACTCACCGGCGTTGATGCGACGGGCGGCCTCCTGGGCCAGGTGGATAGACGGGATGCCGTAGTGATCCGCGATGTATTCCATGGCCGACGCCGAGCGCGGCAGGTGTCCGGCGGCCAAGTCCTTCAGCATCCAATCGTGGAGCGTGTAGACAAAACAGATGTCAGTAGTGCTATCTGTGCGCCAGATTTGCCTCACAATTCCTTCCATGCAGGCATAGATCTGCGCCGGCGATGCGCCGCCATCGTTCACCGCGAATTCCACGAATACGAGGTCCGGCTTCCCAGCCAGAACGTCCCGTTGCAGACGATAAACACCCAGGTCGGAACCGGTGCCGCCAATGGCCGCGTTAATTTCGGTGACTCGCGCCTGAGGAAAATGCTGACGCAGCCAGGCTGTGGTTTGCGGACGCCAGCCGTCAGCCGCCGTAATGCTCCCCCCGAAGTAGGCCACGTTGACCTTTGCCCCGGCGACCACTTTGGCCAGGAAGTTGGGCAACCCGGCCCGCGGGCGTAACTCGACCGCCTCACGCGAGGGATGATCCCGGTCATCAGTTATTCCCGTGAATTGAATCCCCACCATCAAGGCGGCCAGGCCCAAGGATCGAAACGGAGTGCGCATAGTCCGAGATTCGACGGTGCCAACCGAGATTTGCTTCACGGATTTTCCGAGCTACTGAAAGGATGACAGCGTGCCGTTCTGCAAAGTGCCGTACCAAAACCAAGTCTTTTTTCCGCTCGGCAGTTCGACGGTGGCGCAGAGGACTTTGGGCTGCCGGTCTGACCGCTCAAAAGTCGAGGGCCAGTCCATAGAGATAACCGCGCCTTTCAACCAGGTCCGCGCTTCCGGGGACAAGGCTCGTTTGGTTTCGAGGTCCCGCAGCGTAACCTGGCGTGGAGTATTACCCGGCGGCCCACCCCGGGCGTAAGCGCGAACAGCAGCCCCGATGTCCTGGATGAACCCGACGGAACCGCCGTTGATCAGGTTCATATGCGCCGCCGACACAAAGAAGTCAGCACACCAAAACACACCCAGAAAAGCCGTCATCAGCAGAACGGCGGAATACCTCACGATCACCGCCCAGCCACATTGCGAGCGTCGGAACTGTGTGAGGCTCTGAGCCAAGACCACGACCAGCAAGCCCGTGCCCGCCACGCAGGGGATCGACCGCACGAAAACATCCTGCTTGAATACCTCGAGGGGGAGTTGGAAATGCACGATGAACCACGTCAACATTCCCGTTTGCAACCCACCGAGTTGATCGGCCAGCCAAACGGCCGACGGGACACAAAAGGCCATAGCTGCGGCGCCTACCACGGCGGCGAGCGCGGCCTGAATGGTGTTTCTCAGTAAGGCCGCCGCCCAGAAGCTCAGGAAGAAGACCACGCAAAACATCACCGAGAACGCTACGAGAGCACCCGAGTCGACCTTTTCGAGGTCAAGCGTGTCCTGCGGCAGCGTGGCCCAAGCCAACACCAGGGGGAGGACCACGGCGAGTACCAGCGCCACGACCAGGCCCACGCCCAGTTTGACGGCCCATTGCCGAAGGGCCGAGACCGGCAAGGTCAGTTGCCAATCCACCACCCCTAGATTTTTCTCCTCCCCCAAGGAAATGCTGGCCGCCAAGAGAACTGTGAGGGGGAAGTAGAAGCAAACCACCACGGCGAGGACGGTTTGATAGCCCCGTTGGGGCTGGAGCCAGTGCAACCCCGCCAGTGCCAGCCACCCAACGGTGAAAGCCGCCGCCACCATCCATAACGGCTTCTGCAACCGGAACTCCTTCCTTACGAGGTTCCAGCCCCCACCGGTGGGACGGCAGCGGAGCAACCGCCCCACCCAACTTCCCGCCCCGAAGCGCCAACCGGGGGAGGTTCCGTTGTCCGGAAACAGGGCGTCCCTCAGCTCCAGTCTTTCGAATTTCCGCCAGCCGAGCCAGAGGAACACCAGAGAGTAGATGGGCGCGAACAGAGCACAGGCAACCAATAGATGGGAGTCCATCGATTCGGAGCCCGAGACGGCGGGGCTGGCCCATTCCAGGACATTCACCAAGATCGCCAAGAGCAAGAACGGGATCGCAAAGCTAAGCACCAGACCACCGAGCGTGGACCGCGCCACGAGCGTCCAGTAGCACGACGAGCACACCACGGCCACCAGCAACAATGCCGCCGCCAGCACGCCCCCAGCGGTAAGGTCCAACTCCGACAACTCCACCACCGACAGGTCCACGCCAGGTTGCCCGGGAGCGAGCCAGCGGAGCACCCCAAACTGCGCCAGCCACAGGACCGTCAAGGCGGCCACGAGGCCCGACAAAACCCATACTTTCTCCTTCCACAACCGAAAGCGCTCGGCGGGCTGGGCCAGCAGCAGGCCGAAGGTCCGATGGTGAAACTCGATCCCAAAACTCGTTGCTGCCAGCAGCGGGATGGAAAGGGTGAACGCAAATACCGCGGACGAAACCAGAAACCAGGCTACTTCGTGGGAGAGCGCCGAGCTGGAGACCTTGACCAAGAGGGGCATGAGCGCGGCCCCGACGGCGACGTAAGTTGGCAACCGCAGGGGACTCCACTCCTTCACCAAGCGCGGGTTCATGCCAACCTCCTTTCGCTCCCCGTCCTCAAGGTCGCGACAAATACCTCTTCAAGCGTGAGCGCCTCCGAGGTCAGGGATTCCGGACCCAAGCCTCGCAATTGCTCCATGATCTGCGCCCCGGCGCCATTGGCAATCAATTCCAACTCCCGCCCCGTTCGGCGGACCTGGAGGGCGCCCGCAAACCCGGCCTCCGGCGCCGCCCCGGCAAAGCGAGCGCGGATCTTCTGGAAACGTTCCCGGGCCGCGTCTGCGCCCAGGGTCATCACATTCCGACCCCCGTCCATGATCGTGAATTCGTCAATCAGTCCTTCGAACTCCGAGATGAGGTGCGTGGACACGAGAATGGTCCGCTTGCCGGGGTTACCCTCCTGGTAAGCGCCGATGACCGTTTCAATGAACTCCCGTCTGACAATCGGGTCCAGGCCCGAGGTCGGTTCGTCCAGGAGCAGCAATTCCGGCTCCGGGCTGATGGCGGCGATGAGCGCCACCTGGGTGCGCTGCCCTTTGGAGAGTGCGCCCGCCCGTTGGCCGGCATCGAGCCGAAACCGGTCGAGCAGATCCCGCTCGGTCTCGCGATTCCAATGGGTCCGGAACGATGCCAGGTAGTCCAACGTCTCCCGCACGGTCATCCACGGGTAGAATGCCACATAATCAGGCACGTAGGCCAACCGCCGTTTGACTTCAACCTCGGCTTTGGCCGGGTCGAGCCCAAACATCCGCACCCTTCCGCCCCGCGGACGCAGCAGGTTCAACAGGCATTTCATGGTGGTGGTTTTGCCGGCCCCATTACGCCCGAACAGGCCGTAGCAACGGCCCGGCTGGACGCTCAAACTGAGATCGTGGACGGCGTCGGCGGAACCGTAGGCATAGCCCAATCCGTTAATTTCTATGACAGGAGCAGGTTCATTCATAAGCCAAAACGAGTTGAAAAGGTGAAGTCGATCCTCATGGGTTGGTCAGTAGACAAAACCGCCGCAAATACGGGTCACAACGCCTCCTTCGCGGCCTGGTCGCTGGAGCGCTTGAGTTCACCGATCGCCTGGAGACGCTCTTGAACCAATTCAAGAAACTCCTCAGCCGGCACCTGCAGATGATGGGCCTGCACGACCGCTTGGTCGATTTCCTCGATCAGAAGCTTGCGCCGGATATCCTTCTTGAGGGGAGATTGGTTGGGCTTGAGGAAACAGCCCTTGCCCGGAACGGTCTCGATGACTCCCTGGCTTTCCAGCTCGGTGTAGGCCTTGGCGACGGTGTTCCGATTGACTCGCAGTTCCTCGGCCAGCGGCCGGATCGAGGGGAGCGGTTCCCCAACCTGAACCGCGCCCGAAGCCGCGGCGGCCTTGATCTGGTCCACCACCTGGAGGTAGACCGGTTTGCCGGATTTGTAATTAATCTGCAGCAACATAGGTTTTCTTTACTGTCATATGACATTATGACAGTCAACGCGATCTGTCAAGCGCCTGGTACCATTTTTATAATAAAGCTGGATTGCCTGAACACCGACAGCCTGAGGCGGATTGGCAAACCCACATCGCCCCAGATGGGCCGGCTCAGGCCTGGCGCCAGGTAGATGGGCATCAGTTCTCGCCGGGATTTTGTTTGATTGTGACATGGAAAACTTGACGTTCCTCGAAATCCATTCGAGATTCTGTGGAAGACGGTTCCATGGGCATGCAACTATGAAAAACGGACCTAATTTGTTTCCGCGGCGGGAGCCGGGTCGCGCCCGGCGAGGGGCTTTCACTTTGATCGAATTGCTGGTGGTAATCGCGATAATCGCGATTTTGGCGGCAATGCTGTTGCCCGCCTTGGCCAAGGCGAAAACCCGTGCGCAAGCCATCGGGTGCATGAGCAACTCGAAACAGCTCATGACGGCTTGGCGCATGTACACGGAGGACAATCGTGATGTGCTGCTTTATGCCTACGGCTCAACCGCGGCCGATCAGCCTTATGTGTGGTCCGGTCCGGCGGGGTACCCGTGGGACTTGGACGATCTCAACCCGACGACCCAAGGCAATTGGGACTTTACGAACACCATCCAAAAGAGTCTGCTGTGGTCCTACTGCGGAAAGTCTTCCGGCATTTGGCATTGCCCGGCGGACACCTCGTACGGGGTCAACCCCCAGGCCCAGCGCACCCCGAGGCCTCGGAGCATGTCGATGAGCAATTGGGTGGGAGGCAACGGCGATTCTCCAAGCACCGGTTACAAGGGCTACTGGAGCTTGGAGGCAAATTGGGTGGTGGCGCGAAAGCAAAGCGACATGCTACACCCCGGTCCCTCAAAGACCTTCGTGTTGTTGGACGAACGTCAAGACAGCATCAACGACGGTTATTTCGTGACGCAGATGACTGGTTTTAACGGCAGTCCGACCGCGAGCGAGGAGATCGTGGACTTTCCCGCTAGCTATCACAACCGGGCCGGTGGGTTTGCCTTCGCCGACGGTCACTCGGAGATTCACCGCTGGCTGGATGGGCGCGTCAGCACTCCAACTGCCATCGTCAGCACCACCGTACCCTTCAGCCCAGATGTGTTCTGGCTCCAAGATCACTCGACCCGGATCCAATAATAAAGTCACCGCGCGCCCGCGGAACCCGTGCCGTTTCCCGATCCCGATCACCCCCAGTCGTTCTTGATTGAATAAAGCGTTGAGTTCCGCTTGACTCCCATCGGCCGGAGGGATATATCACCCTCACCGACGGGTGGTCGGCGCTAAAACTCTAAGCCTATGACTCTGACGAAACGAGATTTGGTTCTTCGAATTAGCGAGGACACCGACATGATCCAGCATCAGGTTTTCGATGTCCTGCAACAGGCTCTCAACCGCATCGTTGAGGCCTTGGCCAAGGGCGACAAGGTGGAATTACGAAACTTCGGCGTGTTTGAGGTCAAAGTGAGTCGTGCGCGAACCGGGCGCAACCCAAAAATGCCCGCCAACGAGGTGCTGATTCCCCCTCGCTCGGTGGTTCGGTTCAAACCGGGCAAGGAAATGCGGATCGAGGTCCTCAAGCTTAAGCCGGTTCTGCCCGCAGGGGCCGCACCCGCGAGTCTGGATCGGCCCACCAAAGCTCGCCCCGCTAAGTAGTCGCGATGTGCCGGTGCGCACGCGCCCTTCGCTCGGGCTGAGGCAGATCAAAGGCTGGCCGGTCTTGGGCTTCAAACCGTGGTTGCGCCGCGCCGCCTCCTTATCGCGATTTGCCGCACAGGAGTGAGCATCGGTTTGCGACCGGCTTAACGGGGAACGCCTGCCGACAAGCGGTTTCAGCATCACCAACCGACCGCCCGGGGGTCCACGAACGACTCGGCCTCCCGTAGTCGCCTCGCAATTGCATTGCTTTCTTGGGCAGGTGCTCTACCTTCAACCGCCTATCTATGGAACGATTGCCTGGATTCCGTGATTTTTATCCTGAACCATTGCCACAGCCCGACCTGTGGAGTGCCGACGCGCGCCAGTACATCTTCGACAAATGGCGGGCGACTGCGCATCGATATGGGTTTCGCGAGTATGACGGGCCGCCCCTGGAACCGTTGGAGCTGTTCACTACCAAGAGCGGGGACGAGATCGTCGCACAGTTGTATAATTTCCGGGACAAAGGCGGCCGGGACCTCTCGCTGCGGCCGGAAATGACTCCCACCCTGGCCCGCATGATCGCGGCCCACGAGCGCAATTATAAGAAGCCGGCCAAGTGGTTTGCCATTCCCCAGCTCTTCCGGTATGAACGCCAGCAAAAGGGGCGCTTGCGGGAACATTTTCAGCTCAATGCGGATATCGTCGGAGAGAAGGACAGCGCGGCTGACGCCGAGTTGATTGCGATGGTGATCGACACCCTGCGCGCCTTCGGGCTGACCGAGAAGGATTTTGTCGTGAGGCTAAGCAGCCGGAACGCCTGGCATGATTTCTACACCTGGCACAACGGAGAAGCCGGCAGGGAATATGAGTTTTATCAAGCGATCGACAAGCTGGAACGGGAAGCCGTTGAGGTGAGCACCCAGAAACTGGCCGCACTGGGGTTTTCATTTGAGGAGGTGAAAGCGTTTATCGATCAAGGAGCCCCGACACCCGAACTGCAGCAGATTTTGCAGAACCTGGCCGACCGCAGCCTGCAGCACTACGTCAAAGTGGACTATGGCGTCATTCGCGGCTTGGCTTATTATACGGGCATCGTGTTTGAGGCCTTCGACCGTGCCGGAGAACTGCGGGCAATCGCCGGCGGGGGGCGGTATGATAACCTGGTAAAACTCATCAGCGGTGGCAAAGTAAACTTGCCAGCTCTGGGTTTTGGCATGGGGGATGTGGTTCTCCTGGAACTTATTAAAGCGCGGGGTCTGTTGCCGAAATTCAACACGGGAGCCGGTGTGTTCTTCCTCATCGAGTCCGAGCAACTTCGCCGGGAGTCGCTGCGCTGCATCCAGCAATTGCGCGATTCAGGGTTGACCGTGGACTATCCGCTCGTCGCCACCAAGGCTGATAAACAATTCAAACGGGCTGTGGAATCGAACGCGTTCGCCACCGTTCGCATTGATCAACCGCAAATGACGGCCAGCGTCAAGAGTATGCCCGGCGGCAACGAAACCTCGTTCCGATTGTCTGATCAGGCGTCCGAGTTGCGCTGTCACTTGCACGAACTCCAGCGACTGGCAACGGGCAGCGCGGGGACCCGCTGAGAGATGGCTGATGTCACCCTCAGGCCCGCTCGCCATCGAGCCCTTGCTCGGGGCGAGTTCGGTCACCCGTTTCCAGTTCAATACTTAAAGAACTTTTTCGTTTCCTCGATTTGAGCCGGACTATTGTGGTTTTGTTTGGCAACATTGTTCAAGCCCTGAATGATCCGGTAGGCTTCCTCGCGAGAGGCATCCGGGGTGAACAACAACACGCCATCCGCGATGCGTGCGCTGATCAGCGGCGCGGCCAGCCAGCGACTCTGGTTGACCTTCGGATCCTGGAGGCTGGCAAATTGGCTAAACACGACGTAATGTTTGCCGCGGTTGGACCCCGTGGCATGGTCCAGGAGGTAGGCGCCCTGTTGGTTGAATACAATGCGAATGGCAAACCCCCCCACCACGTCCACGACGCGGGCATCGCTCACATCCTGCTCCGTCGCGAACGGTTCCGCGTCAATACTCAGCAGAATCGGGTTTTCCCGATAGACCGGGACCTGCCGATTGCGATCCGTGCGATCGGCGTTGACCTCGAGGTGGACTCGGAGCGTGCTGACGGCCTTGGCGGGGTCCGGTTCTCCGGTTTGGCAGCCCCAGCATAGAGAGAGAAGCAAGGCTGCCATCAGATTGAGATTGAATCGATTGCCAACAATCTTCATAGTAGGGTAAACAAACGTAAATTAGTTGCGAAGTAAAGACAGATATGAGCAAACAGCACAACAAAGCAGAGAACCGGCAGCGCCGCGAGCGGTATATCAAGCGGAAGAAGACAAACTCGAAGACCAAGGTGAAATCCGGGGCGAGCGCTCCGGCAACCACCTCCATCGAAGCAGCCGCTCCAGCTTAAGTCAGAGTTCCTTTCCGCTTTGCGGGAAACCCTGTCCATCGAGGGCAGGGTTTTCTGCTTTCGCAACGCTTCCAGCCGAACGCTGAATCGAGTGGCGTTGAAGGCCGAGGCCCACCGGCACTGGCTCGGCGGGTTCCGGACTCAATAAGGCAGCGGGAAACGACTGGTTAATTCCCGAACCCGCCGCCGGACTTTGGCCAAAGTCTCGGGGTTCTTGAGGTCCAACAGCACCTCCGCGATCATGTCAGCGATGGCAGCCATTTCGATTTCTCTCATGCCCCGCGTGGTGACGGCCGGAGTGCCGAGCCGGATGCCGCTGGCCTGGAAGGGTGAGCGTGTCTCGAACGGGATGGTGTTCTTGTTCACCGTAATGGCCGCCTCGTCTAGAGCCGCCTGACATTCTTTGCCGGTCACGTTTCGCAAGCCGACATCCACCAGCATCAGATGGTTATCGGTGCCGCCACTGACCAGGCGGAAACCATTGCGCGCCATGCCGCCCGCCAGGGCTTGCGCGTTTTGCAGGATCTGCTGTTGGTACTCCTTGAAGAGGGGTTGTGCGGCCTCATGCAAACAAACCGCCTTGGCAGCGATGACGTGCATCAGAGGACCGCCCTGGATTCCCGGAAAGGTCTGGGAATCGATTTCCTTGGCGTATTTTTCCTTGCAGAGGACCAGGCCGCCGCGAGGCCCGCGGAGGGTTTTGTGAGTGGTAGTGGTGACGAAATCGGCGTGAGGGACCGGAGTGGGGTGCAAACCGGTAGCCACCAAGCCGGCGATGTGGGCGATATCGGCCAACAGGTAAGCCCCTACCTCGCGGGCAATGGTGCCCATGCGTTGAAAATCGATGATGCGAGGATAGGCGCTGGCCCCTACCGTAATCATCCGCGGCTTATGTTCACGAGCCAGGGAGGCCAACTGATCATAATCTATCCGTTCGTCCTCCTTCCGAACTCCGTAATGGATAATCTCGAAGAACTTCCCCGAGAAGTTGGCCCGATTTCCGTGCGTGAGGTGGCCACCGTGGGACAGATCCATGGTCAGCATCTTGTCGCCCGGCTTGAGCATGGCGAAATAGACCGCCATATTGGCGCCGCTGCCGGAATGGGGCTGCACATTGGCGTGTTCAGCACCGAACAACCGCTTCGCGCGATCGATCGCGAGCTGTTCGACGACATCGACGTTTTCACAGCCGCCGTACCATCTTTTTCGGGGGTAGCCCTCAGCGTATTTGTTGGTGAGGACAGAACCCTGAGCTTCCATGACGGCAGGGCTGGTAAAGTTCTCGCTGGCGATCAATTCGATGTTCTCCTGCTGGCGCAGGCGTTCATGCTCGATGGTCTCAGCGATTTCAGGATCGACCGCGCGGAGATGCAGGTCGATAGGGATAATTCGGGTTTCCATTTTATTGACACGGCGCTCGTGGCGCCCACCACCTTCGAAGCGAGTGTTGAGAAACGCCTCAACGATACGGCCCGCTTCCCGGGGCGCGGTGGATCGCGCCGCCAGGCAGAGAATATTGGCATTGTTGTGCTGGCGCGACAGGCCGGCGGTTTCCTCATCCATCGCCAGAGCGGCACGGACTCCCGGGACCTTGTTGGCGGCCATGCACATGCCAACGCCAGTGCTGCACACCAGGATGCCGTATTCGGCCTGGCCCAACGCCACCGCCTTGGCCACAGAATAGGCAAAATCAGGGTAATCAGCCGGTTCGTTCGAGAAGGCACCATGATCGGACACCGCCACGCCATCGCGCTGGAGTTGGCCTTTGAGGGCCTCTTTCAACTCGTAGCCGGCGTGGTCTGCGCCCATGGCGATGCCGCCGGCCTGGCCGGATTTCATGCCTCGGGCCGTTTCCCCCTGCTCGATAAAGCGGAGCAACGAGACAATCCCCTGCTCGATCTGATCCCGGCAGTTGGCATAGACCTCGTATGAACAGCCAATCGGATCGCTGATGTCTTTTTCGAACAGGTCGAGAGTTTCATCAAATTCGCGAACCAAAAAGGTCTTTTCCGCCGCCTGTGGATAAAGCAAGGCGATGGTTTCGGTATGGTGATGGGTCATACCGAAGATATAGTCCGCCTGCCGCGTTAATTCGAGCGTCAGGGCCCGGCTCCGCTGGCCCGAGATATCGATACCCAGTTCATGAAGAGCCTGGACCGCATACGGGCTGGGCGGCTGGCCTTCCAGCGCACCCAAACCCGCCGATAAAACCCGGTAATCGCCACGTCCCTTGACCGCGTGGCGAAACAGTCCTTCGGCCATGGGGCTGCGGCAGATATTGCCAGTACAAATAAAAAGAACAGTTTTCATTTGGGAGTTCGACCCCACCGTGAGGCGAGGCTATGTCATTGGTCAATTCGCGAATTAAGGGCGACTCGGACGCACCACCGCCAGCCCCTTAAGCAAGTCCAAAGCCCGCGCCAATACCGGATCCTGCACGAGGGCTTTCTCCGGTTCGGCTTTGTGGCCCGGAGCCAATCCCTCATCAGGATTCGGGCCCTCTCGACGCTCGCGAACCAGTTCCGCTTCGTTCATCCGGAGGCGTCGCGGTTGGTTCGTCACGCCCACGGGGGCCCCCGCCAGGGATCCGGCTGCTTTGTAGGCGTCGGCAAAATAGGCCCGCTCGTCCGCCGGGCTCACCTCGACGGCAATGTCGGGTTTCACGCCGCCCGCCAGCAGGACGCCATCCCCCAGTTGAACTGGGGCAGTGGCGATGCGCAAACGGCCACCGGATTTCAAGGGAAACTCCTCGAACATCAACGCCTGACCAGCGGTTTGGCTGCCAAGTATCAGACCAACTCCTGCCTCGCGCAAGATGGCCGCCAAGGCCTCGGCAGCTCCACGGGTCTGGTGATTCACCAACACGGCTGCCGGGAACGCGATTACATTCGTTTTCGCCGTGGATAGCACCACCCCCTGGCCCCAGTTGAGCAGTGGACGTCCCTTTTTCAGAAAGAGATCGGCCGCGGCAACGGCGGCGGCGTAATCACCACCGTGGGCGTAACGGAAATCGAGCACCAAACCGGTGACGTGGTTCGAGACGTCCAGTCCATCACACGCTTGCCGGATGGCCGGTGCCAAGCCTTCGGTGACTTCCTCCACTCGCAGGTACGCCACCACGCCATCGAAAAGGTTCGTCTTGCTCACGGGTGAAAGCCCGTGGCCATTGGTGGAGGACGATGGAAATACCAAGGCGACCTTGGGAGCCAATGCGGCCGCCAACCCCTCCACCGCGGCGCGGTTCAGATCGGACTCGCTAGTCCCTGAAAGATGCGCGCGGATCAGGTCATAAATTTCCCGAAACTCGGGACCGCCCCTGGCGCCCTCGGCCGCGAAGGCCGGCGCTTGGGACAGCATGGCCATCACCCCAGCCAAGACTGCACTAATCCTTTTTTGCAACATTTCGGCCTAAGTTGCGCTATCCGCGCCCGAATGTAAAGCCGCGCGCATCGCGTCGAACATGCTTTTGCCCGTCTGGACGGCCACCGGCTCCTTGCCCTTCTCGTCGGCATGCTCGACCAATTCGGGAGGAAGATCTTTGAGGAAAGGGGATGGTTGGCACGTTGTAAGCTGGCCGTACTTCTTGCGCGCGGCACAATGACTGATGGCCAGGGATGTCATGGCCCGCGTGATCGCCACATAAAACAGGCGTCGCTCCTCATCGAGGGTGCCTTCCTCCTTGGATCGGGAGTGGGGCAACAAGCCGTCCTCCAACCCGACGATGAAAACATGCGGAAACTCCAAACCCTTGCAACTGTGCATGGTGATGAGTGTCACGGCATGGTCCGGGGCCTCGTCGTCCTCTTCGCGGTCTGAATCCAGCGTAACGTCTTCCAGGAAAGTCTGAAGACGGTCAAACGGGGTGAGGTCCAGGGCCGATCCACCGTCGAGGGTGGGCAAGATCTCCTTCAGACTCCGGATGCGGCTTTCGGCGGCCTCAGCGTTTTTCTCGCCACGGCGGAGTTCAACGAAATAGCCAATCTCCTCGAGGAACTGCAAGGCCCAGTTTTGAAGGGCACGAGGTTCGGGTGGTCGCTGCACCAGGAGTTGCTTGCGGGTACGCTCGATGAAGGCGACGAAGGCCTCGATACTATCCCGGGTTCTGGCCTGGAGGGTGCCGGTCAATCCGGGGTTCTTCATGGCGGCAAAGACCGACGTCTTGCGCTCCTGGCTGGCAACTACGAGGCGCTCCATGGTGACGTCGCTCAAGCCTCGGGGAGGAACGTTGGCGATCCGCAACAGGCTCACGTCATCGTCCGGGTTGATGAACGCCTTGAGGTAGGCGAGGAAATCGCGGACCTCGCGGCGGTCGAAAAAGCTCTGGCCGCCGATCAAATGATACCGGACACCGGCCTGGCGAAGCGCGGTCTCGAGGGGGCGTGACTGGGCATTGGTGCGGAAGAGGATCGCCTGATCTTCCCAGGGGATACGCCGGGCCAACCGCGCGTATTCAATCTGTTCGACCACGCTGCGAGCCTCCTCCTCGTCATGGGGGAAGGTGTGGAGCGAAATGCGGGTCCCCTGCCCTTTGTCCGACCAGAGCTTCTTGCCCCGGCGGCGCAGGTTGAGCTTGATCACGGCGTTAGCGGCGTCGAGGATCGTGGTGGTGGACCGGTAATTCTGTTCGAGCTTCACCACCCGGACGTCGGGAAAGTGCTGCTCCATGTCGAGGAGATTGGAGATGTCCGCCCCGCGCCATCCGTAGATGCTCTGGTCATCGTCACCAACGACGCAGAGGTTGCGATGCTCTCGGGTCAGGGCGTGAATAAGTTGGAACTGGGCGGCGTTGGTGTCTTGGTATTCGTCGACCATGACGTAACGATATTTGGCGCGGCAGGCCTCGAGGGCGTCGGGGTGTTCCCGGAAAAGGCGCAGCGTGAGGAGAATCAGGTCATCAAAGTCCACGGCGTTGCAGGCGCGCAACGCCGATTCGTACCGGGGCCGGACGAGGCTGGCCAGCATCCGGGCCTCCGGATCGGCAAAAATCGCCGCGCCCTCGCCGGCGTTCTTGAGGCGGCTCAGCACACTCAACACCAAACCTGGCTCAATCTTCTCCCCTTTCGCTGAGATGTGGGAGAGCACCTTCTTCATCGCCGACAGTTGCTCCGATTCGTCATAGATGACGAAGCTGCGCTTGTAGCCGAGCTTCTCGATGTGCTGGCGAAGAATCCGGACACAGAGGGAGTGGAAAGTACAAATCGTAGGCCGGCAGTCGGCCTCGGCAGCGGGATCGGAAACCGCCGGCTTGGAGGCGCGCTTGGGGCGCGGAATGAGTTTGGAAACGCGTTCGCGCATCTCGCGCGCGGCCTTGTTGGTGAAGGTCACGCCCAGGAGGTGGCCGGGGGCAATCCCGCTAGCGATCATGTGGGCGATGCGAAAGGTGATAACGCGAGTCTTGCCCGTGCCGGCGCCAGCGAGAATCAAGACCGGTCCTTGGACCGCCTCGACCGCCTGACGCTGCTGCGGGTTCAATGAGCTCAAGTTCAACATCGGGCGCAAAGTCTAGGGGAAAAGGGGAAAGGGGAAAGGCAATTCATGGGGATGGTGTTGGGGGTGGTGGACCGGTTATGCTGCTCACCGATTAATATGAATCTGCACCGTCTTCTGAGGAATAAATGGGCGGGGGCGCTGACCCTCGCCGCGTTATGGTTTTTCGCCGCCGGTTGCGCCACGCCAGGCCGGGTTGCCACCACTCCCCCCACCGGTGAGCCCATCCATCCCGGCGCCGTCTGGCCGGATGATCGCGGCCAGCACCTTCAGGCGCATGGGGGCGGCATCCTGAAGGTCGGCCGCACCTATTACTGGTTCGGCGAGGACCGGTCGACGGGCCTGGACCCCGCCCGCCGCTATGTGAGCTGTTACTCGTCGTCCGACCTCGCCCATTGGACCTTCCGCAACCAGGTGGTCAAGCTCACCGATCCGGAAAACCTGGGACGCCGCTGGGTACTGGAGCGGCCCAAGGTTTTCTATAATTCCAAGACGAGGCAATACGTCCTGTACGCACACATCGATGGCAACGGCTACCGCTTCGCCAGCGTCGCGGTGCTGGTGTGCGAGCAGGTGGACGGAGATTACCGCTATCTCAGGAGCTTCCGCCCGCTGGGCCACGAGAGCCGGGACATCGGCCAATTCATCGACGATGATGGGAGCGCCTATCTTATCTTCGAAGATCGGCCTTACGGCTTCCGGATTGCGAAATTATCGCCCGATTACCTCGGGGTTGAGAAGGAGATGTGCCTGATTCCGAAACACATGGAGGGAGGCGCAGTGGTTCATTACCATGGCCTTTACTACGCGATTGGGTCGGCGCTGACGGGGTGGAAACCTAACCCGAACCAGTACGCCACCGCGCCGAGCCTCTCCGGTCCATGGTCGGCGTTCAAGGACATCGCCCCACCCGAATCGAATACCTATGGTTCACAATCCACCATGATGCTCAAGGTCGTGGGTACCCAAGCCACGACCGTGATTTTCATGGGCGATATATGGAAACCCCAAAACCAAAGGGACTCGCGTTACCTCTGGATGCCACTGGAAATCGGCAACGGCAAGTTGTGGCTCCCGGAGCCTAAACCATGGACGCTGGATTTGAAAACCGGCGTCGCGCGGACCATCCCTTCCCCCTGAGCCTAAAGCCTGGCCGCCTCCTGGCGGGCCCAAGCGTCCGCCTCCAGCACCTGCTCCAAAGTCGGCTGGGACACCACCACATGTCGCTCCATGGTCTGTTGGACCATCCGGGAGATGCCCAGAAAACCAATGCGCCTCTGCAGGAAAGCCTCAACGGCGACTTCGTTGGCGGCATTCAGCACCGCCGGGAGGGTGCCGCCCAACTCGCCCGCCTTGCGGGCGAGCGTCAAGGCCGGGAACCGCTCGGGATCCGGCTCCTCGAAGGTCAGGGTGCCCAGTTTGGCCAAATTGGTGTGGATCCGGCCGCTCGCCGCGCGTTCGGGGTACGTCAGGGCGTATTGGATCGGCAGACACATGTCCGGGGTCGAGAGTTGCGCCAGCATTGAACCATCCACAAACTCGACCAGCGAGTGAACCACGCTCTGCGGATGGACCACTACCCCGACGCGTCCCATCTCGATGTCAAAAAGCCACCGGGCCTCAATCATCTCAAGGCCTTTGTTAAACAGGGTCGCCGAATCAATAGTGATCTTGCGCCCCATCACCCATGAAGGGTGCCGCAAGGCGCGCTCGACGGTAATGCCGGGAAACTCGGCAGCGGGGGTCTGCCGGAACGGCCCCCCGGAGGCAGTCAGCCAGAGCTTCCGCACCGCTCCCGGCGGGGTACCATCAAGGCATTGGAAGATGGCGGAATGTTCGCTGTCCACCGCCAGCACCCGGACCCCGCAACGGCGCGCCTCGGTCATCACCGTCTCGCCCGCCATCACGAGGATCTCCTTCGAGGCGATGGCGATGTCCTTGCCGGCGCGAATCGCCGCCAACGCCGGTTGCAGGCCCGCCGTCCCCACGATGGCGATCAACACAATGTCCGCCCCTGGAAGGGTGGCCAGTTTAATCAACCCGTCCGCCCCGCTCCACACCTCAACAGAGGATCCTAGCGACGCCTGCAGTTCCTGGGCTTTGATCGGGTCGTTGATGGAAATCGCGCCCGGTCGGTGTTTGCGGGCCTGCTCGATCAAGAGGGGCGCGTTGTTGCCGGCGGCCAGTCCCACCAAACGAATCCGATCGGGCAGATCCTCGGCCACCTTGATCGTGCTGGTGCCGATCGAGCCCGTGCTGCCTAATACCACGACGTTCTTCATGAATTCAAAGGGGGAACCCTAGCCCTAAGTGAGGATGTGCCGCAAATACAAATACATGATGGGCGCGTTGAACAGCAGGCTGTCCAGCAAGTCCAGGATGCCCCCGATTCCCGGAAAGAACCGCCCCGAATCCTTGATGCCCGCCTCCCGTTTGAAGATCGATTCCACCAAATCTCCCACCACCGCCCCCAAGCTGAGCAGCACACCGAGAATAACCGCATGAACCCAACTCATCGCCGGCATTTTCGGTTGCAGCAGGTGGACAAATACCACGCTCGCCACTGTGGACACCACGATGGCCCCGCCAAACCCCTCCCACGTTTTGCCGGGGCTCACCCGCGGGATCATCTTGTGCTTCCCAATCAACGACCCGACCGAATACGCACCGGTATCACTAAACTTGGTGATCAAAACGAAATAGAGCAGGTAATAGTGGCCGTCCACCCCAATGAAAAAATTGATCTTTTGAATGAAATTCAGCAGGTAGGCCACGTACATCAGCCCGAACAGGGTCGTCGAGATGGCGACCATGGCCGCCGTATTCGAGCGGGAGAAGAACTGGCGCAGGCAGAGCCCCAGCACAAACAGGATGAGGAAACTGGTTTCGAAATCGTTCACCCGTGAAGGAGTGAGCGAGGTCCCCAGGACGCCGGTCAGATTAAGGAAGGTACCGATCATCAGAAGCAAACCGCCGAATAAGCCCCAGCGTTCGAAGCAAACCAGCCCCCGCTTCTGGGCCAATCCGTAGAATTCCGCCATGCCCGTCGCCGCCAGGAACACCATGATCACCAGGAACACGTAGTTGGACACCATCCGGCTCGCCGAGAACAAAGCCGTGAGGACAATGGTCCACAACACCAGAAAGCTGAACAGGCGCCGCAGGAACGTCCTCAGTTTCGAGGGAGCCGGGGGCGGCGGGGGCGTTGAACCGGTCGTATCTGACATCGCGTCTTAGATTTAGCGAACCGCCGCCCCGCGTCCAGAACATTTCGCCCAAAAACCAGTGCTGTCAAAATCGGCGACTGCAAGCGCTACGGTGAGCGCTACGGTGAGCGCTACGGTGAGCGCTACGGTGAGCGCTTGCACCGCCGCTCGGGTTTGGTTATCGTTCCCCTTCGCCAGAATGGCGAGGTCCGGCCGGTGCTGTAGACACCGTCCCGGCGAGTTGCGGCTTATGTCTGAGTCTTATATTCAAGAGCTTTTTGCGGAGCGGATTGGTGGGCGCCAATACGGCAAATCCAACGCAATCTATAAATTTGAGAAAATCAAACGCGCCAAGCGTGCCGCCATGGCGGCCCATCCTGGCGCTGAGATCATTGATCTCGGCGTCGGTGAACCCGACGAGATGGCGTTCCCCGAAGTGGTGGAAAAACTCTGGTCCGAGGCCCGGAAACCTGAGAATCGCGGTTATGCCGACAACGGGGATTCGGTTTTAAAGGAAGCGGCCGTCCGCTACCTGGACTGGGTGTGCGGCGTCAAAGGCATCAATGCCGAGACCGAGGTTTTGCACTCCATCGGCAGCAAAGCCGCGCTCTCCATCCTGCCCGCAACCTTGGTCAACCCGGGCGATTACGTGCTCATGACCACGCCGGGCTACCCGATATTCGGCACCCATGCCAAGCACTACGGCGGCCAAGTCCACCACCTGGCACTGACGGAGTCCAACCGGTTCCTGCCGGACCTAGACTCGATTCCGGAAACGGTGCTCGCCAAGGCCAAAGTCCTGGTGATCAATTACCCCAACAACCCCACCGGGGCGAGTGCCACGCCGGAGTTCTTCGCCAAAGTGGTCGAATTCGCGCACAAAAACCGGATTGTCGTGATCCACGATGCGGCCTATGCCGCCTTGGTCTTCGAGGACCGCCCGCTGAGTTTCCTGGCCACCCCCGGCGCCAAAGCAGTCGGCCTCGAGCTTCATTCGGCCAGCAAGAGTTTCAACATGACCGGCTGGCGCTGCGGATTCGTTGCTGGGAATGAGTTACTCGTCCGAGCGTATGGCGACATGAAGGACAATATGGACTCGGGCCAGTTTTTGGCCATTCAGCACGCCACCGCGCATGCCTTAGCGCACCCTGAGATCACCCGGGCGATCGCGGCCAAATACTCACGCCGTATGGACGCCTTGGTGGGCGCGCTTCGTTCAGCCGGATTCCGGGCCAACAAACCCAAAGGCTCGTTCTTCCTCTACGTCCAGGCCCCGAAGGCGGCCACCCGGAGAGACGGTGTCCGGCTGGAGTTCCACACGGCTGAGGACGTGTCGCAATGGCTGATCACGGAGCAACTGCTCTCGACGGTGCCTTGGGATGACGTCGGCGCTTACCTCAGATTCAGCGTGACGTTCGTGGCGCGAAACCTCTCGGATGAGGATCGAATTGTCGGAGAGATCAGCCGGCGGCTGGGCGAGGTGCGGTTCGAGTTCTGAGGCAGGGCTGACCCGAAACCTGTAAGGTCCACGAGACGAAGGCTGCCTTCACGTGGTGACGCGGGTTTAGGGGACACCAACAGGAACGGCCAGTTCAGGCTGATCACCCTGGGTATTTAGCTATTGCGCGAAATCATCGAATGGGTACTAATTGGCCAACGTCAGCAATATAAAGCATCTATGAACGAACAGCCTCAATCTCTGACCACCCGTCGCGAATTCATCAAAACCACCGGCCGCCTCGCCGCGGCCTCGACCTTGGCAGGCGTAGCCCTGCCCCACGTCCACGCCGCCGGCAGCGACCTCATCCAAGTCGCCCTGGTAGGGTCCGGTGGACGCGGCTCCGGCGCGGCCTCGCAAGCCCTGTCCACCAAGACGGGTCCCATCAAACTGGTCGCCATCGCTGATGTCTTCGAGGATCGCCTGAACGGCAGCTTGAATAACCTCCGGAACGGACACGGCGAGCGAGTGGATGTTCCGAAAGAGCGGCAGTTCATCGGCTTCGATGGCTACCAAAAGGCCATGGATACCCTCAAAGCCGGAGACGTGGTCATTCTCACCACCCCGCCGGCGTTCCGTTGGGTGCATTTCACTTACGCCATCCAGAAGGGCCTGAACGTCTTCATGGAAAAACCGGTCACGGTGGACGGTCCGACCAGCCGCAAGATGTTCAAGCTGGCCGAGGAGTCGGTGGCCAAGAATCTCAAAGTCGGTGTCGGTTTGATGTCCCGGCACAGCCGCCCGATGCAGGAGTTGTTTCAAAGAATCCAGGACGGCGAAATCGGCGACCTTATCCTGCTCCGCGGTTACCGCATGTTCGGGCATGGCGGCTCCGCCTTCTCGCACAAATGGCCCGGCAATCCGAGCGAATTGCTCTGGCAGATTCGAAACTTCCACAGTTTCATGTGGTCCAGCGGTGGCTTGTTCAGCGACTTTTACATTCACCATATTGACCACCTCTGTTGGATGAAGAACGCTTGGCCCATCAAATGCCAGGCCTTGGGTGGACGTCACTACCGCCAAAGCTCTGACGGCCAACCTTATGTGGATCAGAACTTTGACTCGTATTCGGCGGAATACACCTTTGCCGACGGAGCCCGTATGATTATGGACGGCCGTTGCGTCAACGGTTGTAACGACATTTACTCCAGCTACGCCCACGGCGGCAAGGGCATGGCCATCGTGGCCAAGGCCAACGATTGCACTCCCCCCTCGATGACCTTCAAAGGTCAGAGTCCAACACGCTCGAACATGATCTGGACCTCCAAAGACATCCCCGGACAAAACGACCCGTATCAAAACGAATGGGATGAACTCATCTCAGCGATCCGCAACGACAAGCCCTACAACGAAGCCAAACGCGGCATCGAGGCCAGCTTGGTAACCAGCATGGGCCGCATGGCGGCTCACACCGGACAAGAGATCACTTACGATGATGTCCTCAACTGCAAACACGAATTCGCCCCCGGCGTTGGTGAATTGAACATGCAGTCTGCCGCCCCGCTGGTTGCCGGTCCCGACGGCAAGTACCCCGTCCCCATGCCCGGCATTGTTCGTAACCAGGAATACCAGGCATAGAGCCCCAGCAATAACCCCGTGCCTGCTCCCGAACGCTTCGCGAGTTCAAACTCGCAAAGCGTTCGGGTCATTTGCAACTTGCCGCTCCTGGCGGGCACAGGCCAAGGATTCCGTTTGTCTATGAACTCACGAGAACGGCCCCAGATCGGCCACCGTCCAGACCCTCCAACACGCTGACCACTCGTCCGTAGCGTGTGAAGCGTTGTCATTACTTCGCCCAGCCATCTACTTCAAAGTCTCGAGGACGGCTTTGATCTTTCCAAAATCGGGGAGGTCCTTCGGCGTTGGGGTCCGCTCGCTATAGCGCACTATTCCCTGCTTATCGATGACAAAAGCGGCGCGCGCCGAGGTGTCGCCAATGTTCGCCAGCATGGGGAAGAGGACGTCGTACTGCTTAGTGACCTCTTTATTCAGGTCGCTGGCCAGGGTGATGGTAATCTTCTCCTTTTGTGCCCACGCCTCCTGCGCAAAAGGGGTGTCCACGCTAATCCCGATCACGTCGGCATGAAGTGCCTTATAGGCGCCGAGTCCGTTGCTGATGTCGCACAACTCGGCGGTGCAAACACTGGTGAAGGCGGCCGGAAAGAACAACAGCACCGTGTTCTTGGCGCCGAGGTTGCCGCTGAGCTTGATGTCCACCAACCCGGACGGTTGCTTGGATTTGAGACTGAAATCAGGCGCTTTCGCGCCAACAGGTATAGCCATAATTATAATTCGTGTCCGTCAGTTGTGTTTGGATGCGACGTATCGCAAGAGCCGCTATTCCGACAGCCGCCAACACAGGGAGTCGATTTGAGGGGACGAAACTGCTCCCGATCCACCGCACCGCCCCACACCTTGACGCACCGCGCCAGAACCGTGGCTCGCGAGCTTATTCTCCGCCAGCTTGGCCCTACTGTCAAACCAGGCTTGCCCCCGGAACCGGGGCGAAAACGCGACCTCATTCGCAAACCCAGCCGTAAAATGACCAATTCGCCCCATCGACCGAGGCCGTGACCGACACTCCGAACCAGACCAACTGACACAAGCCGCAGATCAGGTCATACAGGCAGCCAGCACTTCCTTGGCGTGATCTTCGGGTTTGACCTGCGGCCAAATCTTCTGGATCTTGCCCTCCGGCCCGATGAGGAAAGTGACCCGGTGAGTGCCCAGGTACTTGCGCCCCATGAAGCTCTTCTCGCCCCAGACACCGTAAGCTTCAACTATGCGCTTGTCCTCATCGGCCAAAAGCATGAACGGGAGTTGGTATTTCTCGACGAAGCGGTCGTGCGACTTCACCGAATCGGTGCTCACACCCAGCACCACGATCCCCTTGTCTCGCAAGGCGGCAAACTCGTTGCGAAAGGAGCACGCCTCCTTGGTGCAGCCAGGGGTGTTGTCTTTCGGGTAAAAATAGAGCACCACGCTTTTCCCCTTAAGCTGCGCGAGCGAAAGCGTTCCGCCGCCGCTGGTGGCGGCGGTAAATTCCGGGGCACGGTCCCCTTCTTTGAGGGAGAGCAAGATAGTCTTGGCCATAATTGTTTGATCCTGACCAGCACTATTCCACGTTTTTGGACGGTGTAAAGCACGGGAGATCAATTCCAACTCGGCCTGGGAGTGCGTCCGGTCCGCCGGCTCGCCGACGCGACCACGGCGTCTGCCAAGCCCCCGCCGCCGCGAGGCTACCTCGGCTCAAGCCCCAGTCACTGCTTCGCCACCGGGGAACTGGCGGGGTGAGCGCTTAGTTGGCGGCTGCCATCCCACACATAAAGCAACCCCGAAACACCGGTGCAAAGAGACGCACCGAAAAACCAGGCCGCCAACCAATGTCGGTCCCATTTGAGCAGGATCCATAGGACCACCCCCATCTGGAGCACGGTCGCCACTTTGCCGATAAAGCGCGGTCGGACTTTCACCTGGCCCACGATGATCTGGACCACGACCAGACCTACTAACAGGAGGATGTCCCGCCCGATGATGGTGCCGGTGAGCCAGAGCGGAATGACCGCCAGGTGCGGTTGGTTATCGAAGCTCAGCACGATCACGGCCGACACCAGGAGGAGCTTATCGGCCAGCGGATCGAGGATGGCTCCCAATTCGCTGCGCTGGTTATAGTGCCGGGCGATATAGCCGTCCACGCCATCGAGAATGGCTGCCACGGCGAATGAGAAAATCGCTAGCAGATGGTTCAGCTCGCTCCCGGTCCTCGCGTAGTAGATCACTTCCACCACGAAGAACGGAATCAACAGGATCCGGAGGATCGTCACTTTGTTGGCCGTCGTCATGTTTGTCTCGGCCGGAGTCTCACCTGCTTGGCTAAGAGCGTCAATCCGGAAAGACAGTTAGGAGGGAAACCGGGTGACAGACCTAATCTCGGGGTTT
>Ga0316219_1001342_pt1 | contig 26878 bp, 18 predicted proteins | sample TBH18003PmetaG_FD_203635 | JGI IMG/M metagenome (GOLD analysis project Ga0316219, IMG submission 203635) | Freshwater microbial communities from Trout Bog Lake, Wisconsin, USA - TBH18003P | ecosystem: Environmental > Aquatic > Freshwater > Lake > Hypolimnion/Profundal zone | place: USA...
GTTTCGCCGACACGTAGCCGCCCGCCGAGCTGAGTGTCGTCGGGATCAGGCCGCCACTGGGCGCGTTGGCCGGCGGTGCCACGCCCAGGCTGCTGAGCGTCGTGCCGATCCCGCCGAAGTTCACGTTGCCATTGAAGTGAAGCAACTCCGTCGCCGGGCCTTGAATAGAGTTACCCTGAACGTAGGGCGGCCCCAGCCCATTGTCCAGCGACAGGTTGACCACCACGTAGTAGTTGAAATCGACCGAATCGATCTGACTTACCGGCTCCAGCAGGAAGGTGTCGGTGGCCAAGGTGTAGGCCATCGAGTTGGGGGTCGGCGGAGCAGCCGTTCCCGGGGTGAAACTGGCGACGGCATGGGTGAAATTGGTGACGCTGTTCTTGAGGGGGATCAGCGCGCCGTTGCTCGCGTTGTGCAACTCGTAGTTCAGGTAGACCGTGACGTTGTCCGTCGTGGGCGCCGCCAGGCTAAAGTTATCGTAACGATAAAGGCCCAGGAACGTGCTGGCGGCAAAGGCGGTTTGGCCTGGGGCGGTCTGGATGGCGTAGGTTTGAACCCACGAAGCCGGACCGAACTGGTAGGGAATGGTGTTGAGCGCGAGGTCCGGGCTGGTCAGGTTCGTGAACTCGAGATACACATTCGTCAAACCTCTTCCCATCGCGCCCGTGAACGCCCCGAGCCGGTTAATCTTCAGCTCCACATAGTAAGCATCGTACGGATTCAGCGGTGTTGCCGGTTTGAGGCCCGCAAAGTTCGTGTACACGACATTGCTGAGCCCCCCGATGAGCATCGTGTTGGTGATGTTGTACGTATAGGCCGCGTTGGTCACCCCGCTCGAATCCAGAATCGGATGCGGCAGGTTGTTGGTGTCCATGAGCCGGTAGCTCAACACGTAGGTCGTATTGTGCATGAGGGACGAGAGATTGCTGGAGACGACACTCGAGGCGATACGCAACCGGTCGCGGTTGGTGGTCCCGCCATACAGCACATCCGAGTCATAAACAAACGCGGTGTAGTTGGTCACCAGGGTTGAATTCACCGTCTCTTGCACCACCGGGTAAACCCAGCCAAGGAGGTAATTGCCGGAACCCCCACTATAGCCGTCCACTGTGATGCGGTATTCGGTGCCGGTCGTCGCGGCGAACGTGACCGCGCTGGTCAGCAGGGTGGGGTATTCGATGTCGTCATTCGCGCCCACCAACGTCAGCGTGCTGACATTGGTACCGGTGTAAACTGCCAGCATCGTATCGAAGGAACTGCCGGCGGTGCTGAACACCACGGTCCCGTTGGCAGGGGCCACCCAGCGAAACCAGACGGACGCCCCGCCCGCGTTCCCGCCGATGCTCGGCTCCCCGGTCTCCTTGGTCGCCCCCACGGTGCTGCCATTGGTGGAGCCGGAGCCGCCCCCGAGCACAATCGCATTGGTGAAGTAATCATTGGCCGGCGCCGCGAAGGCGTGGGGACCCGCCAGCAGGATTACCCCAAGGCACACGGCCCAACCCGCCCACCACCGATGTCCTCCCTGGCTGGAGGTGAAGATCGTAGAAACCGAACAAGCCTTCGGGCCGGCACAAATGTCATTCATAGCCACAAAACAACCGCCAAGTTTATCCGCAGAGCAAACCCTATTGGTCATGGCCACTCCCAACCAGGAACGATAAGGCAGGAAATAACCGCCATAAGATCTGATCGCACGAATAAACTGGCATGCCCCATTAAATTGTCAACGGGCAAAATCTCGCTGGCACAATGTCAATGATTAAAGATCAGTCGGCGCCGCAAGCCCTTGAGGCCGGCAGGGGAGGGAATGAAATGGAACGGCACCCGCGGCCGATCGGTTGCGCAAGGCATGGCCCTATGCGCCGCCGACCGGTCGTCCGGGGAGGTCGCCTGCCAGTGGGCACATGCTCGGTCCATCCGCCTCTCGGATCGGGACGGTAAGGCGTTCCAGGTATCCGTGACGACGCGGAGCCAGTGAGTGACTGCGTTCCCTTTTCCGTTATTTCTTGGGCAGCGCGCGCGTGGCCCCGCCCGAAATGCCGCCATCCACCAGCAAGGTCTGGGCGGTGACGTATTCGCTGGCGTCCGAGGCGAGAAAGACCACGGCGCCGTCGAGGTCGGCGGGCCGGCCCGGGCGCTTGAGCGGGATGCGGTCACAGATATAATCGACCCATTCCTGGTTTTCGTACATGACCGCATTTTGCGCGGTCTTGAACCAACCCGGTGCCAGGCAATTGACGGTGAGGCCGTGCACACCCCAATCGTCGGCCAGGCTCATGGTGAGTTGCTTGACCCCGCCACGGCTGGCCCCATAGGGGGCGAGACCCGCGTAGCCGGCCACGCAGGTAACCGAGCCGACGTTGATAATTCTCCCGTAATGCCTGGGGATCATGTGACGAGCCACCGCCTGTGCCACGAAAAATGTGCCCCGCAGGTTGGTGTCCAGCACCGTGTTCCAGTCCTCCCACGAGACCTCCAAGGCCGGTTTGCGGATATTGCAGCCGGCATTGTTGACGAGGATGTCGAGTTTGCCGTAGTGGTCCGCGGCGGCATTCGCCATTTTCTGGATGCTCTCGTAATCCCGCACGTCCAGCGCCAAAGGCAGCACTCGGCGGCCCAGCGCTTCTATTTCCGCCTGGAACGGTTTCAAATCGGCGGGATCCCGACTGGTGATGACGAGGTCGGCGCCGGCCCGGGCCAGGGCGCGACCCAGGTACTGGCCCAAGCCGCGGCTGGCGCCAGTGACGATGGCGACTTTGCCCGTGAGGTCGAAGAGTTTGGATTCCATCGCTGTTTGCCTTACGGTTTCAGCACGACTTTCAATAATCCGGGTTCCTTGCGATAGAGGCGGTCGAACCATGCCGCCCCGTCAGCCAGAGGTGCCGTCGCGCTCAATAACGGCTGCGGGTCGATGGCGCCACGCGTCATCATGTCCAGGCAAGCTCCATACTCCCCTGCCGAAGCACAGGCCCCATAAAGTGAGAGTTCGCGGGTCACGACGATTTGGAGCGGCAATTCCACTTTCGGCGCCACGTTGCCGACCAGGGTTACCGAACCCCCTTTGCGCACAGCACGGATGGCCAGGTCCACCGTCGCCCCCAGTCCCACCGCCTCGAAGGCCTGATCTGCCCCAACGCCCTGGGTGAGGTTCAGGATTTCCTCCGGCGCTTGGCCGCCAGTGGAGTTCACCAGGTCCGTCGCTCCCAATTTGCCCGCCAGCGCCAATTTCTCCGGCGCGACGTCCACCGCAATAATGAGTCCAAACCCGGACAAGCGCGCGGCTTGCACCAACGCCAGGCCGATCATGCCGCAGCCGACGATCACGGCGGTGGCATTCAGTTTGACCGGGGAGCGCCCGACGGCGTGGAAGGCGATGGTAAACGGTTCGACCAGCGCGGCATGCTCAAAGCATAGAGTTTCCGGCAGGCGGTACAGAACTCGTTGGGGCACCGCGACATATTCCGCGAAGGCCCCCGCCTGCCGATAATCCTCGCACGACACCCCAAAGACCCGCCGCGCGTTGCACAGGTTGACTTGTCCTCGGCGGCAGAATTCGCAGACGCCGCAATAAACGGTCGAATCGAAGGTGACCCGATCCCCCGCGGCCCAGCCCCTTACGCCCGTGCCAACCTCGGCGATGACGCCAGCCGCCTCGTGGCCCATGATGATCGGGGGGCGCCGCCGCCCAGTCGATCCGTCCATGCCGTGAACGTCGCTCCCGCAAATCCCGCACGCCTTAACCGCAACCAACACGTCCTCCGGCCCGCAGGCCGGCGTGGGCACCTCCTCACAGGCCAGTTTGCCGTAGGCTTCAAGCACCAGCGCTTTCATGCTCAGATGAACAGGTAAACGTAAACGGCAAACGCGACGGCGATCAGGCCCGCTCCCGCAGCCAAGGACCACAGGAAGTTCCGATTCCGGGCGGCCATGGCGAAGGTGGAGATAATCACACCGGCCTGGGCGGCCAGCATGCCGAAGAAGAAGCGCTGGCTGCGCAGGTGATGCTGCTCGGCGGACAGGTTGCTCTTGCGCACCTGGAGTTCATAGAGGTTGGCTATCGTCTGGTTCAGGCGGGCCTCGATTTCGTAACGCAGCGCGGCATAACGCAAGCGGGCCGCGGTGAAATCCCGGACCAAGGAGGGCCCCACTGCCAGCCCCGAGCCGCCCCCCACCGCCGCTCTTGGGTGCAGCGCCGCTTCGCGATTCAGCAAACCGTCGATCTGCTCGATAGCCTGGTTAACCGGTTTAGTGGCCGTGTCGAAGGCCTGGGCCTGGTCCCGTGCCGTTTTCAAAGAACTCTCCAGGTTGGTCAGACTCACTTGGCCCATCAACACCTTCATCTCCGCATCCGGCATGGAAGTCTCGACCCCCTCGATGGCCGCTCGCATCGGCGGATCCAAGCTGAGCCCGGCTGGGCTGGCGGGCGTCTCTCCCGTCCGCAGGTAAGTCAGCGCCTGCTGGCCCCCGGAAGACTGGATCGCCGCCAGCAACTGCTTGCCGATTTCCGTGCTGCCCGCCGGGGACGCCTGGCCTTGAAGTTGCTCGGCCGCCCGGCTCAGGACGGCGGCATCCAAGGGGTTGACCTCCGCCATGGTTTGCAGCAGGTCCGCCGTGTTGCGTTGTATCGCCCCTCGCAACCGCTTCGCTTGGAAGAAACTCCATTGGTCCCCGGCCTTGGATTGCTGCTGTGCCCCTAACGACCGGTCGTACTGCGCTCGCGTCATCTCGCTGGACGCCAACCCCGCCAGCATGGTCGCTACCACGGCCATCACCACCGGCGTCGCGCTTAGGATCTTTCCGAACGGCGTATGGGGCAGATCCGCCTTCAACGCTTCCGGCACGGTTATCTTTGTCGGTTTCATCGTAACTACTCAATAGCATTTGCCCGTCTGGCGCAAGCTCGGTGTTTCCCGCCAAACTCGGGCTTCAGCCCCGCCCTTTCATTATGCTCGGAACCGCGACAGGCCGGAGCGGATGCCCTCCATAGCATTGCAGAGGGTGGACCGACCTGCCGCCGGCTTGGCGCATCCGTAACGCTCACCGGCGTCCGCGCAGAACGTCGGTGTGTATCGGTCTCACCCCCTCTCCGCTTGAACGTGGAGGTAGGGCACAGCTCGCTGAGGGAGAAGTGCCGAAGCGCACACAAAGTTCTCTCAGAGAACGAATTGCGTCATGAATTAACCTGGTGGATTATACGGACCATGGATTCTCTGAGCGAGCTTCGGTTCGGGGGGGATGCCGTCCCGAGTTTTAATGATTTGTTAATAGTTTGACTTGGGGGCCGTTTCTGCTATAAGCTTTTGACCAGCAAGGCTATGCCTATGAGATTGATGCAAGCAGTTTTACGGATCAGTATTCCAGGGGGTCCGTTGAATAATCGTTCGCCGATGAAGAGGGCAATCTGTACTGCCATGGTACTGGTCGGAATTTTAGCCGCGGCAGGTGGCTACAAACTGTATCGCGGGATGCGGGTAAGCTCGGCGCAGCCGTGCTTTGGCAAACTTATGAACATAGCCGCAGCTAAAGACCAGTGGGCGACGGACACCGGGGCCACGTCTGGCTCTCCTGTCGCAGTCGAAACGATCGTGGCTTATTTGAGGAGCATGCCGACTTGTCCTGTGGCAGGTGCTCCATACATCGTCGGCAGGGTCGGCGAGGAGCCCCGATGTACAACTCACGGCACGGTCTCTCATTTCAAACCCGACCATTACTGACAATGAAGACGGCGAACAATGCGCATTCAATGGACGTGCCGATTACGTTCCTGTTCCATGCGGTGCGTCATTGGCGGCGCGCCATTGATGCGCGGCGTTAGCCGTCATCGTATGCGCGCCGTGCTTCTTCTCATGCTTTTCGCCTTTGGCCCGGCGGTGGCGTTGGCCGGTGTCCGATGGCACGAGTTCGGTCGCTCCTCCAGTGACAAAGAGAAGATCACCGTTGGCCGCATTTCTCTTACGTTCGAGAGGCAAAAGGACTCGCGCTCCAGTTTTCCGTCCGACGACCTGGTTGTCACGGTGCATTCCCAGGGGCGGGAATCGAGCGAGCACTGGTTTACGTCTGCTTACGGCTTCGGCTCCGTCGCCATTTATCGCAACATGCTCTTACTAAAATGTGGAGTTGGTAGGGGGACTTATGTGCGAGAGGACCACGTCAAGGCCCTGCGTCTGGACCACAATCTGGATGAGTTGGCGGATGTGCAGAGCTCCTATTATGTTCTCACCAATCCGCATAATGCCGCCCCCACGTTGATCGAGTATAGCGTCACGGCTAAGACGGAGGTGGGCTATACGGTCCTTTCCTTCTCGCTCCGCAAGCCGCAGCGGGGTCTGCCATCCGAGAAGATTGTGAGGTTGAAAAATGACGGCTAACAACAGCATTCAGCGGGTGCGAGCCAGCCGTTCACGCTGCCTGCGGTTCGCGCGCCAGTGGCGGCGGGCTCTCACCGCTGATGCTGATCGTTAGGCCGACTCGCGTCATGAAACCATCCGTGCTCGAACTCCTATTGGCCGTTTTTCTTTTTGTAGGCTGCTCCGTCATGCCGCAGGTCGATTTCGTATATTTCAACCTCAGCGGCCACGAAATCACGGTCACGGATTTGTCCGGCTTGCCGCGCAATGCCCAGCCTGGAGTTCTAGTTGCAGTGCAGGACGACACAAATCGCCTCAACGAGAAAAGCGTGACGTTCTCCGAGAGCGTCCGCATCACGGATGCGATTAAGATCGTATGGGATGAAAATGGGGCTTCTCGGACCTTTGAGGCGAGACGAGCCGATTTGAGCCTCCCGACACTGTTGGATAGCGGTCAGATCAGATTGAGCTATCTGGGAGACGGCAAGTGGCGCGTCAGATTCTCTCGCCAGAATATATGAGATGCCAACGTCGGCCTAACTATCGTGCTGGAGTGGATGCCGGGTTCGCGCTTCTATTGACCTCCGGCAGTCGTCGGCACGGCACCACTCACCACGGGGTTAGCGTAGGCCGCGCGAAGCCCTGATGAATCCTAAACAGACAGCAGTATTTGCGGTAGCGGCTTCCGGGGCGCTCGGGGTGCTGCCGTTGGCGTTGCATCTTCGCAGTGGCCCCGTGGCTTGGGCTGTTGATGGGCTGAGAATATTGCTTCTGGCTGCGGCGACGTCTGTGGTTCTCCTGGTGCTGCTATCGACCCGTTGGATTCGATCTTTTCCACCCAGCCGACAATGCCTGATCGTATTGCTTGCTGCAGCGGGCACTGTGACAGTGCCGTTCCTCCTGCCATGGTTTCTATTCTCGTTGCATGATCTATTGCGCTAACAAACCGGACGCAGCGAACCGCACGATCAGGGCTCCATTCCATGCCGGGCACCAGCTGCGCGGGGTCGCTGGTCCGGAACGTTCGACATGAGCGCGCTAGTTCCACGACGATCCTGTCGTCCAAGAGTTCGGGACGGGAGAGGCCGGATTGTTGTTTGCTACCTTATGGCGCTGGTGTTCATCCCGCAGTTGGTTCTTGGCCTCGGGTTGCTGAGCGCATGGCATGCCGAATGGGTTTACTCCTTTACAAATGTTCCGTTGTTCTTGTATTGTGCACCTGCGGTGGCGGTTTTTGGGCGTGCGCATTTTTTCGCACACGCCACCCTTTGCCCGGCAGACTGGAATGGCTGGGCGCGAGTGGTATCTTTTTACGGGGCAGCCTCTCTGATGTTGGCATCACTGCACATACTGGCTAGGCGAAGGACAGGAATTGCCGAACCAGCCGCTTCACCGAATGGCGGTCCTGCGACGCCGCTCCGTGATTCGGGAGCCGCGAAGGGGCCGCCATCGGTGAGCTGATTGTCCGGCCCGGCCGCAACTCCATCTATGACTAACAACCCAAAAGAAAACCGCATCGATTACGTCGAGTTCCCGTCACCCTCCGCCGCAGCCCTGGGAGCGAGTAAGGCGTTCTATAGCGAAGTGTTCGGATGGACCTTCCAGGATTGGGGGGAAAACTATGTGGACACCCAAGGCAGTGGAATCAGCTCCGGTATTAATTCCGACCCGTCGCATCGCCCTCCGGCGCCCTTGGTGGTCCTTTTCTCGTCTGACCTTGAGACGACCAAGGCGCGAGTGATCAAGGCGGGGGGCAGAATTGTTAAGGATATCTTCCCCTTCCCCGGAGGACGGCGCTTTGAATACGTTGATCCTGCCGGCAATCAGCTTGCGGTTTGGTCGGACAAGTGATGGCGCATCCGGCCAACCGGCCGAACCAGCACGTGCAACCAACGGCGCGATCGTCCTCCGGTTTCATGGTTGCCAGCTCACGCGTACGGTCCTCACGAAGACCCACCCCGCCAGCACACTGCCCGATCAAGCCTAATCCAAGCTAATCAAGGCTAATCGTGGTCTCGCCCACGGCATAGCGGCCTTCCTGTTCGGGCCGATCGATCGCCAGGCGGAAGGGGTGCCGCTGGCCGGTCGGGTCCACCAGCTCCACCGCCAGGGTATATTCCCCGATGGACAGGCTCCCCGGTAGATCGAACGGCTCGACCATGGTGTGTTCCCCCGGCAGCCACTGGCGCGGATCCGCCTTCGCATCCGCGGTGAAGGCCACCCGCCCTTGCGTATCCAAGAGGAAAACGCGGAGGACATAGGTATGATAGAGCTTGCCCACCCCCACATTGGCCCACCTCATCTCCAGGTGGAGTGGCGCGCCGCGCTTTACGGTTTGCTCGTGCCCCAACTCGCGCAAGACGAAGCGCGCGCCCGCCAGGCGGGCCAGCTTCTCGAGTTGCGGCATGGCCTCGGGCGGTACCTGGCCCACATTGTCGTTGATGAGGGCGACGTGATTGCTGAGCATGAACTTTACCGCCGCATCGAACGACCAGCCTTTGGATCGGAGATAGTCGTAATTCCCATACCATTCGAAGACCACCGGCGCCCGCTGCCAGGTATCGGCCATCCCCTGCACCTGGGCGTATTTCTTGGATCCGATCCAATTCTGCTCATGCCAGGGAGAACCCACCCCATCGCGCCGAAAGCCGGCCCCGTGTGCCAGCGCGTAGTTGAGCACCTCGGCATCGTCGGACATAAACACCAGCGGGGTCTGCCGGAAGGCGCGCAGGTAAAGGTCCACTATCTGTTGGCGCACTTCGACCGACGCTGGGTGCGACGTGTGCCACTCGCCCCAAATCCCGTACGAACCGATGTCCAGAAACTCGACAGCGGAGTTGCCGTCATAGCGCTGTCCCAACGCCGCCAGGAACTCGCCGTGACGCGCCAGGTAGAGCGGATCGGCGTAGTCCGGTTCGAGACGCGGGATGCGCTTGCCGCCGCTGGTCGGGTCGTCCCCGCCGCTCAGGTACTCGAACCCTTTGCAACCCGCGTCGAAGAGCCATTTGGGCGAGGTGTAATAGCCCGCACTGTGGGCATTGCAGGTCATCACCCGAAAGGCCACCGCGCCGCCGCGCGGCTTCCAGGCCGCAATGACATCGTCGAGGATCTCCCAATGGTACTTCCCGGGCTCCGGCTCGATATCAGCCCAGTTGAAGCGGATATACACCACCGAGCACGGAAAGCGGGGGGACGATTTGGGGTTTCGCTGCTGACTCATCCAGCCTTGGCCGGGATTGGCAAAGAGGGTGTCCACCTCACGAAATTGGGTTCGCACCCAATTGGTTCCAGGCTCCGGGATCCCGCCGACAGCCTGGCGAGCGGGCGTCGAGGCGGCGCCGACCAACCAGAGCAGCGCGAGGAACAGGTTCGGGCGAAGGAGGATCGGGCTCATAGTCATGCCAAACGCATTAGGCGGAGGTTCTGCCGGAAAGTCAAGGCGCCCTGGCCGATCGGCGCCTCTTTATTCTTGCCCTTTCCAGGCCGCACATAGAGCCTTGGCCGGTCGGATATGATAATCATGAAGCGCACGCATCGCTTGAATTGGTTCCTGAAAACCCTGCTTCCAGGCCTCAGCAGCCTGATGGTCGGACTGGCCCTTAGCGCGGCGGAATCCCCCGCGACGGTCATCACCCTGGATCCACGGTCGCCGGGACGGTTGTTTGAGGGCCTCGGCGCCTTGAGCGCGGGGGCTTCCTCGCGCTTGCTGATGGATTATCCGGACGCGCAGCGCAGCCGCATCCTGGACTTCTTGTTCAAGCCGTACTTCGGCGCTTCCCTGCAGCACCTCAAGGTGGAGATTGGTGGGGATGTCAACTCGACGGACGGGACCGAGCCCAGCCACGCTCGCACGCGGGCGGAGTATGAGGATCCGAAGCGCGACTATTTTGAGCGGGGCTACGAATGGTGGCTGATGCGGGAGGCCAAGAAACGCAACCCGGATATCCGCCTTGACGTGCTCCAGTGGGGCGCACCCGGCTGGATCGGGGGCGCCGGGGATGACCGGACCCGGTTCTTTAGCCAGGACAACGCCGATTTCATCGCCGCGTTTCTTCGCGGGGCCAAAAAATACCACGGGCTGAACATTGACTACTGCGGCATTTGGAACGAGACGCCGCACGACCCGACTTGGATCAAGCGGCTGCGCGAGACCCTCGATCGGGAGGGCTTCAAGCGGACCGAAATCGTCGCCGCCGACGAGGTCCAGGGAAACCCGTGGCAGATTGCCAACGAAATGCTCGCCGACGCGCAGTTGATGAACGCGGTTCAAGTCGTCGGTGTTCACTATCCTCACTTCAAGTCCAACGCCGAGGCGCTGCAAACGGGGAAGCCGCTCTGGGCGAGTGAGGATGGTCCGTGGCGTGGCGATTGGCAGGGAGCCGGCGTCCTGGCCCGCGCCTTCAACCGGAACTATATCGAGGGCAAGATGACCAAGACCATCATCTGGAGCTTGATTACCTCCTACTATGACATTCTGCCGTTGCCCAATTCCGGGCCCATGACGGCCAAGGAGCCTTGGTCGGGCCATTACGAGGTCCAACCGGCCCTCTGGGCGATGGCGCACACCACCCAATTTGCCCACCCCGGCTGGCGGTACGTGGACGGTGCCTGCGGTTTACTGGAAGGCGGCGGGAGTTTTGTAACGCTGCGCGGCCCGAAGCGTGAGGGGGACTATAGCCTGGTCATCGAAACCATCGATGCCAAAGCGCCGCAGACCTTGAACCTCATTGCTGCTGAGGGCTTGTCCAAGAAACCCCTGCAGGTGTGGCGCAGCAACCAGCGCGTGCAGTTCGAACGACTGCCTGCGCTGGCGCGCATCGGTGGCGGGTTCACCGTCACCCTCGAACCGGGTGCCATCTACTCCCTGACGACGACCACCGGCCAGGGGAAGGGCAGGGCAATATCACCGGATCACTCGGTCTTTCCGTGGCCCTTCGCGGATGATTTTGAATCCAGTTCGGTCGGCAAATACGCCCGCTATTTTTCTGACCAGGGCGGAGTCTTCGAAATTGCCAAGCGTCCGGACGGGGGCGGTCGGTGCCTGCGCCAGACGGCGGCGCACCCGGGAATTGACTGGCACTTCCATCCCACGCCCGAACCGTACACCCTCCTGGGCTCGGCCCAATGGCGCAATTACGAGGTCAGCGCCGACGCCTCCATCGAGGATTCCGGGTCGGTGATGATTGCGGGGCGGGTCATGGCCTCTTTGCAGAACACCCAACCTCCCAAGGGCTACCGGCTCGAACTCGCGGCCGACGGCAAGTGGCGATTGTTCGGGTTTACCAATGTCCTGGCCCAGGGGCGGGTGCCCGTCGGCGCTGGCGAGTGGCATAACCTGAAGCTCAAATTCGTCGGCTCCCGCATCACCGGTCTCCTCGACGAGGTCGAGCTCGCCGCCGTGTTTGACTCAGCGTGCCGCCGGGGCATGGCGGCGCTCGGCACCGGTTGGAATTGCGCGATGTTCGACAATTTCGCCGTCCGCCCCATCGAGGGACCGGACTCCCCCAATCTCGCCCTTGGCAAGGGGGCCACCGCCTCCAGTCAATGGGATGATAAATACCCCGCCTCGGCGGCGAATGACGGCAAACTCGACACCCGCTGGAACGCCGCGAAAGGCAAAGCTATCGGCGAGTGGCTCGAACTCGACTTCGGCCAACTGACCCGGTTCAACAATGTCCACGTTTCACAGTTCAGTCAGCGCATTACCCGTTATCGAATTGAGTCACAGAATGGCGACCAGTGGGACGAGGTCGTGAGCGGAAACAGCGCGGGACGGGATGACTGGGCGGTTTCCTTTCCCGAGGTCCAGGCCCGAAAGGTCCGGTTGGTAGTTCTGGATGTCAACGGTTCGCCGGAGGAAACCGCGCCGTCGATCTTCGAGTTTGAAGTGTACCGGGAGTGAAGGGCTCCCCAACGGGGACTTGGGGGCAGGTGAGCAGCAGCAGGTCCAAGTGACCACAGTGGCGTGACGGAATGGCCATCCCATCGAGCGGCGAGCCGATGGAGCGTGCCTCGGGGATCAAGGGGCTACGGCTCGGCCGCTGCCTCGTACATCGCCACGATGTTCGCGGGCGGCACGTCGGCCAGGATGTTGTGAACCTGCTGGAACACGAAGCCGCCGCCCGGTCTCCAAATCTCCACCTGCCGCCGCACATGATCCCGCACCTGCGCTGGAGTGCCTTCGATCAGGATGCGGCGCGTATCACAACCGCCACCCCAAAAAACCAGGCGCGCGCCGAAGTCGCGCTTCAACCCCGCGGCGTCCATCCCCCGGCAGGTGATTTGTACAGGGTTGATGGCATCCAGACCCGCCTCGATGAGGTCGGGCAAAAGCTCGCGCACGCCGCCGCAGCAGTGGAGCATGATCTTCAAATGGGGCGCCCGTTGCTTGACCATTTGCCATTGCTGGCGCTCGCGCGGCTGAAAATACTCCCGGTACATCCCCGGCGAAACCTGCGGGCCCGATTGCATCCCCAGGTCGTCGCCAAACAGGATGATGTCTATATGCTCCGCCACCGCCGACAGGAAGCGGTCCAGCTTGCGCAGGTGAATCTCCATCAACGCATCCAAAAATCGGTGGGCCCGCTCGGGTTCCCCGGCCAGGAGCATGAAGAACTGGTCGTTGCGGTAGAGACACTGGCCGAGTTCGAGCAGGTTGCCGCCGAACAGCCCGATAATGGCGCGGTCGGTCGCACGGCGTAATTCGCGGGCCCCGTCCGCCAGGAGGGTCTGGCCATCCGGGCCGCCCACCAACGGGCCGGGCGGAGAGGCGACGGCGGACCACATGCACTCGGCGAAGGCGTCTTCCAGCCGAGGCAGATCCTCCCCTTCCAGGAAGGGGAAATGGACTTGCTCGAAATACCAGACGCCTTGCGGCATGCGCGCGATAATGCGGCCCGTGTTTTTCGAGCGGATCACCCAATCGCCGTGGTCGTGTTCCGGCAGCGCCCAGACCGGCATCAGGCAGGGTGTGCCGTCCGGCAGCGTCCACTCGGCCCAGTCTCGGTCCTCTCGGGCGAAGCCCCGGCCCAGTTCGACCGCATCCGCGTGAAACAGTTGAAGCACGTCTTCATCCACGATGGCAAGTTGCTGGACCGGGTCATAGACTCGGATCGGTCGCTCGGGTAGCCCGAGGAAATGGCGCAGGCGCGCGTAAGCCATCGCCGCGATGCCGGAAGAGCGGTGACCCGACAGGTCGATGGGAATGCGGTCGGTCTCGCGGTGGTTCAGGGCGGCCAGAATTCGTTCGCGTGCGGTCATAGGTCAGGAATTGGCGCGCCACGATTGCTCGATTTCCTCCAGCGACCGCCCCTTGGTTTCGGGGACCGAGCGCCAAACTAACAGGACCAGGAGCACACAACACGCGGCATAGAGATAAAAGGGGAACGCGTGGTTGAAGCTCTTCACGAACCACGAATCCTTGGCGTCCATGATGGGAAAGGTTTGTGTCACCGCGTAATCCGCCAGCCACAGGAAGAACGTCGCCAGGCCCAGCGCCCGTCCGCGGATCGCCGTGGGGTAGATTTCGGCCAGGATGACCCAAGTGACCGGGCCGACGGAGAGGCCGAAACAGCCGATGTAGAGGAGAATACACCAGAGCATGGTGTGGCCCACGCCGCCGGGGTCGGCCATCCGTTGGGCCAGCAGCCCCATCATGACCAGGCTCAGGCCCATGCCGGTCGCGCCCACCAGCATCAGCGGCTTGCGTCCCCAGTGATCCACCGCCGCGATAGCGATCAGCGTAAACAGAACCCCGGCGCCGTTAATGATGATTTGTTCCAACAGCCCGGCATCAACACCGGTCGAAGCGCTGAGGTCCTTGAAAATAGTGGCGCCAAAATAGAGGAAGACATTGATGCCGGTGACCTGTTGCAAAACCGCCAGCGAGATCCCCAGGACCAGCGGCCGGCGAAGGGCGGGGGAAAAGAGTTCGGCCCAGGTGCCTTTCTCCCGCGCCAACGCCGCACGGATGCTGTCCAATTCCGCATCGGCGAATGCGCCGCCCGCGACCTTGGCCAGGATCGTCTTGGCCTGGTCATCGCGATGTTGTTCGATTAACCAGCGCGGGCTCTCCGGGATGGGCAGCAGAACCAGGGCGAAGAGCACTGCCGGGGCGATGCCGCTGCCGAACATCCAGCGCCAGCCGGTCTGGGTCAGCCAGGCCTGCGTGGCTGGCTGGCCGGGATCGCCCTGCGAATGGGCGATCGCGTAATTGATGAAGGAGGTCGCTGCGATGCCGCCGACGATGGCGATCTGGTTTACCGCGACCAGGCGGCCGCGCAAGCCCGCCGGGGTGATCTCGGCGATGTACATGGGGGTGGAAATCGAGGCGATACCGATCCCGACGCCCCCCAGGAAGCGGAAGACGATGAATATCCCGATATCCGGCGGCAACGCCGTGCCGATGGCGGAGAGTAGGAACATGAGCGCCGCGAGCATCATCGCCGGCTTGCGTCCGAAGCGATCGGAAATCGGGCCTACCAACAGGACGCCGGCGGCGCAGCCGATGAGCACGCAGCCCGACGCCCAGCCTTTCATGAAGTCGGTCAGTCCGAATCGGGCGGTCAAGGGCTCGATGGCCCCCGAGATCACGCCCGTGTCATAGCCGAACAGCAGGCCGCCGAGGGTGGCCGCCAGGCAGATCGGCAGCAGGTAGCTCCAGCGCGTCTGGACTTCGCGTCCCGTTCGAGAGGCTTCGCTCATGGTTTCGCCGGGGATCATCGCCCGCTATCGCCTATGGCCTTGAACATGGCCTCGATATTCTCCACGGGTGTGTTGCCTTGGAGGTTATGGATGGCGTTGAAGACGAACCCGCCATCCTGGTTGAAGAGGGCAATCCGCCGGCGTACCTCCTCATAGACTTCCGCCGGTGTGCCAAACGCCATCGTCTTCTGGGTATCCACACCCCCACCCCAAAACACCAGGTCCTTGCCGAACTCGCGCTTGAGGCGGATCGGGTCCATCTCCGCGGCGGAGCATTGAACCGGATTGAGCACGTCAAAACCGGCCTCGATGAAATCCGGCAGCAGTTGATATACCGAACCGCACGAGTGAATAAAGGTCTTCCAGTGCGATCGGCGGTGAATCAGGTCGTTGATCCGCTGGTGAAACGGCCGGTAGAGGTCGCGGTAGGCCTGGACCGAGATGAACAACCCGCGCTGCGTGCCGAAATCCGTGCCGGTGATGAGCGCCATCTGGGGCACGTCGCCGAACAGGTCCATCAGCGTGTTCAGATTAGCGATCGCATACTCGCACTGCTGCTCGAACACCTGCAGCACGTAGTCGCGCCGGGTCTTGGTCGAGATGTACCACTCGGTGATGTCGCGAATGCCCTTGGGGTGCTTCAGGAACGGTGCCGGCACGAGCGCGATGTCGCCCAACGCGGTGCCGGGGATGATCAGGGCCGTGCCGCATTCCGCGCGCTGTTCCAGCCAGGCTTTCTGTTCCCGAAAGTAGGCGAGGTCGGCCTCAGATAGGAGTCCGAATTCCTCCAGGTTATCCGCTGGGTCAAGCTTCTCCTCGTCCAGCGGAGGCTGGCGGACGATGGCGTCGAAAAAATAACCGCCCGCCGGCATGTGGCCGCTGGCCGGCGCCGTGGTATCCCCTCCCGGGTACATGAGCCACCCGCCGTCGGGCGCGGGTGTGACATTGAACGTGCCGGGCACCAGGCAGGGAGTGCCGTCCGGCATCGTGAACGGCTTCCAGTCCTTCTGCTCGGTGCCGAATATCGACGTCCTGGGCAGCACCCCGATGACGTCGATGCCCAGCGCCGCGCGCAATTCGTCGTCCACCTCCCCGAGCATCTGGTAGGGCTCGATCACCCGCACCCGGTAATCCGGCTGACCCAGAACGCGTCGCCGGAGTTTGGCCAGCGCCGAGACGTGAATCCCGGTGACGAACGTCGCGCCGAAATCGACGCACACGCGGTCGGGTTGGGTGTGGTTAAGAGTGGCGTGAAGCCGTTCGCGACTGGTCATGATCGTTGCCATAGGGCATCCGGTTGCATTGCGGAGCCATCATTTACCAATCTCCGCCCAGGCGCCAGTCCCTTTTTGGGTTAGTGCAGCGAGGGTGTGTCTCACCGTGGTCGACCGGCTCCGGCTCTCATTAACACCTCGCTTCCAGCGGGGTGTTACTCAGCTAAACCCACGCTGCCAGCCGCATCCCCCCTGAATCGAGCCTAGGCCGACTATTTCTTGCGCACACTGACCTTGCCGGGCGTGGTGATGGTCTTGCTGGAGACCACAGTCACGACGGCGGAGAGCGTGACGGGCTTGCCGTCGTCGTCGAGGATGACGGCTTTGACCGTGTGATCGCCGGTTTTCAGGGTCGAGTGCAGGCGGTCTTGGGAGGGGATGTCCAACTCGTCGGCGTGCCATGATTCTACTGGTACGGGATGCACAGGTTTGGTGGAGGTGCGGACTTCCAGGGTGACCTCGGCGTTGCCATCCGCGTCGGGTTGGCTCTGGTTGACCAGAACAATCTGGCAGGCGACGGCAGCCTTGGGGTCGGGGGCGCCGGGGCGGGCGGGGAGCCGGGGAGCGGTTTTCGGTTTCGGGTTGGCGGCGGGCGATTTCCTTAAGGCTGGGTTGTTGGCTGCGTTGGTGTTGTCCGTCGCACGTTGGTCGGTGGCCTGCTCCGGGCTTTTGCGAAGTCGGTCCCAGTTTGAGGCCAGCCACCAGAGTGGCAGCAGCAGGAGCAGCAGGAGCAGCAGGGCCGTGAGGAGGCGGCGCAGGTGATACCACGGGTCTCCACGGAGTTTGCTCGCGGCCACGGCGGCCGGCAGCGAGGAGTCGCGAGTCCGTTCGCAGCCCCAGAGGATCTCCAAATGGCGGTTCCACCACGGTCCGGCCAGGCGGTAAAGCTCAGGGTGTGACCCGAGGTCGGGCAATTGAAACCGTTCGATGAACTCGCGATTTTGCGGCTGCACGCCCGGGAGGCCGGCCTGCTGTTTGAATTGTTCAAGGGCCTGGCGGAGGCGGAGCAGTTGGTCGCGCGGTATGCCTCGGCGGCCCAGTGGCCGGCTGCGGCCCACCGGGTCAGCTTTCCCCGGAGTGCGGAAAAAGCGGCCATATTTGCCCCGGTCGTCTTCCTCGGTTTCGACCGGCGGGAGGAACTCGGCCAAGCCGCCCGTGCGGATGAGTTGCTGCGGGACGCGGTCCCAGTACCGGCCGCCCTGGCTGAAGGCCCGCAAGGGCTCGTATTCCGGGGCCCGGGCCAGCAGGCCGTGGCTGACGGGTTCCAGCGGCATAGGCGGGCTAACTGACCTCCGCCGGGAATTGCCAAAGGCCGTTTGGATCGCGCACCGCCCAACTCGCGACGCTGTGAACATCGACGAGGGCGCTAACGGCCGGTTTCATGAACTTGTTATCAACTCGATCACCGACGCGGACGGTGCGGATCTCAAACCGGCCTGAGGCCGCCTGGGTAAGTGCCTGGGCCAGTCTCTCGGCCTCATCGCCGCCGGCCTCATAGACGGATCGGCCAATATCACGAGCGAGTTCGAGCGGCAGTGGCCGGCCGGTGCGCTCCCAGGCCGCGGCAAGGTGCAGCCGGGCCAGCAACAGGTCGGACGCCGCATCGGAAACGGCGCGCTCGAGGAGGTGATCGCGCCAGGGGCGCCAGGCATCTCCCGCCAGCGCCTTGGGCCACCAGCAGGACTCGAACCGATTCAGGCTCGCGCGCAGACGGTGGTTTTCCTGCTCCAGCGATTCGGCGCGCGTTTCCAGTTTCGCCAGACGGGCGGCCTCGAGGCGCCGAGGCTCGAGGGGCGTATTCTCGGAGACCATGCCTGGCGTGCGGGGTTCGCCCGCCGCTGGTTCAAGCCGGCCCGCTTCCGCGGTCAGTCCCCGCTGGAGCCATTCAGCCACATACTCGAGTTCGCGGAGTTGCCGCGCTCGCGACTCATTCGCCTCCGCCCCGAGTTTGACGGCCTCGGCCAACGCTCGCAGGGTTTGGGCCTGACCGGCCTCCGCCGGATTGGTGGAAGCAGGAGCGGAGGCGGTTCCCGAGGCTTCCGCGTCCGGTTTGAGGGTGGGATGGAGGTCCCGGGGATTCATACGACAGAGAGCGGTTCTTCCGCCGGCCAGGACACGTGAAAGGTGCCGGCATCCAGCCAGTGGGTTTCGGTTTCCAAGGTGCAGAGGGAAAGTTGGACGTCCTCCAGCGTGACCCGCTGGCCGTTCCACACCCCGTCGACCAACGCCAGGCGCAGCGCCTCGGCCTGGGGGATCTGCTCGGAGCCATCGGCCAGCGCCGGGACGGGGGCGACCCGTTCCAGGGTGACGTTGAGCAGGGCGTTGACGGGGTCACCGCCCGCACGGTACCGGGAGCGGTCGCGCCATTGCAGCAGGTAAACCGGCTCGGGCCGCGTGTCGGCGGGCAACATGCGGCGGCCCAGGCGGTCGCCGATCTGCAAACGGCAATCTCTGCGGTCCTCGCCGGGTTCGAGCAGGAGGGTGCCAAATCGGGTTTGGGCGCCGCGGGGCATCGTGCCCCAATAGTTGCGGGTCAACAGGTGCGGCGAGACGCGCCGCGAGATATGCCAGCCGGGGCCCATGAGGCCGCGCTTGATCGCCTGATACAACGCGGCGCCCGCCACCGTGACGGTCTTGGCATCATGAATTCGTCCTTCCACACTGAGGGGGTACCATTCGCCGATGGCGGCGTTTTTCGTGAACAGGATGCGTTGTGGCAGCAGTGGCAACTCGGCGTGGAGCAAGGTCTTCATGGCGGCCAACTCGGACGGCTTGCCGCTGACCAACACCAGGTCGCAATCGAAGGACTCAACCACTTTGGCCAGCGAGCCGAACAGGCCGCTGAAGATCTCCCGCACACAGGCGCCGACTGGTGCCAACGGGCAGGTGAACGGGAGATCGGGATCCAGGAGGAGGGAGGGCAGGCCGGCCTGTTCGCAGAGGGCGTTGAATTCCTCGATGAGATGGAGGTTGACGCGTAATTGGCGGGGGGCTACCGCGGGCGGTGGATCTTCCAAGGCCGCGGCCGAGAGCCAATGATGCACGATGGGCAGGAAGACTTGGCGATTGATGCGGTTCCAGCGGGGACGGTCCTCGCCCTTTTGCCGGGCCAGCAAGGAGGCGAAGGCCCGGCGTCCCGCCTCCGGCAGCTCCCGCCCCAAAGCCGGCAAGAGGACTGATTCAATGATCTGCCGCACCAGGCCATCGCCGGCGATCGTGCTGCTGTCGCGATACAGCACGGTGGCGACCAGATCCACGCCCTCGCCGGGCCGCAGGTCCTGGTACTCGACGATGGTCACATCGGTGGTGCCGCCGCCGACATCGAGGTTCATGACCCGGGCGCGGGCCTCGTTGCCCTGACCACGGCCGACCAGTTCCAACCAATTCTCCCCACGCTCGCCCAGACGCCGGATCTCATCGAAAATCAGCGGCAGTTGGGCGGCCACCGCTTCGTCCAGTTCCATGCTGAGCGTGGGGCGGTCGCCGCCCTCCGTGATGAGACGGCGGTCGGGCAAGCGCGTCAGCGCGAAAATATCCAACGCTTTTTGCCACTTGCGCCGGTAGGCTTCCAACTCCTGGGCGGTCCAGCCCGGTGGAAAGGTGACCATCACTGAGGCCAATCGGGCGCGGACGAACGGCTGTCCGGCGGGACGTCCGGCGGCCGATTGAAGCTGTCGATAACCGGTTTCGAGGATGGCCAGGGCCGCCCAGGTCAGGGCGTCGGCGCGGGGATAGGCCGGTTCGTGCGGGCGCGCGGGCGGGCGCGCGGCCGCATCCGGTCGTTCGGGCGGAGGGCATTGCGTGGCGTCTTCACCCAGGCCCCAATCGGCCCCATCCTGGTCGAGGAAGCGAAGAACCGTGGCCGAGAGTTTTTCGAGCGCCTTGCCAGCCTGGACGTTCTTGGAATTGGGATGCCACCGTTGGACGTTCATCGTCCAGAAGGTCAGACCGGCCTGGCCGAGATCGCCGACGGGCGTCTGGTCCCACAGGTATCGTTTGGGTGAGCTGAGGAAATGGTTGCCCCCGGCGCGGGGTTCGAGGTTGGCAAGGATGTCGGCCGCGGGAGGTCCCAGAACTGCGGGAGAGAGATCCACGAACAGGTGAGGCTGGCGCAGAGTGCGGGCCACGACCCGCTCGCCTTTTTTCTTTAACGGCCATAGACCGAGGGAGGTTTCTTCCCAACGCAGGTTCTCGACTGGTTGCGGCAGGTGGGGCGGGAGCTTGTGGTCCAGCGGCTCGAGGTTAGCGAAAGTGGTTTCTTGCAGCACGAACCATGAGTCGATCATCGCGGCAGGGTCGCCGGTTTCGCGCGGGGATGACTGTGGCTCCTCGCGGTGGTAGCCGAACCGAACGGGTTGGGTGATCTCGGATAGGGTCCCGTGGGCGGATTGACTGCGCGCCAGCAGCAATGCCACTGAACGGGTGTTGCCGAAGTCCACGATCAGGTCCACATCCACCATTTTCCCCACCGGCTCAAGCCAGTGGATCTCGAGGTCGAGGCTGATGGATCGCGACAGGGCCAGGGAATCCCGGGGAGCGGTGGAGACGACCGGGAGATAAACGGTGAGCCGTTGGATCCCGCCGGCGGGTTGCCGTGTCGCATCGGGAAAGACATAGGGCGTGGCGGCCTTGTCGGCTGCCGAGTATTTCGCGGCGTCGGTGGCGTTGACCGGTTCCTCGGGCTGCAGGACCCAGCCGCGTTGGGAGTTTCCCAGGTTGGTCTCGATCGCCAGGAGGATGCCGCTCTCGTCCGTGGGGGTGCCGTCGATTTCACGTTGAGCGAATTGGTAGCGCAGCCACCGCAGGGGCAGACCGCTGGTGTCGCGCGCCTCACACCAGGGGAAGTCGTTGTTGCGGCAGAGTCGATCCAGGTCCGGGTTGGCGCGGAGTTGGTGGGCGGGCAGGGGCACAAACGCGAAATGATGGCCGGTATCGGCAAAGAGGTCGATCACGGAGGGCTGGGAGGCCGGGGCGCCTTCCGGGGCCGAGAAATCCGAGGGCGCAACGCTCTGCCCGGGTTGGCGTTGGTTCTGAGACAGTGGGTCGGGTGCTTCCATGGTCAGATCGGCGGCGTGGTCACGAGGTGGCTCCGGCAATGAACCTCGTCGCCCATTGGGCGAGTTCGGCGTCGCCCGGTTGAGGTTTGCGAGCGCCGACAGGGGCGGCCTTTACCGTTTCGAGGTGGCGCAGGAAGGGGGCCAGAAACCCCAGGTAGTGAGGCGAGAGGTGGTCCTCGCGGTCGCGAGGATCGAGCTGTTCCCGCTCGGCGTAACGGCGGAGGCGCGGTTGGATGCTGTCGGCGGACGTGCTGCCGGTCCGGGCACTGGCTGGTCCGGAATGGCCGGTTGCGCGGGAAGTCGCGTCGAACTCGCGATGGGGCGGGCGGCCGTTGACGCCGGAACTGACCAGTTCAGAGATCCGGACGGCCAGGAATCGGCGGGCCTGCGCGGCCTCGATATGGCTGGCGAGGTGCCCGAGGTTTTCTCGGAGCCACCGGTGCAGGTTGCCGCGCAGCAGGGCGTGTTCGGCCAAATAACCGAGATGCCGGCTGGCCGCGGCGGCGTCGACCAGGCCGAGGTCGCCCCAATCACCGTCGCGGCCTTTGCCCAACTCGCGCCAGCGCAAAAACTGTCGCTCGACATAACCACGCCAGTCGGGGCTCTGGCTCGCCAATGGAACCGGTTCGAGGGATTCCGGTTCAACGTCCAGCAGAGCACGCAGGCGCTGGCTGACCCGTGCCGCGGCGTCGGTTTCCGGGTGTTCCGCGCGCGCGTCGGCGATGGCTTGCTCGATCGCGCGGGACCAGGCCTCGAGTTCGGTGGCGCGGCGCGCCTCGCCGACGGCCGCCGGTGGCAGGGCCTCCGCGGCCAGCGCGGCCAATTGTCGGCGCACGTCCTGTTCCCGCCGCTCGAGCAAGGCCGGCAGCCGGCTTTGCCGCGCCTGGTGGGTCAGTGCGGCCAGAAAATAGTCGTTGCCGCCGTCACCGTCCGCAGTTCCGGATCGGATCATCGCTCGGAGCGAATCGAGACATGGGCCAAGGTGTCGTCGGAAATCGTCGCTGGCGGCGATCAGTTGGGCTGCGGCCTCGACCTGTTCAGCCTCGCCGCGGATACAGCCTTCGTCAAAACGCGGGTAGGTCGTGGTGAAAAACCGGACCCAGCGCGGATTGGCCAGATCGCCCAGCTTGTTGAGAAACTCGAAGACCGGGGAGAAGTCGGTGGATGGCCTTTGGAGCTGGACGCTGTCAACCACGCCATTCACGAGCCGTGAGGCAAAGGTGAGGACCAGGTTGATGGGCAGGGTGTCCGGGGGAGGGGGCCAGGTTTGACCCAGGGCACGGACCCAGGCCTGAACACCGGTCAACAGTTGGGTCGGCTGCGCCGGCGGCGCTTGGATGCGGGTCAGCAGCGAGAACCCGTCGATTCCCAATTGGCGCGAACGCGTCACCACGATGCTGGCCGTCTTGCCTCGCTTCAGGACCTCGGTCAGCAATTGGGCCGGGGACATTTGCTCCGGCTTGAGACGGACCCCGCCGGGGTAGCTCAGCGCCACTCCCGGAAAATCGAGCAAGTCGGCCGTTTGCAGGAGTTCCTTCGCCGGTGAGTCCTCAGGCAGGAGTTCAGCGTTCACCGCGAGCGTCATTTCCCAGACCAGCCCCTGCCACAGACCAAATTCGGACGGGTTGGCCAGCAGCGGGTTGGGGAGACCGACGCCGAGACATAACGAGCGTTCGTCGGCCAGATAGCCGAGGGAGCTGACCAGGCTCGAAACGGGCGTCAAAGCGGCGTCCTCAGGGAGGGCAGGGGAGCGGGGCGGGGTGCCCGGGATCCCCAGACCCGGATCCACCTCGGCGGACGCCGGTGCCCGCGTGTCAGCCCCCAGCTTGCGGAAGGCGTCAATGTCGAGGAACAGCCGGGCGGCGGCGTAAGAGCAGCGCACCGGCTGGCCGGCGGCGAGGGCGAGGATCTTCTCGCGTTGGCCCAGCAGTTTCTGCCAAAGCCCGGTCAACGCGGGTTGGCTGTCCCAGCAGAGCCAGGCGCAAAACTCGCTCAGGGCCGCCGCGTCCCCGCGCAGCAACGGGTCGGAAGCAACCCGCGGGCGGAGGCCTTTCCAATCGGGCCGCAGGTTGCGGTAGCGCGGCCAGTCGGTCGCGATGAGATCATCGAGAACATTGAGCAGTGTCTGCAGCCGTTCGCGGACCCCGCGCTGGGCCGTGGCGCGCGCGCGACACCTGCTCCCCAGCTCCGCCAATTTCTTATCCAGCAGCGAGGCGTCCAGAAAGGTCTCTCTCGCGTCGGCCTTCCGCGTATCGCACTCCATGACATACCCGGCGGCAAGGGCCTGGAGGACCTGTTCCTCGGAAGCGAGTCTCAACTCGACCGGGTGCCGCGGGTCCGGAACCTCACGGCGCAAAACAAACCGGGTCACACACCCCGAGGCGTCTCGCTGTTGGTTATAGGGATTGAGGTGCACGCAATTCGGACTATCCCCCCGACCAACAAAGGCGACCGGTTCCTCGGCGGACCATTGGAGAGCGGAGACGGCGTCGGATTTTGCGGGCGTGTCGAGGTACCGCGAGAGGAGCGTGGATTTGCCGCTTTGCGAAGGCCCCCAAAGGGCCAGGCAAGGCCGCCCCGCGCGGCGCGCCTCGGCGATCGCCAACGCGGTGTCGCGTCCCTGGTAGAGTTGGTCCAACCAGGCTCCGCTCAAGTCGTGCTCCCCGGCCCGCTGGACCCCGTGCCGCCAGTACCAGTCCAGCATGCCATTACTGATCTCCGCCACCGGTCCGCTCATGCACTCTTATCTTGTGCCAGTTCGGCGTTCGTGCAAGCCAAAAGCGACCCGCCCAGCGAGGTGCATCCCTGCCCCTGGTTATCGATGCGAGCATCTCATGCTCCCGACCAAACTGCGCCAGTTCTGGCAAGACCAAGCCAGCGATCGGGGGTGTTCCGGTTGCGCCGTGCCCGACGAGCACTTTCTGGCAAACACCTTGGCGGCCTCCGCCACCTGGCGGTCGTGCTCTTGCCAGCCTCCTTCACTTCACCGCATTCTTTAATGGTCCCTTAATCTTGCGCGGGGTAAGCTTTCTCGGTGTCATGAGAATACTAGTCATCGAAGACGAGCCCCGGCTGCTGCACAACCTGGCCAAATCACTGCGGGAGGAGGGGTACGCCGTGGATACCGCCGCCACCGGCGATGATGGGCTGTACAAGGCCGAGAACTACGACTATGACGCGCTCGTCCTGGATGTCATGTTGCCTGGGCTCAACGGCTGGGAAGTCCTGGAGCGCCTGCGCCAGACCAAACCGACCCCGGTGCTGATCCTGACCGCGCGCGACGCCACGCAGGACCGCGTGCGGGGCCTGGACGACGGGGCGGACGATTACCTGGTCAAGCCTTTCGACCTTTCCGAACTGCTGGCCCGCCTGCGCGCGCTCATCCGGCGCGCGGCCGGCCAGCGGCATTCACAAATCGAGCTGGGCGACGTCGTGGTGGACACACGCTCACGCCTGGTCACGCGCGGCGGAGAACTGCTGCCTCTCACCGCCCGGGAATACGCCATCCTCGAGTACCTCGCCCTCCATCGGGGCGAACTGGTCACCCGCACCGCCCTCTACGAGCACCTGTTCGATGAAAGTGACGATTCCCTCTCCAATCTCGTGGATGTCCACGTTTCCAACATCCGCAAGAAACTGGGCCGCGACCTGATCACCACTCGCCGCGGCCAGGGCTACTGCATCGAATCCTGACGCGCATGTTCACGAAATCCCTTCGCTGGCGGTTGCAGTTATGGCTCGCCTTCCTGCTGGCTAGCGTGCTCGCCGGCTTCGGAGTGACCGTGTACCAACTCCAACGCCTGCACCAACTGAGTTTTATTGATGACGAATTGGACCGCCGGGTCGCGGTGCTGGCCGCCGCCCTTCACCCCGCTCCACCCAAGGGCGGGGATCGCTTCGATGGCCGCCGGCGCGACCCGGGCACCAACGATGCCTTCGGTCCCCGCGATGGTTCCCGGGACACTCGGGGCAAAGGCCCTGGCAACCGGTCGCAGCCCGGCGACCGGTCCGGCGACCGTCCCGGAGATCGGCCCGAGGATCGCCCCGACACCGGTCGTGGCCCTGGCGAACGCCCTGGCCGGGGTTTTGGCCCGGGTGCCGAGACCAACAACCGGCCCGGAGGGCCTCGGCCCTGGGAGAATGGGCCGGACTTTCCCTTTTCCGGCGGCGGGCCGCCTCGCGAGTTTCCCGTTTCGGCGGAACTCCGGGCGCTCCTCGACGAAACCCCCACCAACCAGGTCTACAACGCGGTCTGGTATAGCCGGGGCAAACTCCTGAAAAGTTCCACCAACGCCCCGCCCGGGCTGCGATGGCCGCGAGAGGTCGCCAGCAATGGCCAAACCCAGCATCGCACGCGCGACACCTATCGCGAAGCCGTGCATTTCACCGAGTTCGGCGATTGTCTGCTGGCCGGTTGTTCCCTCGCACCTCACTTCAAGGCCATGATGCGTTTCATCTGGCTGTTGTCGCTGGCAGGCGGCTCGGTGCTCCTGGCCGGCCTGGCCGGTTCCTGGTGGCTGGCGGGCCGGGCCATCCGCCCCATCGCGGAGATCAGCGCCACCGCCGGCCGCATCTCCGCCGGCAACCTCTCCGAGCGCATCAACACCGCCGAAACTGAAAATGAGCTCGGACACCTCGCGGGCGTCCTCAACTCCACCTTCGCCCGCCTCGAGGCCGCCTTCGCCCAGCAAAAAGACTTTGTCGCGGACGCCTCCCACGAATTGCGGACGCCCTTGGCGGTCCTGATCTCCGAGGCTCAAACGACGCTCGCCCGTGAACGATCCGCCGCCGAATACCGCGAGACCGTGGAAACCTGTCTCCTGGCCGCTCAGCAGATGCGCCGGTTGGCCGATTCCCTCCTGGAATTGGCTCGGCTCGATTCCGGCGAGGCCAAGCTCAAGCCCGAGGTCTTTGACCTGTCCGCCGTGGCCCGCCAGTGCGTCGAGTTGGTCCGGCCCCTGGCCGTCGCACGCCACCTTCGCATCCGGTTCGACACCCCGGCCCTCCAGTGCGTTGGCGACCCGCAGCGAATCGGCCAGGTCATCACCAACCTGCTTTCCAACGCCACCCATTACAACCGGGACGGCGGCGAGATCCGTCTCACCGCCACCGCCGGACCGCACCATGTCAGCCTTGCCGTGGCCGATACCGGCGAGGGCATACCCCCCGAGGACCTGCCTCACCTGTTCGAGCGGTTTCATCGCGTGGATAAATCACGCTCCCGCTCCAGCGGCGGCGCCGGGCTCGGCCTGGCTATTTCCAAGGCGATTGTCGAGGCTCACAGCGGCGCGCTCCGCGTCACCAGCGAGGTCGGCGTCGGCACCACCTTTACCCTCGATCTGCCCCGGGCCTGATCCCGGCGCGACCCGGACCCAACCTCGAGTCCCGGGGCTGGGCCAAAGTCATTTTTCACCGGAAGCAAACCGGCGATCGGCGGGCGTTTTGAGGAACGCCCGATTACACGATTTCGACCGGGCAGGAGGGCATGGCGTCTATG
>Ga0316219_1001367_pt1 | contig 26494 bp, 20 predicted proteins | sample TBH18003PmetaG_FD_203635 | JGI IMG/M metagenome (GOLD analysis project Ga0316219, IMG submission 203635) | Freshwater microbial communities from Trout Bog Lake, Wisconsin, USA - TBH18003P | ecosystem: Environmental > Aquatic > Freshwater > Lake > Hypolimnion/Profundal zone | place: USA...
AGAGTGAGCGTATGGCCCGCACTGGCCGCCATGTAGATGCTGCCATTGGCGGCGACGTCGCCGTCGATGATCACGTTGTTGCCGGGAGCCATCTCCAGATCGCCCTGGTAGAACACACCGTATTGGAAGATGGTGGAGTTCGACGTCGCAAACCGGCGGCCGACGCGCACCGCGAGCTCATTGCGGAACGGGCTGCCGGGGTCGGGCAACACCTCGATCTTGATCGTGATGTAGGTCACCTGGCCGTGTTTCGTGGTGCTGGGGATGATGCCGTCGAAATAATCGTAGGCCGAATTGTAGCTGATGCCGCGGTGAATCAACCAGCCCTGCGTGCGATGAGCGGCAAGGAAGGCGGTGAACGGCGTGGTCATCGGGGCCGGGTCCACATCGCACACGGTCGACAGCGCCGCGGGGCTCTGCGCGGCCGGCACACCCGTCATGACCAAGGAGACCCACTGGAAATAAACGCTCTCGAGCTCACTTTCGGCCACGGCCCGGGCCTTGACGCGCATCTCGTTTCGCATCGTCAGCTTGTAGGAGTTCATCGTGAGCTCCAAAATCGAGGCGGCGGCGACGGCCAGCAGGATAATGAAAGACAGCGTCGAAAGCAGGATACTGCCTCTGCGGGATTGGATGTTCATGGCGGGAGATGACAGGGCGGGGACAGGGGCCCGAAAGGCTAACCGTCGAACTCGATCGTCGAGGTGGAGGAAGTCGACGTGGTCGTGGACGTACTGGTCGAGGTGGAGGTCGACGTGGAAGTCGAAGTGGACGTCGAGGTCGAGGTCGAGGTGCTGGTCGTCGTCGAGGTCGACGTCGAGGTGCTGGTCGTCGTTGAAGTTGAGGTCGAAGTGGTGGACGTGGTGGTGCTGGAAGTCGACGTGGTCGTCTTGGTCGAAGTGGACGTGGAGGTGGTCGAAGTCGTGGACGTCGAGGTCGAGGTCTTGGTCGAGGTGGACGTGGACGTGGAGGACGTAGTGGTCGTCTTCGTTGACGTTGAAGTCGACGTGGTGGTCTTGGTCGAGGTGGAGGTGGACGTCGTGGTCTTCGTGGAGGTCGACGTCGACGTCGTGGTCTTGGAAGTCGTGGTCGTCGACGTGGAGGTCGTGGAGGTCGTAGTCGTGGACGTTGTGGACGTGGAGGTCGTGGACGTCGATGTCGTGGAGGTCGAGGTCGTGGACGTCGAAGTCGTCGTGGTCGTCTTGGTCGACGTCGAGGTGGAGGTCGACGTGCTGGTACTGGTGGACGTCGACGAACTCGTGGACGTGGAGGTGGACGTGGACGTGCTGGTTGAGGTCGAGGTCGACGTGGATGTGCTCGTGGACGTCGACGTGCTCGTGGACGTGGAAGTGGAGGTAGACGTGCTGGTGCTGGTGGACGTCGAGGTGCTCGTAGACGTCGTCGTGCTGGTTGTGCTGGTGGACGTCGTTGACGTGGTGGTGGTCGAAATCGAGGTGGTGCTGCCCATGATCGACACCGCGCTCATGGGATTGCCCGACTTGGGCATGATCAGACCTTCGGTGTGGTTGGACTCGTAAAAGCCCGCTTTGCCGCCGGCGAACTGGGCGACGCTGGTGGGAACGGCGTAGGTGAACTCCCAGCCGACGGCGGGCTCGGGTGTCGCACTCGGTCCGGGCACCTGTATAAACGGATAGCGCGCGGCCTGGGCGAGGTTGCTCGTCAGCACGACGAAGGTCTCGGCGTCGCCGGCCGGGGGAGGGCCGGTGCGGGCGGTGGTGGGATACCAGCGGACTTCGTAGAGGCCGGCATAAAGCGTGGAAGGTTCCACTTGGTAGGCGCGCTGCCGCTGGACGGAGATCAGCACTCCCGCCGCCACGTCGGTTTGCTGCCCGGTGGTGGAATTGGCGATGCTTTGCCCAAGCGTGACGGTGATATCGCCCTGGGTGTTGGCCGGGCGGCTGTCACTGACGGCCACCAACGGTGCACCGTTGCCGAAATTCGGGCTGTCCATCATCAGATAGTCACCCACCTGGGGGTTGAGCCCCGCAGGGCAGCTGAGGACAAGCGTGCTGCTGCCCATGGACGTGACGTCGCGTACCTTGCCGAAGGGGCCGATGACCACCCGATAGGTGAGCCGCGCGTTCCGCACCGGAGTGGAGGCGCTTGGGTCCGAATAAATCGGCGCCAGCGCGGCGGGGCTGGAAACCGCCATGGAGATCTCATGGTTGAGGTGCTCCTGAAAAAGCCGCGTGGCCGTGACGGCGTCGTCCGCGATCCGGTTCTTGCGGATGACCTTGGAGGACGTCACGATGATCGTCGCGACGGCGGCCATCAGCAGCCCAGCGACGGCGAGCGAAGCCATCACCTCCACCAAGGTGAAGCCCCGGCGGCGGGCAACTGAGACGGACGGGGCGACGCGGGGAAGTCTCATGGAACGGTTCGAGCGACGATGATGCTTTGCGACTGAATGGGCTGCCCTTGGGGCTGATACGTGATGGTAAAGGTGCCCTGCAAGATCCAGCCGGCGGCCGTGACCACGTTGCCTCCGGCGGGGGTGCCTGTCGTATCAAGGTAAGTTACTTGGCGTGTAATGGTCGCCATGACTCGGCTGCTCTGGGCGTCGCCCAATGGCACCTGGAGATTAGCGGGGTGAACGCCTCCGCCGTATACGTTTCCGGCCGGGTCGGTCCAGGTAAGGCCGTCTCCTCCGCTTCCACCCGTGTCAAAAAGTGGGCGCAGCACCGGACTTCCGGAAATCATATCGGTCGTTTGCAGCCGTAGGAACTGGTCGGAGAATGAGACGAGAAACGCCCGGGCGTTGTCCCGGTGGCGCGCGAGGGTGACCAGTTGGTAGGATTTGATCATCATCGCATACACCCCGAGAATTCCCATGGTGAAGACCATGGTCGCGATCATGGTTTCGACCAGGGTGAAGCCCCGCTGAACGCGCCGGCGGAACCGCGACGGAGTCGTGGTCTGGGAACGGGGCGTGGAGGACGGAGGACGGCTCATGAGCGGGGAAGGCGGGTCGTCTGGCTGCGGGACAAAATCAACCCGGCGAAATTGCAACTCGCGGACCTTGAATGCGAATCTAAAAATTCTGAGCCCAAGCCTGCCGCCCCAATCGTCCCAAAGAGGGGAGTCCTGGCGAAGTTGGCGGCTTCACGCCACTGAACTCGGGTGGAATACACAGGCATTACCCCCCGAGCATACAGCAATCGGTTGGCAACGCCTAGAGGCATACACTGGTTTAAACGCCCCTAGCCGCTAAGGCCATTCGGCCCTAGCGCAAACGGATTAGCGGACAGCCGTGTGTCGTCCGAAAATGGCCTCCCCCTGTCGCGGGCCCTGGGCTATCCGTCAAATTCCTCGGTCGTCGTACTGGTGCTTGAAGTCGTCGTCGTAGTCGACGTCGAGGTCGACGTGGTCGTCGACGTGCTCGTCGACGTGCTCGTGGACGTCGAGGTGCTGGTTGAGGTGCTGGTCGAAGTCGAGGTGCTGGTCGAAGTCGAGGTGCTGGTCGAAGTCGAGGTGGTCGTGGACGTGCTCGTCGACGTCGTCGAAGTCGTCGAGGTGCTGGTGGAGGTGGATGTCGAAGTGGTCGTCTTCGTGCTCGTCGAGGTGGACGTGCTCGTCGAGCTGGTCGAAGTGGTGGACGTGCTGGTGGAAGTGGTCGTGGACGTGCTCGTCGACGTCGTCGAAGTCGTCGAGGTGCTGGTGGAGGTGGACGTCGAGGTGGTCGTCACCGTGCTCGTCGAGGTCGTCGTGCTGGTGGTGGACGCCGTGCTGGTGGAAGTTGAGGTGGTGGTGGAAGTCGAAGTCGAGGTCGTCGACGTGGACGTCGTCGACGTGGAGGTGGTCGAGGTCGACGTAGTCGAGGTGCTCGACGTGGACGTCGAGGTTGACGTGGTGGTCGACGTGGAGGTTGACGTGGTCGTGGAGGTCGAGGTGGAGGTCGAGGTCGAGGTCGTCGTCTTGGTCGAGGTAGAAGTGGACGTAGACGTGCTCGTGCTGGTCGACGTGGACGTGGAGGTCGACGTGCTGGTCGAAGTGGAGGTCGACGTGGACGACGTGGTCGACGTGGAGGTCGAGGTCGAAGTGCTGGTCGTGCTGGTGGTCGTGGTCGACGTGCTGGTGGACGTCGAAGTGCTGGTCGTGGAGGTCGACGTCGTGCTGCCGACGAAGGAAGCCGCGCTCATCGGGTTGCCCGACTTGGGCATGATCAGGCCTTCGGTGTGGTTGGCCTCGTAGAATTCCTTTCGACCGCCGACGAATTGGCCCTCATCGATGGCGGCGGCATACGTGAATTCCCATCCGACCGCGGGCTCCGGGGTCGCACTGGGGCCGGGCACCTGGATGAAGGCGTATTGGGCGGAAGGAGCGAGATTGCTCGAAATGACGAGATACGGCGTCAGGTCACCCACTCCTGGGGGCGTGGTGGTGTCGGTGGACATATACCAACGCATTTCGTAAAGGCCGGGATATTTCGTGGAGGCGTAGGTCTGATAGGCGCGCTGGCGGTGAATGTAGACGAGGCTGCCGGGGACGGCATCGGACAGCGGTCCCGTGGTGGCCGCCGCCATCGTCAGGGCCAAAGTCAGAGTGACATCGCCGCTGGTGTTGGGCGCCCTGGGGTCGTCCACGGCGGTGATCTGGTTGCCGCCGCCCAGGTTCGGGCTGTCCATCATCACGTAATCGCCCACTTGCGGTGTCAGCCCGACGGGGCAATTCACGATGATCGATTGATCGGCCTGATGACCGCCGCTGGTCACCTTGCCGGCGGGACCGACCATGATGCGGTAAGTCAGGCGGGTGTAACGTTGGGGCGTGGCGCCGTTGCCCCCGGTGTATTGCGGCGACACCGACGCCGGTGTGGCCACAGCCATCGTGATTTCCTTGTTGAAATGCTCCTGGAACAACCGCGTGGCCGTCACGGCGTCGCCCGCCAGCACGTTTTTCCGCATGACCTTCGCGGACATCACGGCAATCAGCGCGACGGACAAAAGCAGCATGCACGCGACGGTCAGCGTCACCAGTACTTCCACGAGGGTAAACCCCCGCCGCCGCCGCATCCGGAACGCCGACTGGATCGTATCCGCGATCATCGTCAACGTACCAACCGTCCACGCCGCAACCGGGGTGAGCCCGCTGACCGGTGGCTATCGCCCGCGAATTGCGAAGCGCTGGAGTGTAAATCAAATATGAAAAATGAGGGCGGAGAGGAGTCTCCGCAGGCCGGAGCTGGATTCATTCACTGATGCAAATTGCGCAGGCTGAGGAGCAAGCTGACGAAAATGATCAATTCAAAAGCGAAATGATGACCGTCAATCAGCGATTCATACTTAATTAACAAAAGAAGCTACTTAAATTATTCATCCCTGCCTAGGGGCATCTCGCCGGAATAAGGCCCTATCACCTCAGGGCCATTCGGCCCTGATACCAAGGACTTGCAAGGTGGCGGCTAACGCGATTCGCGGACGAACATCGCGGCGGCTTGGGAGCGGCGCGAGACATGGAGCTTCTCGAAGATATTGCTGAGGTAGTTCTTCACCGTTTTCTCCGCCAAGCCGAGCTGGTTGGCGACTTCCTTGTTGGTGTGGCCTTCGGCGATCAGTGCCAGGACTTTCCTCTCCTGGGGCGAAAGCACCGCCAGCGCATCACGCGTGGCGCTGGAGCCGCCCTTGATCAGCTGGATCACGCGCGCGGTCACCGCGGGGTCGAGGGTGGATTTGCCCTCGGCAACGTCGAAGACCGCCTGCAGGAGACCCCGGCTGTCAATTTCCTTGAGCAGGTAGCCATGGGCGCCGGCGCGGAGGGCCTCGTCCACGAGTGTTTCATCGGCGACGGATGTGAGCACGAGGACGCGGGTGTCCGGAAGTTTCGCGAGAATTTGCCGGCACGCATCGAAGCCCGTGCCGTCGGGCAGGCGAATGTCGAGCAGCACTATCTCGGGTTTCAGCCGCAGGCAGGTTTCAACCGCGGTCGAGACCGAGCTCGCCTCGCCGAGGATTTCCACGCGTGGCTCGGTGCTGAGGAGGGCGCGCAGGCCCATGCGGACAACCTGGCTGTCGTCCACGAGGACGAGGCGGATGCGGGGTTTCGGGGAGGTTTTCATGAAGTAGGATATATGAACGGCAGGGTGAAAATGACGCGCGTGCCGCGGCCGGGCTGGCTTTCGACGCGCAAGGTGGCGCCGATGCGCGCGGCGCGCTGGCGCATGTTCCCGAGGCCGTGCCCGAGACCTTCCCGCCGCGCGGGGTCGAAACCCACGCCGTTGTCCTGGATCAGGAGGCCCAGTTCACGGTCGCTCTGGTGCAACCGCACCGTCACGAATGACGCGCCGCCGTGGCGCAGGCTGTTGCTGATTGCCTCGCGGGCGACCTGCAGTGCCTCGGTGCTCTGTTCCGGAGTCAGGCGGGCGATCGCCTCGTCGTCGAATTTCAGGTCCGAGCGCACGTCCCGTCCGGCGCCCAGCTCGGCGAGATGCGATTCGATCGCCTGGGCAAACCCGGAGGTGCGCAACCTTTCCGGCGCCAGGCCCGTGATGTAACTCCGCACGTCCCGGATCGTGGCGTTCAGGTGCTGCAGGCATCCGGCGAGCTGCCGGTCAGCGGCGGCCGGGTCGGTCTTGGCCAGGGCGCGCGCCGTCTCGATCGTCAGGCCGGACGCGTAGAGCGACTGGATGATGCCGTCGTGGAGATCGTGACCGAGGCGAATTTTGTCCTCGAGCGCCTGGTTGAGCAGCTTCTGCTTGAGCAGGGCGTCTTCCTCCGCGAGGCGCCGTCCGTCTCGCTCCAGGTCGAGCTGCGCGCCGCGGGCGACGGACGTCTTGGCGAGGTGCTCGAGGCTGCCCATCTCGAGGCGCGAACTGTCCCGCAGTGCCGTCGCGGGTGCGTTGGCCGCGACATCTACGGAGCGCCAGTTCAGGACGGCAAAGAGTGCGCCGGCCATGAGCAACACGACGCCGAAGAGCAGCAGTCCCACCGTGACTTCCTGGTAGGTGGCCAGCAGGCGGGCGGTGGGCGGAGCGGCAAAACTGACACGGGCGGTGTGGAGGGCCGCGCCCGGGCGGCTCACTTCGCGCTCGAAGGTAAGCGCCGACGCGGGATCCCGCGTCGGCACGGGGGCGCTAGCGAGTTGGAGGGTGACTGTGCCGCCGATCATTTCCCCCAGCCGCTGTTGGTAGGCGTCGTCCCATGACTCGACCGGGCGCGGCAGGGCCGCGAGCACGGCTTCGAACTGCGCCCGCCGGGCGTCTATTGCCTCGGCGCGCAGCCGCTGCGTTTGCTGGCGCAGCCAGCTCTGGGCGCCAAAGGTGGCCGCGAGGAACACTAGCAAGAGGAGCAGCGCATAGCCGATGAGGCGGGTGAGGGAAGTCATGCGCGGGGGAGGCCGCCCGAAGCTGCGGCGGCCAGCGGCCCACGTCAAAACTTTCGACATTTCGCCCGGGGCGGCTTTTGTTGGCCGGCTCCCGCATGAAGCCGTTCTACCTCACCACTGCCATCGATTATGTGAATGGTGCGCCGCACCTCGGCCACGCCTATGAAAAGGTGCTGACGGACGTCATCGCGCGCCTCCGGCGGCTGCGCGGGGACCAGGTCTTTTTCCTCACCGGCGTCGATGAGCACGGCCAGAAGGTCCAGCAGGCCGCCCAGCAGCGGGGCATCCCGCCGCAGCAGTATGTCGACGAGACCGGCGCCGAGTTTCGCGCCCTGCTGCCGTTGCTCAACATCTCCAACGACGATTTCATCCGCACGACCGAGGACCGGCACAAGCGCGTCGTTATCCGCCTGCTCCAGCAGCTCTTCGACAAGGGTGACATCTATCTCGCGAAATACTCGGGCTTCTATTCCACGCGGCAGGAGCAGTTCTTGCAGGAGAAGGACCGCCAGCCGGACGGGACGTGGCCGGAGATCTATGGCGAGGTGACCGAGATCACGGAGACGAATTATTTCTTCAAGCTGAAGCAGTATCAGGCCTGGCTCGTGGAGTTCCTGACGACGCACGAGAACTTCATCTTTCCCCGCTTCCGCCAGAAGCAGGTGCTCGAGTTTCTCAAGGAGCCGCTGAACGACCTCTGCATCTCTCGTCCCCGCGAGCGCCTGGCCTGGGGCATTCCGCTGCCGTTTGACCCGCAATATGTGACCTACGTGTGGTTCGACGCGCTGGTGAATTACTACTCGGTCGTGGCGGAGACCGGCCAGTGGCCGGCGGACATCCACGTCATTGGCAAGGACATCCTCGTCCCTCCGCATGCGGTCTACTGGCCCATCATGCTCCACGCGCTTGGGCTGGAATTGCCGAAGTCGCTGCTGGTGCATGGCTGGTGGTCCGTCAACGGAGTGAAAATGTCCAAGAGCACGGGCAACTTCATTGAGCCGGCTGAGTACACCACGGAATTCGGCACCGACGCACTGCGCTATTTCCTGATCCGCGAGATGAATGTCGGGCAGGACAGCGACTTCACGCGCGCCCAATTCCTCGTGCGCTACAACAGCGAGCTGGCGAACAACCTCGGCAACCTCGTCAACCGCACGCTCAACATGACGACGCGCTTCGCCGCCGGCGTCGTCCCGGGCGCGGGCCCGGCGGAAGCCCCCGAGCAGGAACTGCAGGCGCTGTGGACGACAACGCGCGACGAGGTCATTTCGCTGTGCGAGGGCTTCCAGTTTCATGCCGCCTTGGAACGGACGTTTGCATTCGTCACCGCCACCAACGCTTACATCGAAAAACGTGCGCCGTGGAAGTTGGGCAAGTCCACCGCCGCGGCGGACCAGGCGCTGTTGCGGACATCCCTGGCGACGATGGCCGAGGCGCTGCGCTTGGCGGCGGCCCTCATCTCGCCGGTCATGCCCACGACCACGGAGAAGATCAACGCCGTGCTCGGCCACACGCCCGTCGGCTGGCCGGACGAGCTGGCATGGGGCGCGCGACTGACCGGCCGGAAGGTCGCGGAAGCCCTGGTGCTGTTCCCGCGGCCGCTGCCGGCGGACAAGGCACCTGCGAAGTCGTGACGATTCTCCCACTAAATCCGGCGCACAATGCCTCGCCCGAAGCGCTGCAGGCGTTTCTGGAGCATTGCCGTGCGGCCGCGGTGAAGGATGGCCACCCCAAGCTTGTCAGCATTTCACTGGCGGTGGGCGCGCTCGATCCGCTGGCCGTGCTGGAGTCGATCTTCGAGCCGGGCGAGCCGCATTTTTACGCGGAGCGGCCCAATCTCGAGACCGCCATTTCCGGGGCGGAAGTCGCCGTGCGCCACGAGGCCCGGGGCGCGGACCGCTTCGCCAGCGCGCAGCGCTTCATTGACGAGACGCTCGCCCAGACGATTGCGGTCGGCGACGTGGACGCGCCGTTTGGCGGACCGCATTTCTTCACGGCCTTTGCGTTCAACCCGGAAGTGGAACACGACGAGGCGTTTCCGGCGGCCGGGGTTTTTGTGCCGCGCTGGCAGGTGGCGCGCGCGGGGGCCACGACGACGGCCGTGGCGAACCTGCTGATCGCCGCGGACTCCGACCTGCCGGCACTGGCGAACCGCGTATGGCGGGCGCACGGGAAATTTTCGCAGTTCCTCTACCGCGACGCGGGAGGGACGGAGCCACCGCTCCCGCCGGACTACTCCACGCATGAGAGCGGGGACTATCGCGGCGCGGTGACCCGGGCGCTGCGGCACATCGACGCGGGGGAATTCAAGAAAATCGTCCTCGCGCGGGCCATCGATTTCTCGACGCCGCGGCCGCTGCACCCGCTGCGCATGCTCAACGGCCTGCGCCAACGGTTTCCCGAGTGCTATGCGTTCTCGCTCGCGAACGGCCGCGGGCAGAGCTTCATCGGCGCGAGCCCGGAGCGGTTGCTGCGGGTGAGCAAGGGCGTCCTGGAGACCGAGGCGCTCGCCGGTTCCACCCGGCGGGGCGCGAGCGCGAGCGAGGATGCGGCCCTGGGCGCGGCGCTGCTGCAGAGCGAGAAGGACCGGCGGGAGCACCGCGTCGTGCTCGACACGATCCTCGGGCGGCTCGCGCAGCTCGACTTGGCGGGCGAAGCGGCGGACACGCCGGGCCTGCGCCGGCTGGCGAATGTGCAACACCTGCACACGCCGGTGCGCGCGGTCATGGGCGAGCAAGTCCGGCTGATGGACGTGCTGGGCCTGATGCACCCGACGCCTGCTGTGGGAGGCTTTCCCGCGGAAGCGGCCATCGCGCGCATTCGCGAGCTCGAGGGTTTTCCCCGCGGGCTTTACGCGGGCGCCATCGGGTGGGTGAATGCCCGCGGCGGCGGCGAGTTTTTCGTTGGCATCCGTTCCGCGCTGGTCGAGGGCGCGACGGCGCGCGTGTATGCGGGCAACGGCATCGTGGCGGGGTCGAATCCCGAGAAGGAGTTTGCCGAAACAGAGTGGAAGTTTAAAGCCATGCTCGGCGCGCTCTGCGCCTGATCCCTGCCGCGCCATGCTCGACTTTCGCAACACCAACAGCCTGTGGGGCAGCGTGCTGGTCGAGACCCTGCATCGTCTGGGCGTGCGGCACGCGGTGATCTCCCCCGGCTCGCGTTCCACTCCGCTGACCATCGCTTTTGCGCGGCATCCGGGGATTGAGGCGATCCCGGTGCTCGACGAACGCTCCGCGGGGTTTTTCGCCCTGGGCTTGGCCCGCCAACACCAACGGCCGGTCGTGCTGCTGTGCACGAGCGGCACGGCGGGTGCGAATTACTTTCCGGCGGTGATCGAGGCGCAGGAAACGGGCGTGCCGCTGGTGGTTCTCACGGCGGACCGCCCACCGGAGATGCGCGAGTGCCGGTCCGGCCAGACGATCGACCAGCAGAAGCTCTTCGGCAGCCATGTGAATTTTTATCACGAACTGGTGGTGCCCGTCGCGAGCCTGGGGATGCTGCGCTATCTGCGGCAGACGCTGGTCCACGCCTGCGAACGGGCCAAATGGCCGACCGCGGGGCCGGTGCATCTCAACGCCCCGTTTCGTGACCCGCTGCCTCCGACGCCCGACGCCTCCGCGCGTGGGCTCCGGCAGACGTTGCGGGAGAAGGAGTTCTTCGCCGCGGTGCAACCCGCTGCTTCGCTTGTCGAGGAAGTGACGCGGGTGGAGTTTTCCGCCGCGCGCCGCGGTGTCATCGTCGTGGGACCGACGGAGGGAAGTCTTTCGCCAGTGGAGACGGGCTTGGTCGCCGCGTTGGCCCGCGAGCTGGGCTGGCCGGTGCTGGCGGACGGGCTCTGCGGCCTTCGCGAGGCCGCCGGACATTTTTTCAATCTCGTCACCTACTACGATGCCATCGTGCGCGACCCGGGGGCCGGGCGGAAGCTGCAGCCGGAGGCAGTGCTCTGCATTGGCGGCTGGCCCACGAGCAAACCGTTGCGGGCGTGGCTCGAGCTGGTGGCGCCCGAAGTCTGGCTGGTGACGCAGCGATCCCAGAATCTCGATGCCCTGCACCTCGCCACGCGCCACTGCCGCGGTGGAATTCGTGCGTTTGCCGCAGGGGTGAAAGTCGTCGGCCGCGGATTCGCCGACTACGCTGCGTCGTGGCAACGGGCGGACCGGGCTGCAGGGCGCAGTCTCACGCGGGCCTTGGCCAATCCCAGGCGCGCCTTTGAGGGACAGGCAGTGGTGCAATTGGCCCAGAGTCTGCCGAAGCTGACGCCCGTGGTGGTTGCCAATTCCATGCCGGTGCGCGACGTCGAATATTTCTGGCCGGCGACGGAACGCGGGGTGCAGTTCTTCTGCAATCGCGGGGCGAATGGCATCGATGGCACCTTGTCGACGGCGCTCGGCGTGGCCCACGGCAACCGGCCGGCCGTGCTCTTGACCGGCGACCTGGCGCTGCTGCACGACGCCAACGGGTTTTTGATCCGGCCGAAGTTCAGGGGCAGCCTGACCATCGTGCTGATCAACAACCAGGGCGGTGGCATCTTTGAGCACTTGCCGGTGGCGCAATTTGATCCGCCGTTCGAGGAGTTCTTTGCGACCCCACAGGCGGCCGATTTCAGGAAGCTCTGCGCGGCCCACGGGGTGGCGCACGTGCGGGTGCGTGACTGGCAGCACTTTGCCGGCCTCGTTGCCCGGCTGCCGGCCCGCGGGCTTCGCGTGCTGGAAGTTCGCACGGATCGCAAGAAGGACGCGGCCTACCGGAAGAAGATTTTGTCCCAAGCCGCTAAGGCTGCGGGGCGCGTGATCTAGGGAGAACGGACCTCCCGGTCCGTTGAACGGAAACGGACCGGGAGGTCCGTTCTCCGCCGAGTGGGGCGCCTACAGCTGCAGCGGCAGGCCGATCTCGATGATCTGCGAGGGCGGGATCTGGTAGTAATCCTTCGCGGGGCGGGCATTGCGGCCGAGAAAGGCGTAGAGGCTCTTCTGCCATTCCCACATCCGCGCATTCCCGCCGGTGATGATCATCTCGCGGTTGAAGAAATACGTCGTGGCCTGCGGGTTGATCGGGACGTGCCGGGCCTTGATCTCATCCATGAGCGCGGCGACGTTGGGCGACTGCATGTAGCCGTAATGGCCGACCGCGCGCCAGATGCCCTCGCCGACCTCGTGGAGGGTGAGTTGCTCGCCGGCCGGGATGGTGGGGACCTCCTCGGTCATGATGCTGAGCAGCACGACGGTCTGGTGAAGGGCGCGATTGGACTTCACGTGGTGGAGCAGCGCGATCGGCGTGCCGTTGGGCGAGCCGACCATGAAGACGGCGCTCCCGCCGACGCGCGTGACATGCTTGCTGCGGGCAATGGCGGTGAGCTCGGCCTCGGTGACGTTGTTGCCGTATACGCGCTGGAAGATCTCGGTGCGGCCCGTCTTCCAAGTGTACATGATGGCGAGCAGGGCGGTGCCGATGGCGAGCGGCAGCCAGCCGCCGTCCGCGATCTTGTGGGCGTTGGAGAGGAAGAACGCCAGGTCGATGAGCAGGAAAAAGGCGCAGAGCGGGCCCGTGAACCACAGCGGCCAGTTCCAGTTGCTGCGGGTGACGATGAAAAAGGCGACGGTCGTGATGGCCATGGTGCCCGTCACTGCGATGCCATAGGCCGCCGCGAGATGGCTGCTGGAGCCGAAGGCGGCGACGGTGAGGATGGCGCCCAACGCCAGCAGGGTGTTGACGAGCGGCACATAAATCTGCCCCGAGTGCTCGGCGTTGGTGTACTTAATCATGAGACGGGGAAAATAGCCGAGCTGGATCGCCTGCCGGGTGAGGGAGTACGCGCCGGAGATCAGCGCCTGGCTCGCGATGACGGCCGCGGCGATGGAGAGCCCGATCAGCGCGCCGCGCATGATCCCCGCCGGGGCGAGGGCGAAGAAGGGATTTTCCACGGAATGGGGATGCGAGAGGATGTAGGCGCCCTGGCCGAAATAGTTCAGGACGAGCCCGGGAAACGCCGCGCCGTACCAGGCGAAAGTGATCGAGCCGCGGCCAAAATGCCCGAGGTCGGCATACAGCGCTTCGGCGCCGGTGATCGCCAGGACGACGGCCCCGAGCAACGCCGCCACGACGCGCGGGCTGTGCTCGAGGAGGGCGAGGCCATACTTCGGGTGGAGGGCACGGAAGACCTCGGGGTATTGCGCAATGTGCCAGGCCCCGAGCACGGCCAGCACGGCAAACCACACGAGCATGATCGGCCCGAACACCCCGCCGATCTGTTTGGTGCCCTTGTGCTGGAACCAGAAAAGCGCGGCGAGGATCGCGCAGGCGATCCACACGATCGGGTTCACCATCGTGCCGATGAATTCGAAGGGCCGGAAGAGCGGGCTCACGGCCTCGAAACCCTCGGCGGCACCGAGCACGGAAATCGCCGGTGTGATCACCCCATCGCCGTAGAGTAGAGCTGCGCCGATCAGGATCAGCAAAATGGCGAGCGCCGAGGTGCGCTTCTTGCCGGCGGCGGCCTTGGTCTCGGAACTCGCATGAATCAGCGCGAGCAGGGCAAAGATGCCGCCTTCGCCGTGGTTGTCGGCCCGCGTCACGTAATAGAGATACTTGACGCTGACCACGAGGAACAGGGACCAGAAGATGAGGGAGAGAATTCCCAGAACTCCCTCCGTCGGGGTGACGTCGGTCCGGTGGCCGAGCCACTCCAGGCACACTTGCATCGTGTACAGCGGACTGGTGCCGATGTCACCGAAGACCACGCCGAGGGCGCCGATCGTAAGCCCGATGCGGGCGCTGGGACTCAAGTGCAGGGGGGGGCGGGTCGACATTCGTTATGGTCGCGCACAGGGAAGCGGTCTTTCGGGACGGTTTCCAGTAAAATGCCCAAGGGGCGACCAGGTCCGGGCGACCGCGCGACGCCCATCGACAACCGCAGCTTTTTTTCTACGGTGGGGCCATGAGCCTGCCCAAATGGAAGGTCGCGAAGACCTACTCGGATATCCTCTATCACAAGGCCGACGGGATCGCCAAGGTCACCATCAACCGCCCGGAGAAGCGCAACGCCTTCCGCCCGGAGACGGTTTCGCAGATGTTCGACGCCTTCACGGACGCGCGCGAAGACCAGTCGATCGGCGTGATCCTCCTGACCGGCGCCGGCCCGCACACGGACGGTAAGTATGCCTTTTGCGCCGGTGGCGACCAGAGCGTGCGGGGTCCGGCGGGTTATGTCGGCGGCGACGGCGTGCCACGGCTCAATGTGCTGGATATGCAGAAACTCATCCGCTCGATTCCGAAAGTGGTGATCGCACTCGTCGCGGGTTACGCGATCGGCGGTGGACACGTGCTGCATCTGGTGTGCGACCTGACGCTGTCGGCGGACAACGGAATTTTCGGCCAGGTTGGACCCAAGATGGGCAGCTTCGACGGCGGGTTTGGCGCGAGCTACCTCGCGCGAATCGTTGGCCAGAAGAAAGCCCGTGAGATCTGGTTTCTTTGCCGGCAATACAACGCTGCGGAGGCGCTGGACATGGGGCTCGTCAATGCCGTAGTGCCCGTGGCCGAACTCGAGGCCGAGGGCGTGAAGTGGGCCCGGCAGATTTTGGAGCACAGCCCGCTCGCGATCCGGTTGCTCAAGAGTGGATTCAACGCCGAGCTGGACGGCCAGGCGGGCATCCAGGAGCTTTCGGGCAACGCGACGCTGCTCTACTACATGAGTGAGGAGGCGAAGGAGTTTCACTCGGCGCAGCGCGAGAAGCGCAAACCCAACGCGAAGAAGTTCCCGTGGCTGCCGTGAGCGGAAAGTCGAACGTCGCCATCCGCGAAGCTCGAGCAGGGGACGTCCCGGCACTAGCGCGGCTCGCGGGCGAGCTTGGCTATCCCACCGACGAGGCGCAGATGCGGCTTCGCTTTGAACGCGTCGCCCCGGACCGGGAGCACCACGTGCTGGTCGCGGAATCGGCTGCCGGCGAAGTGATCGGCTGGATTCACGTGTATCTCACGCGCTGGCTGGCCACGGATGTGCGCGGCGAGATCGCGGGTTTGATCGTGGATTCCACCGCGCGGAACCGCGGCGTGGGTCAGCGGCTGCTCCAGGCGGCCGAAAGCTGGACCAAGGAGCACGGCGGCGCGGTCCTGTCGCTGCGCAGCAACATCATCCGCAAGGACGCGCATCGCTTTTACCGGCGGCTCGGTTACGAGGTCACGAAGACCTCCCTGAATTTCGGGAAGACGCTCTGACGGCAGGGCGGGATCGCTGATTCCGCCGGTGCGGTGCGAGCTGGCTCGCAACATCGCGCGCTGAGCAGACAGCAAAAAGGCGGGGTCAGAGACCCCGCCCTACAAAACTGCAAGCCACCCGCTTACTTGCCGAGGCTCTTGCGGACGTCGGCGAGCTGGTTGGCGCTGCCGAGGAAGACGTTCCGGCTCGCGATGAACTTCGCGTATTCCTCGATGAAGATCTTGCCCGGGGGGCGGAAGTCGAACTCGGCGGGCTTGTCGCGGAAGAACTCGCGGTGGACGCGCGTCCAGACGAGGCGGCCATCGGTGTCGATGTTGACCTTGGTGACGCCGAGCTTGGCCGCGGGCAGGTATTCGTTAGGATCAACGCCCATCGAGCCTGCGATCTTGCCGCCGGCGGCGTTGATGCGCGCGACCTCGTCCTGCGGCACCGAGGACGAGCCGTGCATGACGAGCGGATAGTTGGGCAGGAGCGCCTTGATCTTTTGCAGCACCTCGAAATGAAGGGACTGCTTGCCCTTGAACTTGAAGGCGCCGTGCGAGGTGCCGATCGCGCAGGCGAGGGAATCGCAGCCGGTCTTGGCGACGAAATCCTTGGCTTGGGCGGGATCCGTGAGGCAGGCGTTGCCTTCCTCGACCTTGATGTCCTCCTCGACGCCGCCGAGCATGCCGAGCTCAGCCTCGACGGAGATGCCCTTGGCATGGGCCTTGTCGACCACGCGCTTGGTGATCGCGACGTTCTGCTCGAAGGACTCGTGCGAGGCGTCGATCATCACGGAGCTGAAGAAGCCCCCGCCGATGCACTCGTAGCAGGTCTCCTCGTCGCCGTGGTCGAGGTGCACCGCGTACACGGCCTCGGGGAAGATGTCCCCGGCGGCGCGGATGATCGCCTCAAGCATGCGCTTGTCGGTGTATTTGCGCGCCCCCTTCGAGATCTGGATGATGAACGGCGCCTGGGAGGAGATGCAGCCCTTGAAAAGGCCCATCGCCTGCTCGGCGTTGTTGATATTGTAGGCGCCGACGGCGTATTTCCCGTAGGCGTGTTTGAACAGCTGACCAGTGGTTACGATCATGGGAGAGAGATGTCCCCATTGTCCGAAAATCAAACCTTCGGGACAAGCGTATTATCTGTCAGCCGCCGCCCGGTCCGGATTTCGTTGGCGTCGGCGTAGTCGTGCCCGTGGTCCCGGTCGTGCCCGCGTTGCGAAATTGATTGCGCATGGCCTGGGTGAGCTGGGCCTGGGCCTGTTGCGCGGCCTGGAGCTGCTGCAGGGCTGTCACCTGCGCGGGCGCGAGCACCGAGCCTGCCTGCGCGATGGCGTTGTTGGTGATCGGTGTATTGTTCTGGGCGCCGCCAAAGCCGACGCCAAAGGCCGACGCGACGGCGGCGCGCGTGGCATTGCCCCCCGTATTGCCGGAAGCCGGGGCGTTGGCGGCGAGGACCGAGACCATTTGCTCGGTCTGGTCGGACGTCAGCGGCGTGCTGGTGTAGCTGAGGGACTGGGCCAGCTGGTTGACCACATTGCGCTGGGGCAGGGTCTGCTGATACTGTTGGTATTGCGCAAAACCCGCGTCACCGAGCGTCGCCTTGATGTTGTTGTCAGCCTCGGTCTGTGCGTCGGCGACGAGTTTTTGGAAATCCTCCGGGTCGGTGCGCGGGTTGATGCCCTGGGCTCGGGCGGCAGCGAGCGCGTCGGTGACGGCGGTCTGCTTCTCGACCAGCAGGTTTTTGAATTTGTCGAGCTGCTCGGGCGTCAGGTTCAGGTTCTTGAACAGCGCGGCGTAGCGGCCGTCGAGCGAGGCCTTCTGCTGGATGGCCATGAGCTTCTGGATCTCGGGCTTGTCCATCATGGCCATGAAATTGGCTGCCATGTTGCCGCGATTGCCGCCGCGGCCGCCGGGACCGCCCTGCGGCGGACCGCCAGGCCCGTCTTCAGATTCCCCGCCGGGTCCGCGCGCGCGCGCGGCCAGCGCCGCCTCAAGCTCGTGCTTGCGCTTTTCCGCGGCCCACAGGCGTTTCTGCAGGTCGGCGCGTTCATCGCTTTGCAGCGACGCCGCACGGAGTTGGATCAGTTCCTGGTATTGGTTCCAAGCCAGGGCAGCACCACCGATCGTGGTGAGCGCGAGGAAGGCGATGAGGTAGTTTTTTGGGGTGCGCACGTGGGACAAGGTGACGCGTCGGAGCGAAGGAAGTTACTTCTGGCCGGCAGGCAGGTCAGCGCGGGGGGAACTCAAAATCCGCCTTGGACTTGGTTTTCGAAAGCACGAGGTAGGCGCTGAACGGCTGCATCCGCTTCGACATCAGGCCCTCGATCAGGTTGGTGCGGCCAGTCTCCATCATCTGGCGGACCTCCTCGACGGGGATCTCCTTGGCGCAGACGTGCCGCTTCATGGTGAAAACGATGCGGTTGTCCTGGTCGGGCTTGCGCACGTAGTAGGAGTCTGCCGTCTGGACGAGCTCGCCACCCTGGTGGGACTTGCTCGGCCCGATCACCACGGCCTTCGACAGATCGGGCGGCGTGCGCGGTTTCCGGGCGATGGGCTTGCCATCCTTGTCGAGCTTGGGTGCGCGCGGGGGGAATTCCCACGAGATCTTAGGACCCTCGCGCTTGAGAAAGGCACTGAACGGCCGGCCCTTCTTCGAGGTGAAGTTCTCGATCAGGTCGGATTTTCCCTCGGAGACGATCTTGATGACCTGTTCCTGCGGGATCGGCTTCTGGCACATGAGCCGGCCGATGCGGAAGGCCTGCTTCCACGCGTCGCCTTCGCGCTCGCGCAGCACGTATTGCGAACCCACCTCGCACAGCTCGGCGCCCGTCTTCGGGTCGGTCCAGAATGGCGTCAGCGTGGAGACGTCGAACTTGTCGCCAAAATCATACTCGGTCTTCCACTTGCCCTTCTCCTCGTCCTTCACGAGCTTGAGCACGGCGTTGAAGCGGTTGCGGGTCTTGGCAGAGATGAAGCCGTCCAGCGGTCCGATGGAACGTTTCTCGACCAGCTCGCGCACCTCGGACTCCTCCATTTTGCGGCCGCCGATGACCTTGTAGACCATGAATTCGCCGTCCTGCGACTTGTAGCCGCGGAGAGTTTCACGGAGCGGCTTGCCGTCGGTGGGCGAGGGGATGTCGGTGACGCGGGCGATGGAGTCGTCCTCCTCGAAGTTTTTCACCCGGTCGATGATGCCCTTGGTCTGCTCGATGACCTCGTCCATGAACTGGGCGCGGGAGAACTTGTCGTGCTCCATCTGGCGGAGCTTGAATTCCCATTCGCCAGTCATCGCCGGCAGGGTGAGAGCGTCGGCCTTCACGGCGGAGAGGAATTGCAGGAGCTGCTCGGCCTTGGCCGTGGGCAGGAGCTCGCGCTGCGCGCGATCCATGTATTTCTGGTTGATCAGGCCGTCGATCGTGTCGGCGCGCGTGGCGGGCGTCCCGAGACCGCGCTCCTTCATCGCCTCGGCGAATTCCTCGTCCTCGATGAGTTTCCCGGCGCCTTCCATGGCGGAGAGCAGCGTGGCTTCCGTGTAGCGCGGCGGCGGTTTCGTGGTCTCGGCGTGCAGCTGGGAGCCGACCGTTTGGGCCTTGGGCGGCGCGCCGTCCTCGGCGGACAGCGCCGGCAGGGCCTTGGAATCGGGGGCGTCGTCATCGACGGTGGATCGGCCGTAGACCGCGAGCCAGCCGGGGGCGGTGAGAACCTTGCCCTCAGTCTTGAACTCGTGCGCGGCGACCGTGCTGATGCGCGTGGTGATGTCGAACTCGGCGGCCGGGTAGAACGCCGCGACGAAGCGCCGCGCGATCATGTCGAAGACCTTCGCCTCCATCTCGTCGAGGTGCTTGGCCTCGTGCGCGGTGGGAATGATGGCGAAGTGGTCCGAGATCTGCGCATTGTTAAAGATGCGCTTGTTGGGGCGCAGCCAGCCCTCGCTGAGGACCTTGTGCGCGTGGACGCCGAGATCGCCGTGGAGGTTCGTCAGCGTTTCGCGGCAGGTCGGAATGTAGTCCTCCGGCAGCGCGCGCGAGTCGGTGCGGGGATACGTGATCATCTTGTGCCGCTCGTAGAGCGCCTGGGCGATCTGGAGCGTGCGGCGGGCGGGCAGGCCGTAGCGGTTGTTGGCCTCGCGCTGCAGCGTCGTGAGGTCGTAAAGCCGGGGCGCGGCCTGGGTGCTGCCCTTTTTCTCCTCGGTGACCTTGGCGGGCGGATGCCCGGCGCATGCGCTGATGACCGCGTCGGCGAGGGCCTTTTCCCAAATGCGGTCAATGCGGTCGTGGTCGTCGTTCTCGGCGCGCTTGAAGTTCGGGCGCTGGAACACGCCCTCGTAGCGGCCCTTGGCCACCTCGAACGTCGCCGTCACGCGCCAGAACGCACGGGGCTTGAAATTCCGGATCTCGAGTTCCCTGGCGTAGACGATGGCGAGGGTGGGGGTTTGCACGCGACCGACGGAGGCGACGTTGCCGGCGCGCGAGCCGAACATGCGCTTCGTCAGCGCGCGGGTGCCGTTGATGCCGATCAGCCAGTCGCTCTCGCTGCGGCAGCGGGCGGCGTCGGCGAGTCCGGCCATCTGTTTGCCGTCGCGAAGATGCTTGAAGGCTTCCTGGATGCCGCCGGAGGTCATCGTCTGCATCCACGCGCGCTTCACCGGCAGCTTGCTCTTGGTGAGCTGGTAGAGATACGCGAAGATCAGCTCGCCCTCACGGCCGGCGTCACAGGCGTTGATGACCTGGTCGATGTCCTTGCGTGCGAGCAGTTTTTTCAGCGCCTGGTAGCGGTCCTTGGACTGTTCGATGGGCTTGAGGCCGAACTTGGCGGGAATGATCGGCAGGGTCTCGAGGCGCCAGAAGCCGTATTTCTTCTTGTCGATATCCTCCGGCATCTCGAGCTCCACCAGGTGGCCGAGCGCATAGGAAATGACATACTCGTCGCTCTCGTAGTGCTCCCCTTTCTTGGGGATTTTGCCGAGGGCCTTGGCAAGGTCAGCCGCCACGGAGGGCTTCTCGGCGATGATGAGGGACTTCATGTGGACGCGAGCGGTTACGCGCCGCGCGCGGCGATTTCAAGGATTAGTTTTCGCGGGCACCAAAACCCGCGCGCAATATTTCCGCTCGTTACCGAGGGGGAAACACCGCCGCGCTCACGCCGGAAGTTTCGGTGTTTCCGCGAGCGCCGCGTCGAGCGACTGCAGCAGCGACGCGATCGAGGCGTCGGTTTCGTCGCCCATGTTGGAGATGCGGAACGTCTTCCCCTTGAGCTTGCCGTAGCCGCCGTCGATGACCAGCGAGTGCTTGGTTTTCAGAATCTTGTTCAGCGCGGGCAGATCGTAGCCGAGGGTGTTGGCAAAGCAGTTGAGCGTGACCGAGCCAAAGCCTTCTCGGGGGAACAGCTTGAAGCCCTTCGCGGTGCCCCAATTATGCACGGCTTGGTTGAGGCGCACGTGGCGGGCGTAGCGTGCCGGCAGGCCCTCGGCGGCGATGTCCTCGAGCTTGGACTTGAGCGCGTAGATCAGAGGGATGATCGGCGTGCTTGGGGTCATGCCCAACTCGTGGTTCTTCTGGAACTCGAGAAAATCGAAGTAATACCCGCGATCCGCGACGGTGGCCGCGCGGGCGAGCGCGCGCTTCGAGACGGAGAGGAACGACATGCCGGGCGGGAGCGCGAAGGCCTTTTGCGAGCCGCTGACGAGCACGTCGATCCCCAGCTCGTCCTTCGGGATCGGCAGGGCGCTGAGGGAGCTGACCGTGTCAACGATCGCGATGACGTCGGGAAACTCGCGCACGACCGCCATGACGGCGGCGAGGTCGCTCATGCAGCCGCAGGAGGTCTCGTTGTGAATCAGCGTGAGCGCATCGTAGGCGCCGGTGGCGAGCTCGCGGCGCACGGCGGCGGGATCGACCGGCTGGCCCCATTCGAATTTCAGCGCACCGGCGGCCTTGCCGCAGCGCTGGGCGACGTCGAGCCACTTGTCGGAGAACGCGCCATTCATGCACGTCAGCACCTTCTTTTTGACGACATTGCGGATCGACCCCTCCATCACGCCCCAGGCGCTGCTGGTGGAGAGATAAACCGGGTCGGTGGTGCCGGCGACGGCCTGCAGGCCGGGCTGGATGGAATTGTAGAGCGCGACAAAGTCCGTGCTGCGATGGCCGATCATCGGCTGGGCCATGGCGCGGAGGGTTTTTTCCGAAACGGCGACGGGACCGGGGATGAAAAGTTTGTAGCTCATGTGTGAAAGGGGGTGGTCGTGGTGGGGCCGGGTCGGCGCCGGCACGGTGGCCAGCGTCCGAAAACAGTTTGCGCGGAGAGCGGCGTCAATCTTCATTCCCGTCACGGCATGTCCCAATCCTGGCTGCAGAAGAAGTTTAACGCCCTCGAGCTCTACACGATCGATGTGATCCTCGGGCGGCGCGCGGACACCGGGGCGGCGGTTTACGGGGCGTTCCTGCAGGTGCTGTCCTGGCTGTTCAACGGCATCGTCCAGGCGCGCCTCTGGCTCTACGGCCACCGGATTCTCCACGACCAGCCGCTCGGCTGCCTGGTGGTGGTGGTGGGCAACCTGACCGTGGGCGGCACCGGCAAGACGCCGGTGGTGGAAAAATTTGCGCGGGCGTTGCGCGACCGCGGGCGCCGCGTCGCCATCCTCAGCCGCGGCTACAAGAGCAAGGCCCCGCCGTTTTGGAAGAAATGGTGGTTCGGGCTGACGCACACGGAGGAGCCGCCGCCGCGCATCGTGAGCGACGGCGAGCGCGTGCTGCTCGACAGTGAGGAGGCCGGCGACGAGCCCTACATGCTCGCGCGCAACCTGCCCGGCGTGATCGTGCTGGTGGACAAGAACCGCGTGAAGGCGGGCGCCTACGCCATCAAGCGCTTCGGGTGTGACACGCTCGTGCTCGACGACGGGTTCCAATACCTGCCGCTGAAGGGCCGGCTCAACCTGCTGCTCGTCGACAAGACCAACCCGTTTGGCAACGGCCACCTGCTGCCGCGCGGCATTTTGCGCGAGCCGGTCAAGCACCTGAAGCGGGCCAGCTACGTTTTCCTGACCAAATCGAATGGCCAGCGGGACCCGGAACTCGAGGCGCTGATCGCGAAGCACAACCCCGGGGTGGACATCATCGAGTGCGCGCACCGGCCGCAGTATTTGCAGCGCTTCGGCGCGGCGCCGGAAGGCCCCGGGGCACGCGAGCCACTGTCGTTTCTCAAGGGCAAGCGGGTCGCGGCATTCTGCGGCATTGCCACGCCGGAGAGCTTTGAGAAGTTCCTGCGTGACCTGGGCGCCAAGCTCGTCGCGCGCGAGCGATTCCTCGACCACTACCGCTATACGGACGAGGATTTTGAGTCGCTGTTCGCCCTCGCCCAGCGGGAAGGGGCCGACTGCCTGGTGACGACCGAGAAGGACGCGGTGCGCATTCCCGAACAGCGCAGCTGGCCGCTGCCGCTGTTCTATCTGCGGCTGGAGATCGACATCATCCATGGCGCGGCGGACTTCGACGAGGCGGTGAGCCGGATTTGCTTCCCGCAAAGCGGGTTGCGGCTGGCCGAGTAGGCCCTGCGGGCCCGCCGCTCTTTCGCTTGCGCGGGAGCGGGGCGCTGGGGTTGACTGGGGCATGATTATCGATCCCCGCATCACGCAATTGGCCGACGGACTGATCGGCTTTTCCACCGCACTCAAGAAGGGCGAACGTGTCCTAATCGACGCGTTTGACGTGCCCGACGCGATTGTCATCGCCCTGATCCGCGCGGCTCGCGCCCGTGGAGCGCATCCGTTGGTGCAGAATCACCGCGCCCGCATCACCCGGGAGCTTTCGCTGGGAGCCGAGGAGGCGCAGTTCGCGCCCCATGCCGAGGTGGAACTCATGCGGATGCAGAAGATGGACGCCTACATCGCACTCCGGGGGTCGGACAATATTTTCGAGGGCTCGGACGTCCCCGCGGCGAAGGTGCAGCTGGTCAGCCGCCTCATGAAGCCGGTGCTGGATCATCGCGTGGGCAAGACCAAGTGGGTCGTCCTCCGCTGGCCGACCCCGGCCATGGCGCAGCAAGCGGGCATGAGCACGGAGGCGTTCGAGGAGTTTTACCTGCGCGTCTGCACGCTGGACTACAGCACGTTCACACCGGGCATGTCGGCGCTGAAGAAGCTGATGGACGCGACGGACCGCGTCCGGATCACGGGCCCCGGCACGGACCTGCGGTTCTCGATCAAGGGCATCGGGGCGGTCCCCTGCGGCGGCCTGCGCAACATCCCCGACGGCGAGGTGTTCTCCTGCCCGGTGAAGGACAGCGTCGAAGGCCACGTGCAATACAACGCGCCGACGGTCTACCTCGGTTCGTCGTTCGACAACATCCGCCTGGCGTTCAAGGCCGGCAAGATCGTCGAGGCGACGTCGAGCAACACAAAGCGCCTGAACGAGATTTTGGACAGCGACGCCGGCGCGCGCTACATCGGCGAATTCGCCATCGGCTTCAATCCCTGCATCCTCGAGCCCATGCGCGACATCCTCTTCGACGAGAAGATCGCGGGCTCCTTCCACTTCACGCCCGGCCAGGCCTATGAGATCGGCGGCAACGGCAACAAGTCGCAGGTTCACTGGGACATGGTGTGCATCCAGCGGCCGGAATACGGCGGCGGCGAAATCTGGTTCGACGACGTGCTGATTCGCAAGGACGGCCTGTTCGTCCCGAAGGCGCTGCAGAAGTTGAATCCCGACCAACTGCTGGGCAAAGCCGCGAAGTGATGCGGGAGTTCATCCAGGCCCTGCCCAAGACGGAAACGCACCTGCACGTCGAGGGCGCGTTGCCCTACGACCTGCTGACCGCGTGGCAGCCGGAGCGGTATCCGCCGAATCCGCCCTTTCGCCGCGCGGACTATCGCTATGCGACCTTCCCGGACTTCGAGCGCATCCTGCTTGAGAATGCGCTACCGTGGTTCACCACCCCGCAGCGCTACTTCGAGGCGACGAAAGTGAGTTTCGCCCGGCATGTCGCGCAGAACGTGCGTTACGTGGAGACGAGCTTCCACCTGCCGGTCACGAAGTTCATCAACACGCCCGGCCCCGAAATCATCGCCGCGATCAGGGCGGCGGTACCGGCGGGCCTGGAGGTGCGGATTTTCGCCGGCATGCTGCGCAGCGACATTGCCGGCGACCTGCGGCCCACGATCGACCAGCTTCACACCTGGGACGGGTTGGCGGGCGTGGACCTGCATGGCTACGAGCAGATGCCGACGGAGCCGGACACGGCCGCAATTTGGGCGCGGCTGAGGTCGGCGGGCAAGGTGACCAAGTGCCACGCCGGCGAATTTGACGGGGCGGCGCGCGTGCACGAGGCGATCGAGGTGCTCGGCGTGACGCGCATCCAGCACGGCGTTCGCGCGATCGAGGACCCGGCGGTGGTGAAACTGGCCGCGGACCGCGGGGTGACGTTCGACATCTGCCCGATCAGCAACGTCCGCCTGAAGGTTTTCCCCAAACTCGCGGAGCATCCGATCCGCAAGTTCATGCAGGCGGGGGTGAACTGCACCGTCAGCACGGACGATCCGCTGTGTTTTGCGAATGCCGTAAACGACGAGTATGCCGCGCTGGCCGGTGAGCTGAATTTCACCCGGGCGGAGCTGGCCCAGGTGGCGCGCAATGGCTGGAAGGTGGCGGACGTTTCCGCCGGGGCGCGCAAGACCGCGCTGGCCGAAATCGACCGGCTGGCGTTGGGCTGAGAAATCATATCTGGTAGCTACGAGCGTGAGCGAGTGGTGGAACCGCCGCTCACTCACGCCACCCTCCACTCGCTCACGCTCGTAGCTACTTCATCTTTGTGACCACCACCTACACACTTCCCGACGGGATACGGCAGCTCCGTGCGGACAAAGCGCTGGCGTTGTCTCACCGCGACCACAGCCGCGTGGCGTTTCATCGCGCGTTCGATGCCGGCTTGGTGAAGCTCAATGGGCGCGTCATCGGCCGGGACACCCCGGTGGCCGGCGGCGACGTGTTGGAGTTTTCGTTTCCCGACCTGAAACCCGCGGAGCTGAAGGCCGTGGATATCCATCTGGACGTGCTCTACGAGGACAAGCACCTGCTGGCGGTGAACAAGGCTTCCGGCATGATCGTGCATCCCGGAGCGGGCACGGGTGAGGACACGCTCGTGCACGCACTACTCGCGCACTGCAAAGGCGGTTTGAGCGGCATTGGCGGCGTGGAGCGCCCCGGCATCGTGCACCGGCTCGACCGGGAAACCTCGGGCATCATCCTCGTGGCCAAGTCGGACAAGGCCCACCGCGGGCTGGCGGAGCAGTTTTCCGAGCGGGCGCTGGAGAAGGAATATCTCGCCCTGGTCGTGGGCGCACCGGGTCTCATGAGCGGATCGATCCGGAAGGCGATCGGCCGCAACAAGCAGCACCGGCACAAGATGGCGGTGGTGGAGGCCGAGCAGGGCGGTCGCGATGCCCACACCGATTGGGAAGTGGTCGAGCGGTTCGGGCAGATCGCCACGCTCATGCGCTGCACGATCCACACCGGGCGCACGCATCAGATTCGCGTCCACCTGAAGTCCCTCGGCCACATCGTGCTGGGCGATGAAGTCTACGGCTGGAAGCCCGACCCGCGCCTGCCGCGCCAGCCGGAGCGCGTGATGCTGCACGCCGAGCACCTCGTGTTTGAGCACCCGATTTCCCACAAGCGCATCGACCTGCGCGCGCCGCTGCCGAAGGACATGGCGGCGATGCTCACGCAGCTGCGCAAAGTGAGCGCCGCCTCGGCCAAGGCAAAGAAGGCGATTGCCACCCCGCCCAAGCCACGGGGCAAGCCGCGCCCGCCGCCGTTTCACCCGCACGAGTCGCGTGCTTGATCCACCCGAACATGGACGGACTTCGCCCAGCCACGAGCGCACTGGCCCTGGAGTGGGCCCGGTTGCTGGCACCGCATTTTGGCCCGCGCGGCAGCATGGATCTCGACTTGCG
>Ga0316219_1001368_pt1 | contig 26490 bp, 27 predicted proteins | sample TBH18003PmetaG_FD_203635 | JGI IMG/M metagenome (GOLD analysis project Ga0316219, IMG submission 203635) | Freshwater microbial communities from Trout Bog Lake, Wisconsin, USA - TBH18003P | ecosystem: Environmental > Aquatic > Freshwater > Lake > Hypolimnion/Profundal zone | place: USA...
GTCCGGGCGAATTTCTCTCCTGTCGCTGGGCCGTATCCGCCCTGCATGGCTGCGGGACATCGGAAGCCTACCGTGAATGCGGGGCCGTCCAATCCATCCTGTGCGCCCAGGGGGGCGAACGCGCGGCCAAGGAATGCCGCATCACGAGCGTCTATCGCGAGGCCTTCGATTTTCGGGTCACCGCCAGCCCGCTGGAATGGCAGGGCCAGAACTACGTGCTGACCGTCTTCAGCGACATCAGCGACATCAGCGACGAGAAGCGCCGCCAGGCGCTGGAGAAAATCTTCTTTCACGACGTGCTCAATACCGCCGGTGGAATCTCGGGCATCGCCGCCCTCATCGCCGATGAGCCCGAACTCAGCTATGAGCTGAAGGATGACCTGCTCCTTTCGGCCGAGATGCTGGTGAGCGAGATCAAGAGCCACCGGATGCTCCTCGCCGCCGAGAACAACCATTTGTCGGTGGAGACCACGGCGGTTAACGCCCGGGTGGCGCTCGAGAGTGCGCGGAAACTCTACGGCAATCACCCGGCGGCCACCGGCCGGAAGATCGAGATCGACCTGGGCGGGACCGCATTTGAGGTCAGGACCGATCCGACTATCCTGCAGCGCATCCTCGGGAACATGCTGAAGAACGCGCTGGAGGCCACCCCATGCGGCGGAAGGGTGTGGCTGGGCGCCGACGCCAGTCCCGAGGCCTTCACCTTTTGGTGCCAGAACGGCGGGGAAATTCCGCAGGCCCAGGCCTTGCAGGTATTCCAGCGCAGCTTTTCGACCAAGGGCAGCGGCCGCGGGCTGGGCACCTACAGCATGAAACTGCTGGGCGAAAAATTTCTTCGCGGCGCGGTAAGCTTTACCACCTCGGCCGAGGAAGGCACGCGCTTCCAGATCCGCCTGCCCCGGATGTAGGTCTCGCCATGGACGCGATGCGACTCCCCCTGGACAGGTTGACTACCGGCCGGAAGTCACGGAAAGCCCCGGGTAGTGAGCTGAGACATTTCGGCCGGTCGCTCGGCACAGCTCCCGGCGCGTGGCACTGGAAAAATTGGAGGCGCGGGCCGGAATTGAACCGGCGCATAGAGGTTTTGCAGACCTCGGCCTTACCACTTGGCTACCGCGCCTTACCTGACAAGGGGGCGCACGTTGCAGCAAAAAAAATGCCGCCGCAAGGATTGAAATCGCCCCGGCTGGAGCCGCCGGGACGGACCCGTCCGGCCGGAACCCTTCCACGGTTGCCAATCGCGCCGGGGGTGGCTTGATTTCGCCCCACTTCAATGGCGCGCGTACTCGTAATTGATGATGATGAAATCCTGCGGGCAACGCTGGTCCAGACGCTCACGGGGGTCGGGCACGTGGTGCTTTCCGCCTCGGACGGCTTCGAAGGCGCGACGCTGTTTCGGAAGGAGCCCACCGACCTCATCCTCATTGACCTCAACATGCCCTATGGTGGCCTGCAGACGATCCGCGTGTTGCGGTCGGAATTTCCCAAGCTCGCGATCATCGCCATGTCGGGCAACCAGTCCCAGCTCAACATGGCGGGGGCGATCGGCGCCAACCGCATCCTGCCCAAGCCGTTCACGTTTCCGCAGCTGGACGAGGCCATGATTGCGGTGCTGGGCCCGGCGGGCGGCGCAGCGCCGGCGAAGCCTTGAGCTAGACCGAACGGCTCGGCTGCAGTTCAATACGCGCCGCATTCCTCGACCAGTTCGGCCACCCGGAGCAGGCGGCTCACGAGCCCGTCCGGCGGGACCTGGTCGGCCACCCCGAGCGCGTAGCGCGGCTCGGTGCGCATCACAGCGAGAGTGGCCCGCACGTGACGCTCGAATTCCGCGTCGCTCACCGTCGGCGAAAAATACGCGCCGGGGATTCCGCCCCAGAACTTGGTCGGCGTGGGCCCGCAGAAGTTCGCCCAGTCCTCCACGGCCAAGTCGCCGACGGGGGACGGCGTGAGGCTTTCGATGAAGTCGAAGCCCACCGTGCATTCCTCCCGGAGCAGGCCGCGCAGCGTGCCGTCGAGGTGCATGCAGGAGAACTTGCCCGCAGCCCGGATCCGCGCGGTCCATTTTTCCTGGTAAGGTCGCATGTAGCGCTCGAACAACTTTGGCCCCACGCTCTCTGACGAGAGATTTTCCGGGATCATCAGCAATTCCGCGGGACTCTCCACCGCGATGGCGGCGGCGGCGTCATGCGAGCGTTGGACGATCTGCAAGGTCTCGGCAAACAGCGCGGGCGCGTCGTCCAACATGTCGACCACTGCAATGATGCCGGCATCCAGCGCGACCATCTGCATGAAGGGGCTTTTCGGCAGATAGGCGAGGTGCAGGCCGATCTCCCCGATCTGCGGCCCGCGCGTCTGGCCGAAGGTGTAGTCCGGCGTGTAGCGGGTATGGGCGTGGAGATATTGATACGCCGGCAGATCCGCCGCGCTCTTGAGGAAGTGCTCGACGGGTCCCTCGGTGAACGACTCCGGGAGCCAGGTCCACCGCTCCTGCAACGTCCCATGGGGCGTCTCGATGCGGCGGATGCGGGTGGTCCCTTCGCGCCGTTCGGTCACGCGGCAGCCGTCGATGATCGTTTGGAAAGGGAAATAGCCCTGGAGATAGAAGCCCAGCCGCAGCTCGCGGTGCCAGTCGAGGTAGGCCGCGCTCTGCTTGAAGTCGGCGGGACGCTGCCCGCGGCCGATCTGCGCGGTCGCGAGGTAATCGAGGTCGCCGAACCACGGCACGCAGTCGGCCCGCTGTCCGCGGAGAAACGCGAGGGCGCGCCGGCGGGGAGACCAGGGCAAGACGGACCGCGCACCCGCGACGGGTGTGTCCTGACCGGGCGGGAGAGGTGGTTTATTCATGAGCAGAATTTCGCAAGAATTGCGGAGCCAATTTCCGGTTCCGGCCTTAGGATGTGGCCACAGCCCGAGGAGGAGCGCGAAACCCATGACGACCAAAATCGAACTTCACGAGATGGACGCAGCGGCGGATGCCTGGCTGCCGGAAACGGTGGACGTAAAAATCGAGGACGACTTCGCGCCGGAATTCGCGCGCGTGAAAGGAGCGATCCGCAAGACCCCCGCGGCCGTGGTGCTGCAGCGGGATCGCCGGCTCGTTGCCAACTATCTCCCGTTTTGGGACGACCTGCCCGACGGGATGAGCCCTCCGGATAGCAAGCCGGGCGAGGGCCAGTATTCCATTTAGCGACAGCCGGACTCGCGCACGTTCTCGCATCGCCTCTGGCCGGCGGGGACGACTGCGCGACCGGCAGTCGCAAAATTTTGGCCGGGCTGGCGGAGGAGACGCCCGGGAAGCGGCGCAAACCGCGGACGGTCCGGGTCAAGGCCGGAACCCTGGTTGCGCCAGGGTCTCCTCGATAAAGGCCAGCAGGTTCTCCAGCGGCACGTCGCCCTCCACCGCGTGCGCGGGCGCCAAAATGTAGCCTCCGTCGCGGCCGAGTTCGATCAGGCGCCGCGTCTCGGTGCGCACATCGTCCGTCGAGCCGTAGGGCAGGGTGCGCTGCGTCGAGAGTCCGCCGAAGAACGTGATCTTCTTGCGATAGCGGCGCACGAGGTCGTGCACGTCCATGACCTCGGGTTGGAAAGGATTGAAGCAGTTCACGCCGTCCGCAATCAGGTCGTCGAACAGCTCGTCGACGTCGCCGCACGAGTGGATGAACACCTGCTTGCCGCCGGCGTGCACGGCCCCGTACATCCGCTTGAGTTCCGGCTCGATGAACTCATGCCACAGGTCGGGTCCCATCTGCAGGCCGTGCTGCTGGCCCCAGTCGTCGCCGAAGCAGACGGCGTCGATGTCGTAGTCGAGCGCATGCTGGACCTGGGCGATGTTGAAATCCGCGATCGCGTGCAGCAGTTCGCGCACGAAGCCGGGATTCTCGATGAAGTCCATCATCAGGTTTTCCATGCCGCGCAGGGTCCACGCGCGTTCGTAGAGCGAGAAGCCCAGGGGAAACACCCGGTAGCAGTCGGGCCGGCGTCCGAGCAGCTCCGGGATTTCGTCAAAAAAAACGCCATCGCGCGGATTGGGGAAGCGGTAGGCGCCCATCGTCGGCTCGGGCAGCTGGCGATTTGCGACCATGCCGATATCGGCGTCGATGTGGCGATCCCAGACGACGCCAAACGGGTCGCGAAAGAACTCTCCGCCGAGATTGGTGAAGGCGCCGGCCGGGTCACCGGCCCAGACGAGGTGCGCATGCAGCAGGCGGTCGAGGTCGAGGTTGCCGAAGTGATCTTCGAGCTTCTCGCGGGCCTCGAGGGTGAAGCCGAAGGACCAGGGGACGTAGGGCGGACGTTCGTGGGCGAGGACGCAGCGGATCACCTCACGTTTGGTCATTGGGTCGTCCCGGCGGGGCGTGGCGGGCGCTCCCAGACGGACGGGCTCGGGCGGTCGTCCCGTCGGGCTCATCGACGCCTCTTTCGCGCCGGCGGCTGGCAGATTTGGTCGAGGGTCTCGATTTCCCGTCGAGCGATGCGGCGCAGCGCGGAGCAGAGATGCGTGGCGGCGGCGGTGCGTTCGGCGACGATGGCCGCGTGTTGGCCATGTTCCGGCTTGGCCAGGCTGATCTGGGCGTTGATGAGCGCCTCCAGCATCGCCTGTTCCAGCGCCGTGAAATAAATCCGCATCGGATTCTGGGCCGAGCGCGGGACCGGGCGGGGGCCGGGATGGAGAGGCTGGTGGCGAGGCAACTCGCTCATCACGACGTCCAGCGTGCGGTCGAACATGAACACGAGGGTGTCGGGATTGGCCAGCGGGGTGTGCAGCCGCTCGATGCGGAGCAATTCCTCCCAGCGGCGGCGGATTTGCGGGCGCAGCGCCTGAAGTTTTTGGATCAAGTCCGGCTTCATGGCAGAAATGCGGGAGACCGGCGTGTGACCCAATGACCGGCAGCGGCCATGGGACGAACCCTGGGGTGGGGGGACCGGGCGCGTTTCACGATGCTGGGGTGGTACGGGCCGGGGAGGCCTGGCTATGAGGGGAGTGGACACAATGTCCTCAGCTTCATCATGCGCCAAAACGCCGGGACGGACTACGCAAGCGTTGGCGGAATCCGCGCATTAATTGCCCAACCCGGGGTCGACGCGCCGCCATCGGCAAAAACAGGCAGGCGCGAGCACGGGCGGAGCCGGTCGAATCCCCGTGCGAATCTCCGGCTGGACCATCCGGAAAACGCTGGCCGAGTGCGGCGTAGGCGAGGCGATGACACGAGCGGACGGGGTCGCGGTGCGATTAGCTTTGATGCCGGCGCGGCGGGTCCCTAGGTCAAAGAATTCCGCCGTCAGTCAGCGGCGCCCTCGCTTAAAATTTTACCCATGAAACCACGCTTCAAGCAGTCCAAGGAAATCAAGGTAGGTGTCGTCGGCTACGGCGGCGCCTTTAACATGGGGCGCGCCCACCTGCAGGACATGCAGCGCGCGGGCATGACGCCCCGGGCGGTGGCGGAGCCCGACGCATCGCGGCTGGCCGTGGCGGCGAAGGATTTTCCCGGCATCCAGACCTTCTCCAGCGTGACGGAAATGCTGGCGGGATCCGACGTTAACCTGATCGTCCTGATCACGCCCCACAACACCCATGCGCCTCTGGCCCTCCAATGCCTGCGCGCCGGACGCCATGTGGTTTGCGAGAAGCCTTTCGCCATCACGACCGCCGAGTGCGACGCGATGATCGCGGCCGCCAAGAAATCCGGCGTGATGCTGTCCACCTACCACAACCGCCACTGGGACGGATCGATCCTGAAGGCGCTTGAGGTCGTCAAGTCCGGGGTCATCGGAGACGTCGTCCGCGTCGAATGCCACATGGGCGGATGGGGCAAGCCGGGCGACTGGTGGCGCTCCAGCAAGTCGATTTCCGGGGGCATCCTCTACGACTGGGGGGTACACGTGCTCGAATACACGCTGCAGCTCGTCGGCTCGGAGGTCACCGAGGTCACCGGCTTGGCCAAGCGCGGCTTCTGGGCGGCGCAGTCGAAGTGGGGCAAGGACACGATCGAGGACGAAGGTTTCGCCGTCGTGCGTTTCAAGAGCGGCGCGTGGGCGACGCTCTGCATCTCGCAGATTGATGCGAACATGAAGCGCGGCATGGTCGAGGTCACGGGCACCAAGGGCACGTTCCTGTGGGAGTACGACACGCACGAGATCATTGTCCGCGATGGCGACCTCACCCGCGTGACGAAGGGCCGGAACCCCCCGACGCAGTGGGAGAAATATTACGACAACATCGCGGCCCACCTGACCAAGGGCGTGCCGCTGATCATCACGCCCGAATGGGCGCGCCGGCCGATCCACATCCTCGACCTCGCCGACCGCAGCGCCAGTGAAGGGCGGACGCTGAAGGCGAAATATGGCTGAGACGGAGAGTTGAAAGGTGAAAGTTGAATGTTGAAAGCCGGGGCTGCTGGAGGCCGGGCTCTTTCAACGTTCAACCGCTAATTTTCAACTGGCGTGCTCCTATCTGCGGCGCCCTAGCGCCGCGGGAGGTGGCGGTATTCGTCGCTCGCGCGGATGGATTCGCGCACGCGGTTTTCGTCCCAGCCGCGCTCGAGCATCTGCTTGGTGTAATACGCCAGCCCCGAGGGATCGGGGTCGCGGCGGAGCAGGTCGCGGTAGGCCCGCGTGATGCTCTCCCTAGCCGCCTTGGACACGAATTCGGCGCTGTGACGCAGGTCGGCGCGAAATTCGGCCTCGGTCATGCCGTTGCGCAGGGCGCGGAGGTAGCTGGCATGGCCCGAGGGATCGGGATCGCGGCCGAGCACCTCGCGGTAAACCTTGCGGATGATCGCCTCCAGGTCGCGCGAGCGAAATTCCGGGCTCAGCCGGAGGTTGTCGCGCAGCTGGGCTTCGTTCCAGCCGTGCTCCATCAGGCGGTCGCGGTAGTCCCGCAGTCCCCGCTCGTCGGGATCGCGGCCGAGGATGTCCCGATAAGCGGCGCGAACAGCGCGCTCAGCCTCGCGTCGCTCCCAACGGTAGAAATTCGGCGCCACTGGTTGGATGAATTCGAGGCGAAGCGAGGAGATGCGGTTGTCCCAGGTCGCGCCGTGGTGGTCACCGAGCGAGAGGGTGCTGAGGTCGGCGGCATCGCGGGTGAGGGTGGCCTGGGCGCCGCGAAATTCGGCGTCCTCGAACACCACCAGGATGACTGGCCCCTCAAGGCGCACGGACGAAATCCGGTCATTCCACTTCCGGCCGCCGCTGTTGCGCAGGAATTCCAAGTTCTCGATGACCGTGCCCGCGTCGACGACCAGCGGATCGCCGCGGAAGTTGGGCTCCGGAAACAACAGCGCCCGGCCCCGCGGCGGCAGGGGTTGCGCGTGGAGGGGAGTTGCGCCGACTCCCGCCAGCAGCGCGGCGAGGGCGAGCAAGACGGCCAGCCCCCGCACGGCGCGGGAGGCGAAAAGCCAAAGTCGCAAAGTCGGATGACGGGACGACGTTGGCGCCGTGGTCAGCATTGGTTTCGGTCCTCGACTTCCACCGATCTACGCTGGCTGCTTCAGGCGCGCTTCCAGGCCTTGTCCAGCTCGCGGTGCAGGATGACCGCATCGGGCCACGCCGGGGGGAGTCCACTGATATTGTAGCCGGCGCCGCCCTCGTGGTAGGGCCCCATTTCCGGGCAGACGTAGAGGGTGCGGTGCTTGTTCTTCGGGGCGGCCTTCCAGCACTTGAAGAGGGCGACGCAGAAATCGAGGTAGCTCTTGGCCTCGTCGCTGAGCTTGCCCTTGTAGGTGACGGGCACCTGGCAGTGATGGCCGTTGAACGGGCGGCAATGGGACTGTTCGCCGTTCTGCACGAGGGCGGGGTGATCGAGCAGGCGGTCGGCGTAGTTGCCCGGCCCGAGGTGCTTGACGACGGAGAAGTGCGAGAAGTCGAAGTTGATCTTGATCATCTTGCCGGTGGCCTTCCGGTAGAGGCGGGCAATCTCGTAGGTCTTCTCGGGGGTTTCGGTGCAGCAGTCGCGGTGCACCTCGAGGGAAAGGACGACCCCGCCGATCTTCGCGGCTTCCTTTTCCATCGCGATCCAGTGCTTGGTGGCGAGGGGGGGCACCGTGTCGTGGTCGTCGAGTTGGACGTTGATCTGCACGGCGCCGGCGTCCTTCTGGGACTGGATGCGCTTGGCGAAATCCTTCGGGTCGCCCGAGGAGGTGGACACGAAGCCGAGCACGTGCTTCAGGCCGTATTTCTTGGCCAAGACAAGATGCTCGGGAGTGAGGCCGGTGGTGAAGCCGTCAAAGCCGGCGGCGGCGACGGCCTTGATTTTCTTGTCCAGCGACCACTGCGTGGCGGCCGTGGGGTGATTGACGAGGGACCAGAGGTTGGCGATGTGGGCGATCTTTGGCATTTTCGATTTGGGATTTTCGATTGAAGGGCAGGGTAGAGGGTGCGATTCGCGACTTGGGTTGGACGGGAGACTCCGCCGCCGATTTCGTGCGACAGCAGAAATCGAAAATCCCAAATCGAAAATCGAAAATTATGCGTGCCGTCCCTTGAAGGTCAGTTCGGCGACGCCGGACTTGTCGAGGCCGCCGAGGCCGAGGGCCACCATCTTGTCGAACTGGGCCTTGGTGGCGTTGGCGAGGGGGAGATTGAGGCCGACATCCTTGCCGAGCTGGGCGGCAATGCCACTGTCCTTCGCGGCGTGGGCGCCGGAAAAGAAGCAGGAGTGGTCCCGATTCTGCATGTCCTCGCCGTCGGTCTTCAAAACCTGCGAGTTGGCGCCGGTCTGGAGAAAGACCTCGCGGAGCATGTTGAGGTCGAGCCCGAGGGCGGAGCCGAGGCCGAGACCCTCGGCGAGGCCGGCGGTGTTGATGTTCATGACCATGTTGACGAGCGCCTTGACCTGCGCGGCCTGGCCGGTGGTGCCGATGTAGCGGAGGGCGGTGCTGAGCTTCTCGAGGATGGGCTTGACCTGGTCGAAGGTGGCCTTGTCGCCGCCGCACATGAGATAGAGCGTGCCGTTGCGGGCCTGCGGGATGGACGAGGCCATGCAGCCCTCGAGGGTGACGGCGCCGGCTTTCTTGGCGCGCTTCTCGACCTCGACGTGGGTCTTCGGCGTGATGGTGGCGCAGTTCACGAAGACCTTGCCCTTGGCGCCGGTGAGGAGGGAGTCGCCGCTCTCGGCGAAAACGCCGAGCTGGGCGGCGTCATCGGTGACGACGGTGAAAATGACATCGGCGGCCGCGGTGACGTCGGCGAGCTTGGTGGCGTGCGTGGCGCCGATTTCCTTGGCGAGTTCCGCGGCGGAGGGCGCGTGGGTGTCGTAGACGGCCGTGACGGTGAAACCGGTATCCTTGAGGCGGCGGGCCATGTTGCCGCCCATGCGGCCAACTCCGACGAAAGCGATTTTCTGGGACATGATGAGCAGGAGGGAGGGTTAGGGTTTAGCGGGTCGTGAAAAAAGGATTGTGGCGCTTTTCCTGGCCAAGGGTGGTGAGCGGGCCGTGGCCGCAGGCGAGGACGGTGTCGTTCGGCAAGGGCATGATCTTTTCCTTGTTGTTCCGATACTGGTCGGCGAAGTGGGTGGGGCTGCCGCCCATCGAGCTGGAGAAGATCGAGTCGCCGACGATCGCGAGCGGCCAGCTGAGCCCGGTGATGTAGAACGTGGTCATGCCCGGCGAGTGACCCCAGGTGAAGAGTGTCTTGATCGCAAGGGGGCCGAGGTGGAAATGCGCGTTTTCCTTGAAGGTCTTGGCACCGGGATAGTCGACCGGCTCGAGCTCGCTCGCCCAAACGTCGGCCTTGGTGGCGGTGGCGAGCTTCTTGAGGTCGGCGATGTGATCGTCGTGGGTGTGCGTGAGGAAGATGTATTCCACCTTCAGCTTCTCGGCGTGGATCGTGTCGATCATGGCGTCGGCGTTGGCGCCCGTGTCGAAGGCGGCCGCGAGCTTGGTGCGGGAGTCCCACACGAGGTAGCTGTTGACGGTCATGTCCTCGAACGCCGAGTTGAACGCCGCGAAGCCGGTGGGAAAGTTCGGTTGTTCGGGATACCAGGACTTGGCGGTCAGGACCTCGAGGGCGTCGGGCCCGAGATGGAGGTGCCGGGCGACGCGGCGGATGACGGCGACAAGGGGCTTGCCGCCCTTCACCGCAGCCAGGTCGGCGAGGCTGACCTCGGCGCGCTTTGCGAGATCCTCGTCGCTGATCTTCAGCCCGCGCTGGGTCTTGTTGATGACGTCGTTGAAGTTATCCTCGAGGGGAATGCGAGCCATGCCCGGGCAGTAAAGCGAGGGGCGCAAGCCGCGCGCAAGCCGTAACCGCGGCAAAAATCACCTTCGGCGATTTTTGCCCGGTTGGGAGATAGGAGATAGGAGATGGCAGATGGGAGATACCTGACGCGAAAACGAAAATGGGGAGAGAGATGGGTCGGGCTCGGTTGGCCCCATCTCCCATCTGCTATCTCCGCCGCGGCCTAAGGCCGCGGCTTACATCGGCTTCGGCGAGCGCGGCGGGCAGGTGTCGGCGTTGGCCAGGGGCTTCAGGCGACGGATGCGCGCGAGCAGGTCGCAGTAGAAATCGTAGCGCGGGTCGCCGGGCGTGCGCGGGAGGACGGGGGCGAGCGCGGTCACCTGGTCGTCGTTGCGCTTCTGGTATTCGGCGCGCACGACGGCGCCCCGCTCGCGGTAGTTGGAATTGTCCACGCCACAAACTTCGCCCAGCAGCGGCAGCCATTTGTGGGCGTATTGGACGTGCGCGGTCTCGTCGATGATGTCGAAGAGCATCATTTCGGCGGACTCGAGGTCCTTGCCCTCGCGGAAGTCGCCATAGGCCTCCTGTTTCACGATGAAGTGGCCGGTCTCGGCGACCAGGCCGATCATGAACACATGCTCATACATCTGCGCGCGGCTGATGTGCGTCTCCATGCGGAGAGGGTGGAGGTACTTGGCGTAGTCGCGAAACGCCTCGTCGAGGGTGATTTTGTGCTCCTTGGCGGCGGCCTCGAGGACCTTGATGCGCTCGGCTTGGTCGTAGCCGGGGAAGCCGACGTCGTCGAAGTCGATGCCGAAGTCGCGCAGCCGGGAGTAACCCGAGTCGCCGTGGCGGGACTCGTCCCAGAGGTGGCGCGAGATGTCGTGGTGCCATTCCCACGGCAGGTAATGGCCGTCGTAGATCCACAGCAGCTGGTCGTCGGGGAGGTTCTTCTCCATCAGGTAGCCCCAGCCCCAGAAGAGACGACGGGCCTCGACACTCGTGGCGAAGTCGACGCGAAGGTAATCGCCGAAGTCATGTTTGTTGCGGATGGGCACGTCGCGCGCGCTGAAGCGGGCGTATTTGAAGTCGGTGTTGGCCCCCGCCGGCGCGGCGCCGGCATCTCCCGCGGCGAGCGGCAGGGCGGTGTGAAAACCGCCGCACTCAGCGATGGCGCGCTCCACGGCGTCGCGGTAGGCGCGATTCGTGGTGTGCGGATGGCGGCGGCGGAAATCGCGATACCAGAGGAACTCCGAGCTCTTGATCTGGTTGATTTCGTGCAGCAGCGCCACGGTGGGCGCGTCGTGCACGGGATGGGCCTGGCGCGAGTAATCGCCGTAGGCCGTGACGAGTGCCTTGAGCAGGAGCTCGTAGATTCCGTCGAGCGCGTCCTGGTAAGTCGGCGCGAGGAGGACGACATTCGCCAAGCGCTCCAGCCGGCTGGAGACGGGGGCGTCGGGCTTGCCGCCGGGAAATTGCGCGACGCGCTCGCGCAGACGGCGGACGCATTCGGCCTGGTCCCAGACGTGGCGGTGGATGGCGCTCTTGTCGAACCACGGGGCGATGTCGCGGCCCCAGCCGCAGATCAAGCGATGCGTCGCCTTCTCGAGGTATTGCCAGTCATTGAGCAGGTCGACGATGAGGGGCTTTTGCTTGGACTCGGCGGACACGACCAAACGGCGAGGAGCGGGGGCGACGGGGGTGGCGGCGACAGGACTCATGGCGGAAAAGGTAGCATTCATCCTTGCCATCTGGCAATGTCTGCAACGGCATTATTTGTGCCTAAAATTGACTACCAGCGCTGGCATGATCCGCTGACCGCGCACGGGATGAAGCCGTCGGCGGAGGCGGCGGGGGACAATTTCCAGATCCACGAGTGCGGGCAGCTCCGGCTCAACGCCAGCTGGAATTACCAGGGCGTGTGCAGCCCGTTCTGGCGGCTGTATTACAACCGGACCCCGGGGGCTTGGATCGAGTCCGGCGGCCGCCGGCTGGCCCTGACGCCGGGGAAGTTCGCGCTGGTCCCGGACGGGGTGGCCTTCGATTGCGGCAGCCGGCCGGGCACGGCGCACCTGTGGGTGCATTTCTCGTTGTATCCATCCCTGACCCGCGCGCACTCCTCCATCGTGGAGGTGAGGGCGACGCGCCCGGCGCGGACGCTAGCCGCCGAGTTGGAGCGCCGGATTGTGGCGCAGGCGGCCCAGCCCGCAGTCCACACGGGTGCGGCCCTGTTGCACCTGATCTTCGCGGAGTTGGGGCCTGATTGGTCCGCCGCTATCCCGCCGCGACTGGGCAAATTGTTCAACTGGATCGAGCACGCGCTGGGCGGGGAAATCTCGAACCGCCTCCTCGCCGCGCAGGCCGGTTTGAGCGTGGAGGGTTTCATCCGCTGGTTCAAAGCGGCGACGGGCCGGACTCCCGCGACCTTCGTGGCCGAGCGGCGCATCCGCGAAGCGTGCCGGCGGCTGGCGTTCACGGACGACACGATCGACCAGGTGGCGGAGGGCGTGGGCTTTGCGAACCGCCACCACTTCAGCCGCGTCTTCAAGCGCTATGCTGGCTGCGGCCCAGCCCAGTTTCGCCGGGGGCGGGTCCGGGCCTAGGCCGTCGGCGGTGGAATGTTGTTATATATTATCCCGCAGATCACCGATATAGATAATCCACCAAAGACGGAACGTGACATGTTATAGCGGGTCTTTTGTATGTCTAAATCCTATGGTCATCAACAAACTCAGACTCCTCGAAACAACGAAAGCCAAGGTCGCCAAGCTGGAACAGGCGATCAAGTCCGAGCTGGCGCGGGAACTTTCCTCCCTGCCGCGGAAATACGGCTTCAGCAGCACCCAGGCGTTTCTCAAGGCCGTGCGCAGCGTCGCCGGCAATTCCATGGTCAAGGCCGGCAAGAAGCTCGCCGGCAAGCGCCGCAAGCGTGCCGTGATCACGGCCGCCACCAAGGCGAAGGTGAAGGAGCTCGTGACGTCCGGGAAGACGGGCAGCGAGATCGCGAAGGCGGTCGGCATTTCCCTCCCCAGCGTGCAGAACATCAAGAAGGAGCTGGGCCTCGTCAAAGCGCGCCGCTGAGCCCACGCTCTCCGGTTGTTTTCGCCCTCGCGCCACCGCGGGGGCTTTTTATTTGGCTGGTCGCGGCCGGGCGGTTGGCTGAACACTGGCACCATGTCGGAGAATTACATCCAAGCCTGCTCGAACGGCCGGCTGCATGACGCCCGGGAGGCGTCGATCTCGCCGCTGAACCGCGGCTTCCTTTACGGCGATGCCATTTACGAGGTGTGGCGCACGTATCACGGGGTGATCTTCGCGTGGGAAGAGCACTGGCGCCGGCTCGAGTGGTCGGCGGCGGCGCTGCATTTTGCGCTGCCCATGGGCCCGGCACCGATGCTCGCGGAAATCCAGCGCACCGTGGCGGCCTACCGGAAGGCCGGAGGCACGGGCGACGATCTCTACCTTCGCCTGCAGATCACGCGTGGCGGCGGGCCGATCGGGCTGGACGTCGCGTTGGCGGACCAGGCCGATTACGTGGTGCTGGTGCAGGCGAACAAGGCGCATCCGGCCGCGAAACTCCGCGAGGGCCTGAAACTTTCGCTGGCGACGTCGCTGCGGCGGAATCCCATCGAGAGCCTCAATCCCGCGTGGAAGACGGGAAATTATCTCAATAACATCCTCGGACTGCGCGAAGCGCGCGCGCGCGCGGCCGACGAAGTGGTGATGCTCAACCATGCGGGCGAAGTGACGGAGGCGGCGGTTTCCAACGTGGGCTTCGTCCGGTCCGGCAAGGTCATCACGCCGCCGCTCGCGGCGGGCATCCTGGGCGGAATCACGCGCGAAATCCTGCTCGGCGAAGTGGCACGCATGGCCGGGGTCACGGCCGAGGAGGGAACGGTGCGGCCGGAGGATCTTTCGCGGATGGACGAGTGCTTTTTGCTTTCGACAACCAAGGATCTCACGCCGGTCGGGGCGATAGACGACCACCGTTATCCCGTGCGCGATGGCTCGGTCACGGCCAAGCTGAAGACGGCGTTTGCCGATTACACGCGAGCGTATTCAGCGCGTCATCCAGAGCTGCGCGTGCTGCCCTGAGTGAGGCGGTTGGAAACATCCCTTGACCATGAGCGACGCGAACGACCCGGCTTTTGAACAGTTTTGGGCGGACGCGCTGCAGCCGAAGCGGGCGGACAAGTCCGAGCTGTCCCAGCGCCGGCTGGACTGGTGGCGCGACGCGAAGTTCGGGATGTTCGTGCACTGGGATCCGTCGAGCGTGGCGGCCAGCGAGATCAGCTGGAGCAAGCAGTTTTACGACGACACGGGCGAGCAGCTGAGCGACAACCCGCGCCCGAGTCCCGGCCTGTATGAGATCAAGGAGCACCGCTTCTGGCTCGACTGGTTCAAGCCGGCGGTGCCGCGCGAGGTCTACGACAACCTGTATAAATCATTTTACCCGGGGATGTTCGACGCCGACGGGTTCGTCGCGGCGGCACAGCAGGCCGGGATGAGGTATCTCATCCAGGTGACGAAGCACCACAACGGGTTCTGCATGTGGGACACGCAGTTCACGGATTTCAACATCATGGCCACGCCGTTCCGCCGCGACATCGTGGTGGAGCTGGCGCAGGCTTGTGCGCGGGCGGGGATGAAGTTCGGCATCTACTACTCGCAGCGCGACTGGCACCACCCGGATTACGGCCCGGAGCGAATGGCGAAGTATAACGAGTACATGTTTAACCAGATCGAGGAGCTGCTCGTGAAGTGTCCAAACATCGCGGCGATCTTCTTTGATACGGAGCAATATTACCCGTGGCAGCTCTGGGACGGGAAAGAGCTCTTCCGGATGATCCACCGGTTGCGGCCCGAGATCATCATCAACGACCGCTGTGGCGTGCCCGCGGATTGCACGACGCCGGAACAGAGCATCGGGGAATACAATCTCGAGCGGGACTGGGAGTCGTGCATGACGTTCACCGGCTTTTGGTCATGGCATGGATTTCAGGCTCCCGTGATTTCCTTCGAGGAGTGCCTGCGGCATCTCATCCGGTGCGCGGGTGGCGGCGGCAACCTGCTCATGAATGTGGGGCCGATGCCGACCGGGCAGATCGATCCCCGCGAAGCCGACCGGCTGCAGCGCGTGGGAACGTGGCTGGAAAAATTTGGTGAGAGCATTTACGGGACGCGCGGCGGGCCGTTCCCCCCGGGGGATTACGGCGTATCCACTCGCAAGGGCCGCACGGTCTACGTTCACGTTCTCCAGTGGCCGGTGGGCGATCTGCTGCTGCCGGCGCTGGCGGGACAGGTGAAGTCGGCCCGGGTGCTAGGCGGCGGAAAGGCGAGCGTGCAGCAGACGGTGGAAGGCGTTCGGATTTCCGTGGCGTCGGCGGATCGCATCGCGCCAGACACCGTGGTGGTTTTGGAGCTGGTTTGATGTAGGGCGGGGTCGCTGACCCCGCCTTTCGGCAGCAAGTTGCTCGCCCCATCGCGCGGCACGCGGCCCACTATCGCGACTAAGGCGGGGTCAGAGACCCCGCCCTACAACTGAAAATACGCAGTCAATATCGCGTCAGTTTCGGGTCGACCTCATCAGCCCAGGCGGCGATGCCGCCGGCGATGTTGGTGACGGTGGGGAAGCCTTGGGCCCGGAGATACTGCGTCACGGCCCGGCTGCGCTGGCCGTGGTGGCAGATGATCAGCAGGTGGCGGTCCCGCGGTAATTCGTGCAGCCGAGAGGAAATCTGCCGCATGGGAAACGGTTGCGCTCCCTTGACGTGGCAAATGGCTAATTCGTCCGGCTCACGCACATCGATCATCAGCACCTGGTTGGGCTGGGCCTGCGCGAGGGCGTGGGCTTCGGTGGCGGAAATCTCGAGGGGAACGGCCGGCTGGTCCATGCGGCGGACAGAGAGGCCCCACGGCGGACGGTGCAAATGAAATTGCGCCCCGGCAGTGGTGCCGCCGAAATCACGGCATGCGTTGCCTCGGCATCGATTACGGCACCCGGCGCATCGGGCTCAGTTACGGCGACGACCTCGGCGTGGCGACGCCGCTGCCCGCGATCGTCGACGCCGCGCCGGAAAAGCGCTGGGCGGGGCTGGTGGCGGCCATCAAGTCGCGCCAGGCGACCGATCTTGTGCTGGGCTATCCGTTGAACATGGACGACACCGCCGGGCCCAAGGCGAAGGAGGCTGAGGCGCTCGCGGGGCGGCTGCGCGCGGAACTGAGCCTGCCGGTGCACCTCGTGGACGAGCGGCTGACGAGCTACGAGGCGGAATCCACGATTGCGAAGTCGAAGCGCCGCGAGGTGCGGGCGAGCGGGTTGATCGACTCGCGGGCGGCGACGCTCATCCTGCAGGATTTCCTCGACCAGAAATCGCCGCCACCGGCCGTGGACGATACGGAGACAGGATAATCGCGGAAACGCGGAGGAACGGAAACGCGAATCGAACCGGCTGGCATTTCCGTGCTTCCGCTCCTCCGCGCTTCCGCGATACGCTATTTCCCCTCGTGACTTCCCGGGACTCCAGACTTCAGCGTTGGAAATGTGTCTGCGCCTACGACGGCACGGGTTTCGCCGGCTGGCAAAGCCAGGCGCGGTCCAACGCCGTGCAGGACGTGATTGAGGCGCGGATTGCGCAAATATTTCAGGCGCCCATTCGCATCCATGGCAGTGGCCGCACGGATTCCGGCGTGCACGCACGAGCCCAGGTTTTTCATTTCGACGCCGAGTGGCGGCATGGCGTGGACAAGCTTCTGGCGGCCTTTCGCGTGGGCCTGCCGTCCACGATCCAGGTAAAATCCGTGCGGGCGGTCCGCGCGGACTTCCACGCGCGGTTCGACGCGAAGGCGAAGCGTTACGAATACCACCTGCAGCGGGGCGATGCGGATCCGTTCAACCGGCCCTATTGCTGGACGGTGTTCCGGGAACTGGATTTCGCCGCCATGCAGGCGGCCGCGGCGGTATTGCGGGGGCGGCACGATTTCCGGGCGTTCACCGCGCTGAACGGGCAGGGTGAGTCGCAGGAAAACACCGTGAGAAACCTGCGCCGGCTGGACCTGGTGCGGAAGGGCCGGAGCATCCGGATCGTGGCGGAGGCGGAGGGGTTTTTATACAAAATGATGCGCAGCATCGTCGGGCTGCTGGTGAGCGTCGGTGAAGGAAAGCTCTCGCTCGCGGACGCGCGCGCCATCCTGGCGTCGAAAGAGCGCACCCACCGCGTGCTGACGGCGCCGCCACAGGGGCTGTTTTTGGTGAAAGTGTTCTATTCCTGACTGTGGCCACGGGGTATCGGCAAACGGAAATATCGCGGAAACTCGGAGGAGCGGAAGTGGGGAATCAGGCAGAGTTGGCTGGGAGCGTTTTTCCAATCTCGACCGGATCGGCATGACAATTTCCCTGATTTTCCGCTCCGCCTCATTGTGACCAAGGTGAATGCGATGCTCAGTCGACTTGCACGCGGGGTGGGCGAGGTCGTGTTTCCGCCGGGGTGCGTGATGTGCCGGGGATTGGTGGAGGGCGGGACGACGGACGGCGGTGCCGGAGGTTTCCGTCATGTGTGCGGGCGCTGCGCGAGGCAGATGGATTACGTGTCGCCGCCGCATTGCTCGACCTGCGGACATCCGTTTTATGGCGAAATGGAGGGCGAACGGATGTGTCCGCACTGCGAGGGGCTCGCGCCGGCGTTTCGCGAGGGCCGGACGGCGGTGCTGTCGAAGGGACCGGCGCGGGCGCTCGTGCACGAGCTGAAGTATCACCGGGGACTATTCGTACTGGCGGACATGGAGGAGGTTTTCCGGCGGTCGCCGCACGTCCTGGAACTCGCGCGCGGGGCGGTGCTCGTGCCGGTGCCGTTGCATCCGCGGAAGGAGCGGGAGCGCGGCTTCAACCAAAGTCGGTTGCTGGGCGACACCCTAGCCCGCGCGGCGGGCGGGGGGACCCGCGTGGAATCGCTGCTCCGGCGCGCCGTGGATACGGTTTCGCAAACGCATCACGATAGACGACAGCGACAAGCGAACCTGAAAAATGCCTTTGCACTCGCCCCGGGCGCGGCCTTGAATCCGGGCCAGCACCACGTCTTGGTTGATGATGTTTTCACCACCGGTTCCACCCTTAACAGCTGCGCGTTTGTGCTGCGACGCGCTGGCTGCCTGAACCTCGACGTCGTCACCTTCGGCCACGGCTGATCCCTCTCATGGTCCACTTCGACAAACCCACCTACACGGTCCGCCGCACGCGGAAAAAGGAGATCCCGCACGGGCTCTACACCAAGGACCCGGTAACGGGGGAGTCAGTGTTTACCAAGGAGTTGGAAGACAACCAGATGGTCGTCCCCAAGAGCGGCCACCATTTTCCCATCGGCGCCCGCCAGCGGATTGCGCGGCTGGTGGACGAGGGGAGCTTTGCTGAAAAGGACGCCGGCGTGCGTTCGGCGGACCCGTTGGGATTTGTCGATTCCGCGCCGTATCCTACCCGCATCAAGAAATACGAGAAGGAAAGCGGCCTGCCCGAGGCGGTGATTTGCGGCACGGGCAAGATCCACGGCATCCCGGTTTCACTGGCGGTGATGGATTTCCGCTTCTGCGGCGGCACCCTCGGGTCTGCGGCGGGCGAGAAGATCACGCGCGCGATCGAACTGGCGGTGGCGGACAAGTGCCCCTGCATCATTTTCAGCACCTCCGGCGGCGCGCGCATGCAGGAAGGCATCCTGTCGCTCATGCAGATGGCCAAGACCAGCGCGGCGCTGGGCCGGCTCGCGGCGGCCGGGTTGCCCTACATTTCGGTCCTGACGCACCCGACCACGGGCGGCGTGTCGGCCAGCTATGCGACCTTGGGCGACGTCATCCTGGCGGAACCGGGCGCGTTGATTGGCTTTGCGGGTCCGCGGGTGATCAAGGACACGACGAAGCAGACGCTGCCCGCGGGGTTCCAGACCTCGGAATTTTTGCTGAAACACGGCCTGGTGGACCAGATTGTGAGCCGGCTCGAGCTGCGCGACCGCATCGGCGAGCTGCTGCTGGCGCTGCACGTGAAAAAGAAGGCCGCGCCGCCGACCACTGTGGTGAACACCTGACGCGGGATTAGCCGCCCGCCATGCCCGCCAGTGACCCGACCGATTACGCGGCGGTGACCGCGTATCTCTTCAGCCTGAAGGCGAAGGGCATCAAGTTCGGCATCGACCGGATGCGACCGTTCGCGGCCGCGCTGGGCCATCCCGAGCAGGCGGTCCCGTGCGTCCACATCGCGGGCACGAACGGCAAGGGCTCGGTCGCGGCCATGCTCGACGCGATCTTCCACGTGGCCGGTTGGAAGACCGGCCTCTACACGTCGCCGCACCTGGTGAAACTCGGCGAGCGCGTGCAGGTGGACCGGCAGATTCTCAGCGAGGCGGAAATCACCGCCTACACCCGCGAGCTCCGCGCCGTGGTGGAGAAACTGGCCGAGCCCGATCCCGACAACCACCCGAGCTTTTTCGAGTTCATGACGGCGATGGCATTCCTGCAGTTCGCACGGAAAAAATGCGACCTGAGCGTGATCGAGGTCGGCATGGGCGGACGGCTCGATGCGACCAACATCGTCAACCCGGAGGTGAGCGTCATCACCTCGATCAGCCTCGACCATGGCGAATTCTTGGGCCGTGAAATCGAAAAGATCGCCGCGGAAAAAGCCGGCATCATCAAGCCCGGCCGCCCGGTCATCATGGGCCGCGTGCCGCCCGCCGCGGAACGGGTTATCCGGGAAATTGCCCGTGAGCGCGGGGCGCCGCTGACGTCGGTCGCGGAGGAGTATGGGGACGACCTGGCTGGGTATCCGCCGACGAACCTGGAGGGCGACTATCAGCGCTGGAATGCGGCGACGGCCACGCTGGTGGCGCGGACGCTGGGGCTGAAGTGGCGACTGACGGACAAAGTGATTGCGAGCGGGCTGCATCACGTGGACTGGCCCGGACGCTGGCAGCGCGTGCACGTGGGCGGCCGGCTGGCGATCCTGGATGCGTCGCACAATCCCGAAGGCGCGCAGATGCTGGACGGCAACCTCACGCATCTCGTCACCGAAACCGGCCGGGCACCGGTGGTGATCACGGGCGTGCTCGGCGCGGAGCGCGCGGGCCCGCTGCTCGCGGTGATTGCGCGGCACGCGAGGGAGATTCACCTCGCCGTGCCCCAACAATCGCGTGCTTGCAGCCACGCCGAGTTGGAGGCGCTGATCCCAAAGGATTTCAAGGGCCGGGTGGTCCGGGCAACCGTGGACGGGCTTTTCCCGAGCGCCAACCAGTGCACCGCGGGCGGCCCGGACGATGTGCTGGTCGTGACCGGATCGATTTACCTGCTCGGTGAAGTAATGGCACGCCTCGAACCCCAGCGCGGGGCGGGCGAGGGGCGTTTGCAGGATTTTTGAGTGCGCCGGATCCGCTTTCCCCCATGCTGGGGCGAGGAAGCATGAATCGGAAGATGATCATCATCCTCGCTGTGACAGCGGTTGTCCTCCTGCTGCTGACGGCCAGTTGTGCCTCCCTCGAGCGGAAGCTGTTGTTCTTTCCCACGCACCGAGCGGCGTACGGCGCGCTGACGCCGTGGACGAAGGACGGTCAGGTCATCGGTTTCGCCCGCCTCGTGGAATCACCGAAAAACGTGTGGCTGATGGTGCACGGCAACGGTGGCCAGGCAGAGGACCGGGTCTACGCGTTGCCCAAGTTTTCATCCACCGATGCGGTCTACATCCTGGAGTATCCGGGCTACGGGGAACGCAAGGGCGTGCCCTCCACCAAGGCCTTCAACCGTGCGGCGGAGGAGGCTTACCTGCTACTGCGAGCGATGCATCCGACCGTCCCGGTCTGCCTGGCCGGGGAATCGATCGGCAGCGGGCCGGCCTCGTTCCTCGCCGGGCTGGACCGGCCGCCCAACAAGGTGGTGCTGGTCGTGCCGTTCGACCAACTCTCGCTCGTGGCGAAGGACCATTTTCCTTCGCTACTCGTCGGGCTGATGTTGTCGGACAACTGGGACAACGTGGCGGCGCTGGCGAAATACAAGGGCCCGGTGGAGATTTACGGGGCGAAGGACGACGAGATCATCCCGGTGTCACATGCGAAGGCGTTGGCGGCGGCGGTGCCCTCTGCGAAGTTTACTCTGATCGAGGGCGGCCACAATGACTGGTCGCAGCAGCCGCAGGTGAAGTTTAGGAATCCGTGAACACGGTCCCCGGTGCTTAAGGTCGGCCGCCTGCTTGCAGGCGCTTTCGGAAGCGCGAGCAAGCTCGCAGCCCACGACTACAAGGTGGAACGCGTTGGATTGTAAACGGACGGACCAAAAAGCGCGTTAGGGACAACGCGCTCTACCTCGAAGCGTTGCGCGCTAGCGCGCAACCTACGCGAGCTTCACGAGTTCGGGGGTCGGGGGGACGTCCTTGATGATCTGCGCGGGCTCAGGGCCGACGCCGAGGTAGCGGAGGTTCGGGAGCTTCTCGGCGTTGGGCCAGGACTCGCCGGCGTAGGCGGCGTTGAGGGTGGCCTTCATCATCGCGGCGACGTAGCGGCGGGCGTTGAGCGGGAGGTCGGCGAATTTGCGGACAGTGGAGATGTCCTCGGTCCAACCGGGGTGCTTGCTGTAAACGGGGCGGAGCGTCTTGCGCACGGCCTCGTTGCGGGGGACGTGGACGTAGCGCTTGCCCGCGGCGTCCTCGTAGGCGGTGCAGATTTGCAGGTCGCCGTGCCAGTCGCCGGAGTAGGTGAGGGCGTCGGCCTTGTTGATCATCAGGTCCTGGAAGCCGCCGTAGCGGAGGACGTCGCCCTTCTCGACCGCATCGAACCAGCCGACCATGCGCTGGCGGCCGGTGCTGGTGCCGAACTCGAGGCGCTTCAGCTTCGTCGTGAGCGGGTGGGCTTCGTCCATCTGCGTGAGGAACGTGTGCGTGCCGACCTTGGTGTCGTAGGCCTTGGCGACGCCGAAGGTGTGGATGCGCTGCACGGGAATGCCGGCGCTCTCGAAGAACTCGGGCGTGAAGGTGTGCGACGCCGTGACGTTGGGCGAGTAGCCGTGGCGCTTGTCGAGCCAGTAGGCCTGGCCGAACTCGCCGATGATGGTGCGACCGGCGCGGAGTTCGCGGAGGATGAGCTCGCGGACCTCGCCGATGTTCTTCGCGAGGGCGGTGCCGGCCTTCCAGTAGACGTCGGTCAGGAGGTCGAGGTTGAGGGTGAACGGCGCGGCTCCACGGAAGCGTTTGAAGTCGAATTCCTCCTCGCCGAACACGCCGAGTTCGATGCCCTCGGCGTTGGCGCGCAGTTCCGCGGCGGTGAGCTTGTCGAAGAAACCGGCAAAGGTCTCCGGGCTGACGCGGCAGACGTGCTGGATGGTGCGCAGCGCGCGGTCGGCGCGCTGGGCGAGCTTGCGCGCGAAGTAATTCGGGCCGGCGAGGAAGTCCGCGAAGGTGATCTGCCACTGGCCGACCTCGTCGAGGTAGGCGGGCGTGATGCCGCGTCCGGTGGAGCCGCGGGGCTCCTCGGCGAGGATGTTGGCGCGGTAGTCCTCCCACGCGAGGTCGAGCAGGCGGTGCGTGAGGTCGGAGACCATGGTGCGCTCGTCGATGACGAGGCGGGAGAGAATGGCGTAGCCCTTTTTCTCGAGGGGCTTCATTTCCCAGCCGATCTTGCGGGGATCGGCGACGACACCGCTACCGATGCACAGGTGCGCGGCGCCCTGGACGACGACGCCGGCAGGCAGGAGGTTGAGCTTGATGCCGCCGGCGGTGTGGCCGGAGTTGGCGCCGCCGTTGACCTTGAGGACGACGGAGACGGGTGCGGCGGTGTCGCGGAGTTCGTTGGCGATCTCGGGGATCAACCGGCCTTTGCCCTCGTCCCCGAGGGAAATGCCCACATCGGCGATGAGCTGGCTGCGGAAAGGAGTGAGCGACATGCTGGGGAAGGCAGCCAGAGAGAATCCCCAGTTGCCGGAAAGTGAAAACCTGACCGCCCGCCCTGCGGCAAGACTAAAGCGGCCGGATGACGCGGTCGAAATCAAAGTTGAAGCCGGAAACCAGGAAGCCAGGAAGAGCTTCAGAGAACTGAATCCTGGGTTCCTGGCGCCTCCAATTGTGCAGACCGACGCGGGCTTGCGCCGGGACGCGGAAATCATTCGCTCATCGCCCGACAACCATGGCTGACGTCCCCCATTTCAAGATTCCGCTGAACCTCCCGCACGCCGGCCGCGTGGCGGAGCGGATTCTCACCCTGCTCGATCGCGAGGGCCTGCCCGGACCCGAGGCCGAGCGAATCGCGCACCGGCTGTCCGGTCTGTTGGAGCCATATCTTAGCTCGGACGAAAATCCCCGGCCGGATTTGGCCATACGCGTGCGGGACGAGGCGGCCGGTTTGGCGCGTCAGCTCGTGGACCACATTGAGCGGAACCAGCTGGGTCACGACCGGCTGGGGCAATGCGTGCGGAACCTGTTTGAGTGCCTGGAACTCGGGCCCGAGGGCACGGTGATTTCGCTGCGCGCGGGCGAGGATCCGAAGTCCTTCCAGCGGCCGGCCTGAGGGTTTCTGCTCCGGGCCCTCGTGTGCGCGGGCACCGGGCGCGATTACGAGGGGGCTGCGGTGGGGGCGGGCGCCGGGCGGGTGATGGCCCAGGCGACGAGGCCGCAGACCGAGCCGCTGATGTGCGCGAGAGGCACGACGCGGAAGCCGGCGAAGTCATGTACCAGCAGCGGCGCACCGGTCACGGTTTCCATGGCGATCTTGACCATGACGAGGCCGGACACGGCCACCCAGAACCAGGTGGGCTCGGCGTTGTTTTCGCTCAACTGCACGAAGGCGAGGAAAACCAGGACGCCGGTGGCGACGCCGGAGAGTCCGGCGTAGCGCTCGAGGTCAGGCTCACCGACCAGCAGGCAGGCGGAGATGATGGGCGGACACGCGAGGTAAAACCACCGGGCGGACCGTGGCCGGATGTATTCCAGCCAGCAACCCGCGGCGAGGAAGATGACGAGGTTCCAGATGAGGTGGCTGGAGCTGAAGTGGACGATGTGGCCGGTCCAGGCGCGCCAGATTTGGCCGTGCAGGAGGAGGTTGCGATTGTAGAGCAACCAGCTGTTGAGGACCGGAAAACAAAAAACCAGCGCCGACACTGCGGCGATGGCGAGCGTGGCCCCCGGCAGGGGGGCGGAGGCGGAGGAAGTTTTTGGTCTTCTTTCGTCGGCACCGAAGCCACCACATTAGGGCAAGCGCGCCGGAAAACCAGCCCGCAAATGCCCGGGTTTGGTCGCCATTACTTGCGAGCGGTAAGCAGTGCCTTCAGGGCGAAGTCTTCCTGCCCAGTCCACTGATTAGCATGAGCCCGGCGCAAACCGCGGCGGCGATGTGGGCAGACGTGGCGACGTGAACCGCGGGATCGTCGAACTGGATCATGCCACCGCCCCGGCCGTGACCGACGGTGGACTCGAGGACGATTTCGCCCACGTAAATGGCGAGCACGGAGGGCCAGAACCAGTCCTTCCAGTTGCGCTGCCAGCCTTGGCCGGCGACGAAAAGCAACAGCGCGAGATCCACCGCGCTCAGTCCGCCGTAACGGGTGAGGCTGGGCGCAAAGAAATACACCGCGGCGGAGATGGCGGCCGGGAGGAGGAAAAGCACAAGCGCATACCGCCGGGCCGGCCTGGCTCCGAGCATGAAGCCGAGGATGACGAATAGTCCCGTGTCCGCGACAAAGTGCGGCCAGCCAAAGTGGACCAGGTGCCCGGTCCACACCCGCCACCATTCCCCACGGCCAATGGCCGCCCGGTCGTAGAGCAGGACCGGCCGCCATGCTGGTTGAGTCTGGATGACGAGCGCCGCCAGCGCAGCGGTGAGGAACATCCAAGCCAGCCTGCTCTTCAGCCAGCTCCGGACGTTCATCCTCTTTTAGCCCGGAAGCGCCGCACCCAGGCCAGCAAGCCCAAGGCGCCGAAGAACCAGCTGCTGGGCGCACCGCCGCCACCACCACCGCCGCCGGAGGACGGGGGAATCGTCGTCGAGGTGGTGGCAATGGTCGATGAAGTGGTGGCAATGGTGGTCGACGTGGTCGTTGTGCTCCCCGACGGAGCGAACGAAAGATTCAACGTGATGGCGCCCGAATCGGCGCCGTTGCCGTCGTTGGCGTTGAATCCATCCACGGCAAAATAGTAGGTCGTGCCGCCGGCCGCGGTGAACGATACCCGGCTATACTGGACGACGCCCGGCGTGACGTCGTCGTTGGACGCGATCGTCGTCAGCGCCGACACGGCCGTGCCGGTGTAGACCCCCAGCGTGGTGTCAAAGACGCTGCCTTGCGTGGTGAGCGTGACGCTGCCGGGACCGGGTGCGGTCCATTTCCACCAGACGGAGCGCCCGCCGCTGTTGCCGGCATGGCTGGGTTCGCCGGCTTCCTTGGTGGCGTTGGTGTTGTAGCCGTTGAGCGTGGCGGAGGTCCCGCTCAGTACGATGGCCACGGCCGCGGAAAAGCTGTCATTAGCCGGGATGCCGGGCGGGCCGTAAAGATTCTGGGCGCCGGTGATGTCGTCCGGCTGCAGCGAATCCGTGTTGCTCACGTGGCTGTTCATGATGGCCGTGACGGTCTGGCCCGCGGTATCGGGGTGGTCCAAGCCCAGCACGTGGCCGAGCTCGTGAAGGGCGATGCGCTGGATGTCGACAGGGCTCCCTTTATTGACGCCGCGGTAGGAGTCCCACGTGAAGGCGTTATTGAAAATGATATCCGCCTCGACCCGCTGGTTGCCGCTATACCAAGCTGTGGTGACGGCCAAGGTGTTGGTGTCCCAGCTCATGCTGTAAGGTGAATTGGAGAAAAAGATCTCGTTGATGCTGTTACCGTCGGCGCCGTTACCCACGGCGAGGACTTGCGGGGCGAACTGCGCGTCGCCCAAGTTGTGGTTCCAGCCGCGCGCGGCGTCGGTCATGGCGGCTTGGATGGAGGTCGCGCGGGTGGTGCCGTCGGAGAGCGGGACCGTGTTGTCCACCATGATGCGCATGGGGATGTTGCCCGGCGGCCAGCGGAGGGGGAGGCCGGTGGTGGAATTCGTGATGTACGCAAAGCCGCAGGCCAAGGCCACGAGCGTCAGGCCGGCCGAGGTGAGCGCGACGATCTTGCCGGGTCTAATTGGCATTGGCGGGCGGGTTCACGGCGTCTGGGAAAGCGACGCGCGAACGCGGTTGGCGAACGCCGTGGCGGTGACGGGGCTGGCAGCCGTGCTGGCGGCGGCCTTCGCGGCGGTCATCGGCTGCTTGACGTCTTTCACGTCGTAGAGTGCGACGCCATTGCTGCGGTGGACGACGGCCAGACCCGAGGCGGAGT
>Ga0316219_1001381_pt1 | contig 26259 bp, 26 predicted proteins | sample TBH18003PmetaG_FD_203635 | JGI IMG/M metagenome (GOLD analysis project Ga0316219, IMG submission 203635) | Freshwater microbial communities from Trout Bog Lake, Wisconsin, USA - TBH18003P | ecosystem: Environmental > Aquatic > Freshwater > Lake > Hypolimnion/Profundal zone | place: USA...
GGTTGCTGTTGAGCAGGTAGCCTTCGCCGCAATAGCGGAGATACATGTCGAGCCACGGCAGCGCCTTTTCATAAAGCGCGTCCTCGACCTCGCGCCGTTCGGCGTCGGAGAGCAACGGGTAGAGAAAATCGTAACACACCGCCACCGCCTCGGCGGTGGCGCCCTCGATGAAGGGCGCGCGGTAGCCCGGCAGGCCGGCGGGGATGCGGCTGGCGAATCCCGCCTGCCACGTCCGGCAGCGCACCGCCGTGAACAGGCTGCGCCGCGCGGTCTGGCCGTGTCGCACGTCGCCAGTCAGGGCGTAGGCGACGGCGCCATACACCATGCTGCTGTTGACGTGATACATCTGGTCGGCCGGTGACACGCGACGCTCGCAACCCTGGTTGGCAAGGTCCACGGGCAAGTAGCGGCCGGCGAAGCGCTCGGGAAAATAGTCAAGATGGGCGGTGGCTTCCGCGATCATCTCGTCGACCATCTTTTTCAGCGGGCCGGGCTGGCGGGCCGCCTCGCGCAGGTGAAGAAATTCGTCCCGGCCGATCATCAGGCCGACGGGCAGCAGATTTTTTTCTAACGGTTCGACGTGGGCCGCCGGGGAAACCGCGGGAATGCCCCACGCTTGCCCGACCTCGGCCGGGTTGGTGCCCTTGCGCTCGAGCAGGATCCAGCGAACCGACGTGGCGACCTGCACGGGCAGGGTATCACCGATCGTGTTTTCCGCCTGCTCGAGTTCGAGCGTGAGCGCCGTGAGCCGGCGCCCGGAGACCAGCGCGCGAATTTCGTCGCCGCCACCCAAGCCGCGGTGCCGATTGATGGCCCGCACGGCCTGACCGTCGATCTCAAGGATCAGGCTGAAATTGGCCCGCAGATCCGTCGCGGTGAAAACCGTCACGGCCTGGTAGCCCGAGAGGTCCACGTTCATCCGCCGGGTGTAGGCGGTGTGGTGGTGGCGACCGGGGCGCTGCAGGTAGCGCAGGTTGGCATACATCCACACGACATCGAGCGACTGCTCGCCGGCGGGCAAAGTGGAGGGCCCGGCGTGCGTCCAGTCGGCGGGATCCCACATCCGCTCGCTGAGAAAATTGACGACCATGTCCTCGAACGGTGTCACTGGCACGATCGGTGCGTCGTCCGGCCAGGTCACGCGGCCCAGCTCGAGCACGGTGCCGGCGAACGTGGTGCTGATGGCGGCGAACCGGATGCGCCGGACCGCGTGCAGCCCGGCGGGTTGGCCGACGGGCGTGAGCGAAGAGACGGTGAAGTGGAACGTGTGCCAGCCCGACCACTCGACGACGAAGGTGGTCTCGTAGCCGAGGCTCACGGGCGCGTCGGGGTTCTCGCCACAATCGAGCGAGACCCGCACCCACAGCATGGTGGCGCGGTTGGACTTCACCGGCACGCGCACGGCCCAGACCTTGGCGCCGGGCGCCGGGGCGGCGAGGGGCGCGCTAAAATTCTGCGCGGCGGCCGTGTCCCAGGTATGCTGCGTCGTCTCTTCCTCTGGACGACCGGTGCGATGCGTGAATTCGGCGCCGACGCTCGACGCGGAGGGTGCGGGGTTCATGGGGAACGCTAGCAGTCGGCGTTTTCGCCCCGGCAGTCAACGGCGGGCTGGGGGCGTCCACCGCGGCAATCCACAAAACGGTTGAGTCGGCCCACCGGACCCGCACGCTGCGGGCATGGCCGATGCCTCCGCCCAATATTCCGTCGCCGACGCCTGCATTTCGTTCACGCAGGCGATCAACGACCGTCACTCGCTGATGTCGCCCGACACGGCGCAGGACGTTGGGCAGGCGCTCTTCACCTGGTTCCAAGAGCAAAACGGGGTCACGCCGGAGCGCGCGCCGTTCGCGGTGCGCAGCGTGGCGATGGGCACAAGCGCGGTGCAGACGAGCAAGGCCATGTCGGTGGACGACATCGTCGACATGATCAAGTCGACGTACGAGCACTACACCGACGGCCTCTGACGGACGGCTTAGTTGCCCTTGGCTTTCTGGCGCTGGCCGACGTCGCGTTGCAGTTTGCCGAGGAGTTCCTGGGCGCGGCCCTTGGCCTCGAGCAGGCGGTTGCGGGTGACTTTGCCGAGGGCGATCTTGGCGTCGCCCTTGATGATCCTGGCGGTGCCGGCGGCCTTGTTGCGGGTGCTTGCTTTCATGGAGATGGAATGGGTTGGGGAGTGACAGATGACGCCCGTCACGGACCCAGTGAGACCCGGGTAGTTCCCGGCCGCGCGAAACGCCGCGCGCGGAGTGGCGGGTTCCACGTCGATGCGCCCGCGCAGGCAGGCCTGATTTTTGGCCTGACTCGCGAGCCACATTTGCGAGCGTCGGACCATTACCCCGTCCATCGCCATCGCGACACCCACGTCTCCGGCTGCCCGACGTCCGCCCTTCCTGCGCCGCGTGGCAAGCGCCGCCTGGCGGGAGATGAAGGACTTTGCCGGGGCGGGCGGAGACGCCACGTACCTGTGGCCGCGGTGGATCGTGCTGCGCGCGGTGGGGATCGTTTTTGTTTTGGCGTTCGCGGGCATCATTGACCAGGCGCAGGTGATGGTGGGCCCGCACGGGCTGATCCCGCTGGGGACGTCCCTCGCGGAACTGCGTCCGCTATATGCCCACGGCTGGGAGCTGTTCCTGCGCGCGCCCACCGTGTTCTGGCTGGGTACGGGCGCCGGCATGATCACGCTGGTGGAGTGGGTGGGCCTGCTGGCGGCGGTTGCGCTCGTGTTGAACCTCTGGCCGCGGATGACGCTCTTCGTCTGCTGGCTTTGCCTGCTGTCCTTCGTCGCCGCCTGGGGACTTTGGTCGGGGAGCCAGGTGGACCAGCTCGCGCTGGAGACCTCGCTGCTGTGCATCGCGCTGGCGCCCGCCGGGTACCGGCCGGGGTTGGGCGTGGCGACGCCGCCGCGTCCGCTCGCGCTGTTCATGGTGCGCTGGCTCCTGTTCCGGATCATGTTCGAGAACGGCGTCGTGAAGGTGATCTCCGGCGACCCGCGCTGGCGCGACTGGACGGCGATGGACTTCCTGTATGAGACGAGCCCGTTTCCGACGATCCTCGGCTACCTCGACCACCAGCTGCCGCACGCCTATCACCTGTTTGAAGTGGCGCTGACGTATGCCGCGGAGTTTCCGGCGCCGCTGCTGGCGGTGTTGGCGGGCCGGCGCGGACGCTGGTGGGCGTTCGCGATCTGGACGATGTTCCAGGCGGGCATCCAGCTTACGAACAACTTCGGATGGCTCAACACGGCCGCGATCGCGATGGGCTTCATTCTGCTGGACGACCAGATGCTGGCCGCCGCGGCCGGCAAGCTCCGGCTGCGCCGGCTCGGCGAGTGGCTCACGACGAAGGCAGTCCGGCTCCCGTTTCCGCCGCTGCCGCGCTGGCGGTGGGCCGCGCTCCACGCCGCGCTCTGGACGCATTTCAGCCTGACGCTGGTGGTCTTCGTTCTCATCTTTGGCCACGGAATCGAGGGCTTCCCCACCGCACTGAGCCGGCCCTTCGTGAGGTTCTTCGCGGGCTTTCACAGCGCCAACGCCTTCACGCTCTTCGGTGGGCTGCTGCCGGCGCGGTTTGGCGTCGAATTCGAGGGCTCGAACGACGGCGGCGTGACGTGGCGCGCCTACGAATACCATTACCAGCCGCAGGACCCGCGGCGCATTTGTCCGTACATTGCGCCGTGGTATGCGCGGTTTGAGGCGACGCTGCAGATCGAGGTGACGCACAGCACGCCGTCGCCGCTTTATCCGCTCGTGGCCACGCATCTCTTGCAGCGCGACCCGGCCGTGATCGCGCTCTTCCGCCAAGATCCGTTTCCCGACCTGCCGCCCCGGATCATCCGGATGCCGGCCTACCAGCTCACGTTCACCAACCTCGCCACGCACCGGGCTACGGGGAACTACTGGCACAAGGAACCCGTCGGCGAATATGTGCCGATGATGTATCTCGACGCGAAGGGCCAGGGCGTGGCGGTGTCCACGTCGACTGACGCGCTCCGCCTGATGGCGGAGCAGGGGAACGTCGCGGCGCAGTCCGCGCTCGGGCTGATGTATGCCCAGGGCGAGAGTGTGCCCCGCGACGAAGTGGAGGCGCTGGTGTGGTTCACGCTGGCCGCGCGCGCGGGAGATGCGGACGCGGCGCGAAACCGGGATTATGCCGAGAGCCGGGTGGGCCGCGCTGGCGTGCAGGCGGCGCGTCAGCGCAGCGAGGCGATCCAGGCGGAGATCGAGGCAGGGAAGAAGGCGAAGTGACGGTGGCTGCCTGCCGTGGGTCGGGCTTTACGCCCGACATGCCGCGACTCACTGCCGGCGCAAAGCCCGACCCACGATCGCCTATTTGGCGGGCACGGAGCCGGCCTTGGCTGGCGGCGCGGCGAGGAGGTCGAGCCGTTTGCGGGTGGCGTCGAACTGCACGACGAGATGGTCGAAGTGCCATTCGCCGAGTTGCTTCGTGGCCTCCACGTAGACCGTGGCGCTGGCCTTCGGGCCGGAGACGGGAATCTCCAACTCGGCCAGCCCGGTGGGCCCGCTGACGTGGATGTTGCCCGTGACCAGTGTTCCCTCGCGGAGCGGAGTGCCGAGGGCGGCGGCGACGGCGGGATCGTGGCGCACCCGGTCCATCGCGGTCACGTAGACGTCGGAGGATTTGATGGAGCCGATGACGACGGTGAAAACCGCCAGGACGATGACGGCCATCACCAGCGCCGAGCCCGTGACGACGACCGCCACGCACCAGCGGGGATGCCGCTGCCACCACGGTTCGGGGCGCGTGGGGTCGCCGGCGGATTTGACTGACCCGGCGGCGGGCGGGGATTCGGTCGTCATTTCCCGTCGAGAATCTCGTCGGTGGGCTGGACCATGGCCTTCTCGTGGCTGGCGGCGTTGTCGCGGGCCTTTTCCACGGCCTTGCCATACATCGTCTGCGCGCGGCGGGGCGGTTCCGCTGGAGCTTCTGCGGGTGCGGCTGCCGCCGCAGCAGGGATGAGAACGGCGGCCGCAGGGCTGGGCGCAGCGGAACCGGAGGTGCGCTGGATTCTTGCGGGCGCGGGCTCGTTATCATCGAGCGCGCTCCACGGGATCGTGCCGACCTTGCCGTTGACCTTAATGGTGACGGATTGCTCGCCCTGCTCGACGACCTTGACGACGGTGCCGGCAGGGAGCGTGACGACGGTGTTGCCCGAATGCATCACGGTGGCGCGGGGGAGCTTGGTGTCCTCCGCGGCGGCGGCCAGGCCGGCCGCGAGCAGGAACAGAACCACAAGACGTTTCATGCGGGGCAAGCTAGTGATCATCGCGGGCGCGCCGCAATCCGATATGCCGGGCCGGGTGGGGCGGGTGGCGGAAATTGGGTTGTAACTCCGGGGCGGAAACTCCTTCCATCGGTCCTGGAATCGCCGCACCCCTTTCGACCCCATGCCCGACCTCACGCTCACCGACCAGCAACGGACCTTCTTTAACACGTTCGGGTTCATCGCCTTTCCCGGCCTGTTGAAAGACCGCATCGATGAGATCATCCGCGAGTTCGAGGCGGTCTTCGCCGCCCGCGGTGGCGGTCATGCCGGCCAGCCGCATGCGGGCAAGCAACGCTCGTGCATCGTGCCGTTCATCGACCAGAACGCGATCCTCTCGAGCCTGCTTGACGACCCGCGCATCCACGGGATCGCAGCGTCGCTGCTGGGCGACGACTTCAATTTCATGCCGAGCGACGGGAATTACTACGCCGGTGACACGCCCTGGCATTCCGACGGCTGGCACAAGGAGACGTTGCACATCAAGATCGCGTTCTACCTCGATCCGCTCACGCGTGACACCGGCTGCCTGCGCGTGATACCCGGCAGCCACAAGATCGGCGACCGGTTTGCCGAGGAGGTGAACGACGCGATCTACAAGTGCGACGAGAAGTGGACCAAGCATGGGCGGGACGTGCCCGCGGTCGCGCTGGAAACCGTCCCGGGCGACATCCTCGTCTTCAACCACAACACCAAGCACGCGGCGTTCGGCGGCGGCGGCTGGCGGCGGATGTTCACCATGAATCTCTGCCAGCGCTACCCGGAGGCGCGCATCCAGGAACTGCGCGATTACCTCAACGGCGTCTCGCGCTTCTGGGTCGAGCGCGCGTATGGCGACATCATGATGAACACCGCGGGCCCACAGCGCCGGCGCCACCTCGAGCAGGTGATGGCCAACGACGGCCACATCGCCGAGCTGTCGCGGAAGGCCCGCGCCGCCATGGCCGAGCCGTCGCGCGGGTGAACTCGCGTCGCTGGCGCGAGAAGTGACGAGTGGTGGCAGCCCAGTTACGAGTGACGAGTTACGAGTGACGAGCGCGGACAAGAGAGCGGCTCGGTTGCCCGTTTCGGATTTCTGGTCTCGTCACTCGTCCCTCGTCCCTCGTAACTTCCGCCCATGTCCAGTTCTCCCGCCACCGGCGCCGCGCACCGACCCTGGTATCGCTTCACACTGACGCAGCAGATCCTCCTGGGGTTGGTCGTGGGCAGCGTGCTCGGCTGGTGGATGAGCGGCATGCCGGCTGCGTCGAAGGACACGTGGAATGAGTGGATGACGCTGCTGCGCGACATCTTCCTGCACCTGATCAAGGCGATGATCGCGCCGCTGATCTTCGCCAGCATCGTGCAGGGGATCGCGGGCACGGGTGACATCAAGAAAGTCGGCCGCATTGGCGTGAAGGCGCTGCTGTATTTTGAGATCGTCACCACCGCCGCGCTCGTCGTCGGCCTGACCGTGGTGAACCTCGTGGGGCCCGGCGTTGGCGTGAAGCTGCCCGCGAGCGCCGCGGGCCTCGGCGCCGTGACCAAGCCACTCACGCTGGTGGAGACGCTGTTGCACATTTTTCCCACGAGCTTCCTCGACGCGATGGCGCGCAACGACGTGCTGCAGATCGTGGCGTTCTCGGTGATTTTCGCGACCGCGGTGATCGCGGCGGGGGATGCGGGCAAGCCGGTGCTGACGTTTTGCGCGAGCCTCACGCAGGTGATGTTCAAGTTTGCCGGGCTCATCATGAAGTTCGCGCCCTACGGCGTGGGCGCGGCCATCGCAGTGACGGTGGGTCACCAGGGCCTCGGCGTGCTGCTCAACCTCGGCAAGCTCGTCCTCACACTCTACCTCGCGCTGGTGATTTTCGTGGTGGTCGTGTTTGGCGCCGTCATCTGGATCGCCAAGGTCCCGCTCAAGCCTTTCGTCCGCGCGGTGTGGGAGCCCTTCACGCTGGCCTTCGCGACCGCCAACAGCGAGGCGGCGCTGCCGGACGCGTTTGCGCGCATGGAAAAGCTCGGTGTGCCGCGCGGCATCGTGGGTTTCGTCCTGCCGGCGGGTTACGCGTTCAACCTCGACGGCTCCACGCTGCACCTGGCAGTCGCGTCTGTCTTCGTGGCGCAGGCGGCGGAGGCGACCTCGGGCGTGCACTTCGGCCTCGGCGCGCAGCTCACGATGATGATCACCCTCATGCTCACATCGAAGGGCGTGGCGGCCGTCCCGCGCGCGTCGCTGGTGGTGCTGATTGCGGCGCTGCAGTCGTTCAACCTCCCGCTGGAGGGCGCGGCGATGATCCTCGGCGTGGACGCGCTGCTCGACATGGCGCGCACGTCGGTGAACGTGGTCGGCAACTGCCTGGCGAGCGTGGTGGTGGCGCGCTGGGAAGGTGAATTCGACGACGCGAAGGCCGAGGCGAACTTTGGCGATGCGGCGGTGAAGTCGTGACGGCCGTGGCTGTCCCGGGCTTCAGTGCGGTGCTGCTCGCGGCGGGCCATTCGATCCGCATGCGCCGTGACAAGGCGCTGCTCGAGGCAGGCGGCCAGGTCCTGTGGCGCCGCCAGCTCGCGCTGCTGCAGCAAACGGGCGCAGCGGAGATTTTGCTGTCGGCGCGCGCCGACCAGGCGTGGGCGGAGACCGCCGAGGGATTTGCCGCCGTCGTGCGCGACGCCGTGCCGAATGCCGGCCCGCTGGGCGGGATTGCGACGGCGTTGGAGCGTTGCGGGGAGGGGCATTTGGGCGTGCTGGCGGTGGATCTGCCGCACATGCAGCCAGAGTGGTTTGCGGAGTTGCGAAAACACTGCGCGCCGGGCGTTGGCGCCGTCGGGCGCAACGGCCAGTTTTTCGAGCCGCTGGCGGCGATTTATCCCCGCGAACTGTTGCCACTGGCGCAGGCGGCGCTCGAGCGGCGGGAACTGTCGCTGCAAAAGCTGCTCACCGCTGGAGTCGCCCAGGGATTGCTGCGCGTGCGCGAGATCGGCGACGGCGAGAGGCCGTTCTTCACGAACTGGAATGAGCCGGCCTGAAGCGGGCCGCGCGCTGGATCGTCACTCCTCGGTGAGCAGGGCTGCCGCAACGACCGCGCGCCGCCGCTGGAAGTAGACCGCCAGGCTGATTTTGTAGAGGAAGACCGCCGCGGCGATGGCGGCGTAGGTCGTGACGTAGACCGTGTGGAGAAAATCCTCCTCGGCGTAGTTGGCCTGCGCGAGAGTCGTCTTCATCTCGGGCGTGAGCGCCTCGCGCAGCGACGTGGGATCATAGTGCCCGAGCCGCATCGCGCAGTGGGCCAGCACGACGGCGAGGAACAGATACTGGCTGCCCACGACCCAGCCCAGTCCCCGGGGCTCATATTCGCGCAGCAGGGTGACGCCGTGCAGCGCAATGGCGCCAGCGCCCGCGACGAGCAGCCAGACGATGGCGCCCGGGATGTCACGCACGCCTGCGCAGGAGACGGCGAAGAACGTCGCAAACGTCAGCACGCCCAAGCCGTCGGCCCGCGCGAGCCGGAGCACGCGGGACAGGACTTCTTCGGAAAGGAGGGGAGGCTGCATGGAAGGTTTGTCATTCCCGCTGGGACGCGGAATCTCAAGCCTCTTTCCTGTTGGATGGTTGTCATTGCGAGGTCCGCAGCGACGACGCAATCCAGCAGGAATCACCGGCTGCCCGTCACCGACTACTCCTTTGCCTTGTCCCACCCTCGCAAAAGCCAGCCCTTCCGTTTTCGCCTCGAATTCCCGCCCGAGCTGCCCATCAGCAGCCGGGCGGAGGAGATCGTCGCGACCATCCAGGCGCATCCGGTGGTGATTCTCGCCGGCGAGACCGGTTCGGGCAAAACGACGCAAATCCCGAAAATGTGCCTCGCGGCGGGCCGCGGCACGCTCGGCCGCATCGCGTGCACCCAACCACGGCGCGTGGCGGCGCTGTCAATCTCCCGCCGGGTAGCGGAGGAGTTGAATGTGACCTGGGGTCGGGAAGTGGGCTGCAAGATCCGCTTCAACGACCAGACCACGTCGGCGACGGTCATCAAGTTCCTCACCGACGGCATGCTTCTGGCGGAGGTGCAGGGCGACCCGATGCTGCGCGAATACGACACGCTGATCATCGACGAGGCGCACGAGCGTTCGCTCAACATCGACTTTCTCCTCGGTCACCTGCGCACCCTGCGGCACCGGCGGCCGGAGCTGAAAATCATCATCACCTCGGCGACGATCGACACCGCGATGTTCAGCGCGGCCTTCGATGACGCCCCCGTGATCAAGGTCGAGGGCCGCACGTATCCCGTCGAAGTGATCTACGCGCCGCTCGATTCACTCGGCAGCGATTACACCCCCGAGGATCAGAACGAGGAAAAGGCGGACAAGGCCGCCGTAGCCTCGGCGAAGGCTGAGGCGCTACACTACATCGACGGGGCGGTGGAGGCCGTCGAACGCATCGTCCGCGACAGCACGGCGGGCGACATCCTCGTTTTCATGCCGAGCGAGCGCGACATCCGCGAGGCCGCCGACCTGCTGGCGGGACGGCTGCGTTCGGCGGGCCAGCAGAACGAATTGGTGCCGCTGTTCGGCCGGCTGTCGAATGCGGAGCAGCAGCGCGTCTTCGCCCCGACGCAGCATCGGAAGATCGTCATCGCGACGAACATCGCCGAGACCTCGCTCACCATTCCTGGCATCCGTTTCGTCGTGGACACGGGGCTGGCGCGGCTCAGCCGCTACTCGCCGCAGGCCCGCACGCGCCGCCTGCCGATTGAGCCGATCGCACAGTCGAGCGCCGACCAGCGCAAGGGACGTTGCGGGCGGGTGGCCGATGGCGTCTGCGTCCGCCTCTATTCGGAGGCCGACTACCTGGAGCGCCCGCGATTCACCCAGCCGGAGATTCAGCGCGCCAACCTCGCCGACGTCATCCTGCGCATGAAGGCCTTCGGCCTGGGCGACATCGAGCGCTTCCCGTTCATCAACATGCCCGCGACCAAGTCCATCCGCGCGGGTTATGCGCTGCTGGAGGAGCTCGGCGCGATCGAGGAGACCGAGTCTGCGGCCGGTGCGGGGCGTGAACTGACGCCGGTGGGCCGCGAACTCGCCCGGCTGCCGGTGGACCCAACGGTGGGGCGGATGATCCTGCAGGCCCGCGGGGAGAAGGCGCTGCGCGAGGTGCTCGTCATTGCCGCCGGGCTGTCGATCCAGGACCCGCGGGAGCGGCCGATGGACAAGCAGGCCCAGGCCGACGCCGCGCACCGGCGCTTCGCTCATGCGGACTCGGACTTCCTGACGTTGCTCAACATCTGGGAAACCTATCACGAGCAGTTCGAGACGATGGCGCAGTCGAAGCTGCGGCGTTTCTGTCGCGACCATTTCCTCAGCTACACGCGGATGCGCGAGTGGCGCGACGTGCACGCGCAGCTGCTCGACGTGTTGTCGGAACGCGAAGGCTTCAAGCTGAGTTCAGCCCTCACGGGGGTGAAGACCGACGCGGGGAAGTCCATGGCGTTCGGCACGCCGCCGTATCGGGCGATTCACCGCAGCATCCTGGCCGGCCTGCTGGGCAACATCGCGCACCGCGACGAGGAACAGGGCGGCTACAAGGCGACGCACGACCGGCGCGTGACGCTGTTCCCCGGCTCGGTGTTGTTCGTGCGGGACGATCCGAAACGAAAGCCCGTCCCAAAGCCGGCGAAGGGACCCGCGCCCGCGGCGCGCACTCCGGCTTGGTTGATGGCGTCGGAGATCATGGAAACGACGCGGCTTTACGCGCGGACCTGCGCGCGCCTCGACCCGGCGTGGGCACTCGACCTCGGAGCCCACCTGGTACGCCGGTCGCACAGCGAGCCGTTTTGGAACGAGGAGGGCGGGCGCGTGCTGGTGAAGCAGCGCACCCGGCTTTACGGCCTTGAGCTGGAGACCAAGGCCGTCAGCTACGGCCGGATCAACCCGGCGCATGCGACGGAGATTTTCATCCGTGAGGGGTTTGTGAACGACACGATCGTGTTCCCGCTGGATTTCATCGCGCACAACCGCCGCGTGCGGGAGAACGTCGAGGTCGTCCTCACGCGCACGCGCGACACCGGCTATCTCAACCTCGACGAGGCGGCGTATCGGTTTTATGCGGCGCGCCTGATGCCAGGCGCGCCGGGCGAGGGGCGCGGGGCAAGAGGCGAGAGGCAAGCCGCGGAAAACAAAGAGGGATTCGCCTCCCCATCGCCCCAGCCGGGCGTCAGCTCGGTCGGCGAACTCGTCGATCTCGTGCGCGACCGGCGCGGGGCGGAGCCGCGGTTCCTGATGATGGAGTCGGATGACCTGCGGGATCCTGACGCGCTGGAGCACGACGCCGCAGCTTTTCCGGCCGAGCTGCCGCTGGCCAACACGGCGCTGCCGCTCAACTACGCCTACAAGCCAGGGCAGGCGGATGATGGCGTGACGCTGGATGTCAGCCTGCGCGAGGCAGAGCAGCTGACGCCGGCGGCGCTCGACTGGGCGGTGCCAGGTCACTTGGAGCCGAAGGTCGAGCACTACCTGCGGGCGCTGCCGAAGGAATTGCGCCGCGCCTTTGTCCCGCTCGCGGAGACGGCCAAAAGCCTCGCCACGCAGGTGGCGGCGCGCGACCGGCTCACCGACCGGCGGGAGTCGCTGACCGAGGCGCTGGCGGCACAGATTGCAGAGCGGTTTCGCGTGACGGTGGATCCGGCCCAATGGGCGGACAAGCCGCTGCCCGATCACCTGCGGGTGCGCATCCGCGTTGTCGACGCCGGCGGCCGGGAATTGGCCGCGAGTCGGGACCTCGAGGAAATCCGGCAGGCACTGCACCTGCAATCGCGGCACGCCAGCGCGAGCGTGGCCCGCGAAGATCCGGCGGCGTGGCGGGCCGCCCGGGCGAAGTGGGAGAAGCCCGCGCAAACGGCTTGGAACTTTGGCGATATCCCGGAGCGCGTGCGCGTGACCGAGACCGCGGGCGTGCCGGTGTTGGCTTTCCCCGGGCTGCGGGCGGCCAAGGATGGTATCGAACTCCGCCTGTTCAAAACGCCGGAGGAAGCGCAGGCGGAGACGCGGCGCGGGCTCGCCGCGCTGCTGGAGCGGCAGCTGGGGTCCGACCTCAGCTGGCTGGAGCGCGACTTGAGGGCCTTGCGCGAACTGGGCACGCTCACGGCGACGTTGTTGCCGGTGACGGAGCTGCAGGCGCAGGCGCTGGAGTCGATTCGCCGCTGGGTGTGCGAGTCGGAGAGGGTTTTGAGTCGAGCGAGTCGTCGCCGGGCAGCCGCGGCTCATCCGGAAGATTCGCCCAACCTCACTTCCGCCGATTTCGAAGTCGCACTTTTGCAGTCCAAGGCGGAGCTCCGCGGGCTGGTGCCGCGGCTGGTGGATTTGCTCCGCGAGATTCTCACCCTGCGGCAGGCGCTGCTGGTGCATCCGGCGCCGCCGCCCGGGCTCGGGCGCGAGCTGGCGACGCTGCTGGCGCCGGAGTTCCTGCGGGCGACGCCGTATGCGCAGCTCGCGCAGTTTCCGCGTTACCTCAAGGCGATGAAATTGCGCGCGGACCGCTGGAAGAAAAATTCCGGCAAGGACGCCGAGCGGGTGGCGCAGCTGGCCCCGTATGCAGCGGCCGCGGCCAAGCTGCGCGATCGCGAAGGCGGCGGGGCGCTGCGGTGGTTGATCGAGGAGTTTCGCGTGAGCCTCTTTGCGCAGGAACTCGGGACCGCGGAGCCGGTGTCCGCGGTTAAACTCGACCGCGTGCTGGCGGACGTGCAGGCGGGCAAGGGGATGCAGCGGGAAACGCCCGCAGCAGTTGCGGTGACAGCGGCGAAGCCGATCGTGGTGGCGCCGGTGCGGGACAAGAAGACCGCGCCGCTCAAGAATCTCGGGTCCCTCGACAAGCTGTTTCCGAGGTAACTTTTAGCTGATGCGGATTTTTAACCACGGGTAACACAGAGCCACACGGATCAATCCTCCAAACCACCCGGACTTTCAGTCGGGGTCCGAATTCTGATCCGTGTGGCTCGGTGTTATCCGTGGTAAATAATCCGGGTTAGTCAGTCGGTCTCGTCGATCTGGTCCGGCAGCTCGTTGCGGTCGTCGGCGCCGCGGGGGAAGTGCTCGGCGAGCAAGTGGCCGGCCTTTTCAATGCCGTGGACGAGGCCCGCGGTGAACTCGCCGCGCTTGAAATGGAGCGCCATCGCGGCGGTGAGCAGCCGCCAGAAGGCGTCGCCGCATTTTTCATGGACCGCGGTGTCGCCGATGACGGCGAACGTGCGGGACCGCGGCGCGAGGAAGATGAGCACGCCGTTGCGGTGGCGCGTGTGCGTCATGCCGAGACGCTCGAAGTGTTTCGTGGCGGCCGCGACCGGGTCGGCGGCCTGATGGCGGGCGAGGACGACGCGGATTTCGCCGGAGGTTTTGGCCTCCGCGGCGGCAATCGCCGCGACGACGCGGGCATGGTCGATCTTGGGCAGTGGAGTGAAAAGGCTCATGGTGTCACCAGCTCCCTCCCGCGCCACCGCCGCCAAAGCTGCCACCGCCGCCGGAAAAACTTCCGCCACCTCCGCCCGAGAAGCCACCGCCACCTCCGCCGGACCAGCCGCCGCCAAAAAATCCACCGTTGCCGTAGGTAATGATACGTCCGCCACGTCCATACACCGTGCTGGCCCGGCGGCGGATGATGGACACGACGACGATGAAAAATATCAGAATGGCGATCACGACGGGGCTGAGGGAGTTCCCGTTGCCATTACGAACCATGGTGCGTCCCGTGCTGTGATATTCCCCGCGGGTCGCGGCCATGATGGCGTGCACGCCGGCAGTCACTCCCCCGGCGTAGTCACCTTGCCGGAAAAGCGGCGTGATTTCGTTCGCGATGATTTGATGGCAGAGCGCGTCGGGCAGCGCGCCCTCGAGGCCGTAGCCGACCTGGATGTAGAGTTTCCGGTCCGAGCTGAAGATGAAGAGGACGGTGCCGTTCTTTTTGTCCTTCTGGCCAACGCGCCACGACTGGGCGACGCGCACGGTGTAGTCCTCGATCGACGAGTCCGACTGCATGTGCGGGTAAATCGCGACGACGACCTGGTTGGACGTGGTGCGCTCGAATTGCGTGAGCTCGGCATCGAGCGACTGGGCGGTGCTGGCCGGGACGATGCCGGCGTAGTCATTGAAATGGTTCGGCGGCGCGGGCGGGATCACCTCGGCAGCGCGCAGGCTCAGGCTGCAGAGCAGCCAGGCACCGAGCAGGGGAAGCAACAGGCGCCAGCGCATGGGTGGGAAAAGCGGACAGGGAAGATCCGCTTACGGCTTGGCGGGCGCGGGCTTGGCGTTGAAGTCGAACTGCACGGTCGGCGGCTTGTCGCTGCCGGCGGTGGCGGCGAAATACGGCCGCGCGGTGTGTCCGAACATGCCGGCGAAGATCACGGCGGGGAAGCGGCGCAGCGCGGTGTTGTAGGCCTGCACGGCATCGTTGAAGCGGCCGCGCTCGACCGAGATGCGGTTCTCCGTGCCCTCGAGCTGCGCCTGCAGGTCGCGGAAGCCGGCGGTGGCGGTGAGCGTGGGATAACGCTCGGAGACGACGAGCAGTCGGGAGAGCGCGCCGCCCAGCTGGGCCTGGGCCTGCTCGAATTGGGCCAGCTGGGCGGGATCGGTGGGCGCGGCGCCGGTGGGGAGTTGGACGCGTCCGACGGAAGCGCGGGCGGCAGTCACTTCCTCGAGCGTGGATTTTTCGAAGTTGGCGGCGCCGGCCACGGTGTTGACGAGGTTGGGCACGAGGTCGGCGCGACGCTGGTAGACGTTCTGCACCTGCGCCCAGGCGGCGTCGGTGCCCTGCTGGAGGGTGACGAGGCGGTTGTAGATGCCGGTGATGGCCAGGCCAACGACGAGGACCAGGACCACGAGGACGCCGATAACGGCGAGGAGGATTTTGCCGAAGCTCATGACCGACACGATAGGCCGCCGGGCCCACGGCGCAAGGGGCCAGCGGTTCGAAGGGAGAGCCCAAGTTGTAATGGACGCCGGGCGTAAGCGCGATTTGACGGCCGGCGAATCCGCGCGAAACTGGGCGCACCATGAACGCTATCCTGGCTTCCTTTGTTCTTCTCGCGGCCGCACTTCCCGCCTCAGCCGCCCTCATCACCCGCCCGGTCGCCTACGAGCACGCAGGCGTGAAACTGCAGGGTTACCTCGCCTACGATGACGCCCGGACGTCCGCGGGCAAGATTCCCGGCGTGCTGATTGTCCCGGAGTGGTGGGGTCTCAACGACTATGCGAAGGGCCGCGCCGAGCAGCTCGCGCGGCTGGGGTATGTGGCGTTTGCCGTGGACATGTATGGCGGCGGGCAGAGCACGACGGACGCGAAGCAGGCGAGTGCGTGGGCGGGACAGTCTTACGGAAAGCCCCTGATGGCGGAGCGCGCGCAGGCGGGACTGGACCAGTTGCTGGCGACGGGCTTGGTGGATCCGGCGCGGGTGGCGGCGATCGGGTACTGTTTCGGAGGCTCGACGGTGCAGGCGCTGGCCTACACGGGCGCGCCGCTGGCGGGCATCGTGAGCTTCCACGGCGGGCTGATCCCGGTGCCGGCGGATGCGGCGGCGAAGACGAAGGCAAAGATCCTGATCTGCACGGGCGCGATCGACCCGTTGGTGCCGGCGAAGGCCGTGGAGACATTTAGCCAGGCGATGAACGCCGGGAAATTCGACTACCAGCTCATCAGCTACGCTGGCGCGCTGCATGCGTTCACGAATCCCGATGCCGATAGAATGGCCGTGAAGGACGGCATGCAGGGTCACATCGGCTACAACGCCGTCGCCGATCACCGCTCGTGGGCGCACATGCAGGCGTTTTTTGCGGAGATTTTTACCGAAAAGAAGTGACCGAAGGCCGGCGGTGGCTTGCCACGCGCCGGAGTTTTGCCTTTCTCTGCGCCATGGATCTCGCCGCCGCCCGCAAGTCGATCGAGGAGTGCTTTGAGCGCATGCGCGCGCTCTATTTCAAGCCGGTGTTCGACGAGTGGGTGATCCTGTCCCCGGGCGCGAAGGCCGGCGGGATCCTCGCCTACGTGGGCCCGCGCGTGGAGGAGTTCCGCAAGAACCTGGCGGGCGATGCCAAGCCGCTGCTCGCCCAGGTCGCAGGACAAAAGATGGAAGTGGGCGACTTTGAGTTCACGATCGATGGCGACGGCACGCGGCACGACGTGCTGCTCAAGCTCGGCAACGGCAGCTACCTCGTCTGCAACAACACTGCGAAGTCGATGGGCGAGATCCGTTCCGACCCGCGCTGGCTGAAGGCGCAGGCGGCGTTTGTCGACCTGAGCGAGAAGTTCCGCAGCGACCCGCTGGTCAGTTGAAAGTTGAGGGTTGAAAGTTGAAAGACCGGGCAACCTGTGTCCCGAGAGTTGGGAAGGGCTCTGGCTTTCAACTTTCAACATTTAACTTTCAACTGGCGCGCTTCGCGCGCCTACGCGCCCATCAGCCCGGCGCTGACGAACCAGGCATAGGCGGCGAGGAGCGGCCAGCCCATCCACCGCGGGAGGCCGCCGGCGAGCAGGACGCAGAGCGCATGGATCACCGCGGCGCCGACGAGGATCGCCATGCCGGTCTCGAAGAATTTCGGCACGGGCAGGGGCGTCACAAGCGCACAGAGCCCGATGCAGAGAGGAATGCAGATGTGGCCGTCGCCCACCTGTGACGCATAGGCGATGTCGGCCCGGCGCTTGGCGGCGTAGTAGAACGCGATGAGGGCGTTGGGCAGGACCATGAGCCAGCCGCTCAGCCAGCCGAGGTTGGCGGCGCTGACGAAGCCGGTTTTTTCCGCGGACAGCCACGTCACCAGCCAGTCGATGCTCACGTAGATGCCGTAGGCCGCGACGATCACGACGGCCAGGTCGAGGTAGAAGAACGCGCCGAACGATTTCTTGCGGCGGACGTTGTGCTTGAGGACGTCGAAGACCTGGAAGCACTGCCAGAAGAGGAAGAGCCCGATGAGGACCATGCCGTCGTTGGCATCGAGCTTGCCGTCGGCGCCCAGCGCCCACGTCACACCGCTAAAAAACGCGACGGCGGCGAGCGTGAGGAGGAGTGAGAGGCGGTTGATCTTCTGTTCGGTCTCCGCGGTGTCGCCGCCCTTTTTCCGCGCGCCCTTCTTTTTTTTGAGCTTCGACTCGGCCCGGAGGTTCAGGCCCCAGAGGAGGGCCGGCAGCCCGAGGACGAGCGTAAGGTTGGTGACGTTGTTGACGAGGCAGTTGGTCAGCACCTCCTGGGACTGGCCATGGCGGCCGACGACGATGGCGACGAAGATCAGGTTACCGAGCCCGGAGCAGTAGGGCATCACGAGGGTGCCGAGGGCGGTGCCTTCCAAGCCGTGGTCCAGCAGCGCCTCGAGGCGCCAGATCATCAGCAAGGAGGCGCCGAGGAAGATCGCGACGTAGCTCCAGACATTGGCCCAACCGAGCGTGTCGAGGGTTTCGGAGAGCGGATTCACGAGCGGGGCAAGGCCAGCCGCAGGCGGGAGCCCTCGCGGACGACGCGCAATGGATGGCCGAAGGCGGCGGAGAGGCGGCGGGACGTGAGCAGTGTGCGGCGGGGGCCGGAGGCGACAACGCGGCCGCCCCGCAGCAGGAGGGCGTGGGTGAAGGCCGGGGTGATTTCCTCGACATGATGCGTCACGAGCACGAGGCACGGTGCCCCACGTCGGCGGGCGAGTTTGTCGAGAAAGCCGAGGAAATGTTCGCGGGCCACCGGGTCGAGACCCGCGCACGGCTCGTCGAGGATGAGGAGCTTGGGCCGGGCCATGAGGGCGCGTGCGATGAGCACGCGCTGGCGTTCGCCTTGGGAGAAATGCACCCATTCGCGCCGGGCCAGCGGGGCGGCGTCGACGAGCCGCAGCAGGCGCATGGCCTCGGCGCGGTCGGCGCGGGTGGTGGTTTTCCAGAGATCGAGCTGGGCGTATTTCCCGCTCATGACGGTGTCGAGCGCGGTCTCGGCCAGCGGGATGGCGGCGGCGAACATGCTGGTGACGACGCCGATGTGCAGCTGGAGCGCGCGCCAGTCACTGTCACCGTAGCACTGGCCCAGCACGGCAATCTCGCCGGCGGTGGGCGTGAGGAAACCGGTGAGGGTCTTGAGCAAGGAGGTCTTGCCGGAGCCGTTGGCGCCGAGGATGACCCAATGCTCGCCGCGGTGCACGGACCAGGCCACGCCGTCGAGGATCGTGGTGCGTCCGCGTTCCACGCGCAGGCCGGTGACTTCGAGGATGGGTTTCATGCCGCGAGCGGATTCCGGGGATTTTCGCCGGGGCGGGCAAGGATGGTTTCACGCCAAGCCGCGGAGGCGCGAAGTCGGGCATGGCTGAATCGGAACTTGGCGGCTTCGCGGCTTTGCGTGAAATTCTCCGAGTCCCATGAGCTCACTCAAAGTATATACCTACGCGAACTGTGACACCTGCCGCAAAGCCGTGAAATGGCTGCGCGCCCATGGGCTGGAGTTTGATGAGCGGGCGATCCGAGAGACTCCGCCAACGCCGGCTGAGCTGCGCACGATGCTCGCGGCGCAGGGCGGGGAATTGCGCCGGCTGTTCAACACGTCGGGGAAGGACTACCGTGAACAGAAGCTGGGCGAGAAGCTGCCGGCGCTGGGCGAGTCCGCCGCGCTCGCGCTCCTGGCCGGCAACGGCAACCTGGTGAAGCGGCCGTTTCTGCTCGGCGAAAAAATGGCGCTGGTGGGCTTTGACGAGAAGACCTGGGTGGCGACAGTGTTGAAGCAATGAAAACCCACGGCGAACCCGCCCACATGGAACTGCGGCTGCGCGAGCTGGCGCAGCTGTTCAATTCGATGGATCCGTCGCCGTTCGTGGACCGCGACCTGGACCGGGATGCGGAGGAATTCATCGTGGGTTGGGCGCAGGAGCTGCCAGCGAGGCATGAATTCGAACTGGTGGTGCGGCTCGAAGTGCCGCCGCCGCCGGACCGGGCGAATGGAGCGGAGGGCGCCGTGCAGCGCTATTTTTCGAGCCGGGCGGAGATGAAAAGCCGCGAATTCCGCCAGCTGATGCGGAAAGGCCGGATCAGCCTCGTGGCCGGAATACTCTTCGTGATCGCCTGCTATGCCATGGGCCACCTGCTGGGAGTCGTGTTCGGGCATCTCGGCGAGGGCGCATTCTCCGCGGTGGCAAAGGAAGGCCTGGTCATCGTGGGTTGGGTGGCGATGTGGCGGCCCTTGGAAATCTTTCTCTACGACTGGTGGCCCCTGCAGGAGGAAAGGGCGCTGTTTCGGCGGCTTGCGCGAATGAGCGTGCGCCTCGTGCTGCCGCGCCCGTAGTCTGTCGCCATGGCGTTGTCTCCCGATCCTCTTTCCAACACCGTGCGCTGGCTGGCCGCGCACGCGCGGTTCCCCGCGAGCCGCCTGGCGCCCAAGGCCGAGACGCTGGTGTGCCTGGCGGCGATCGCGGCAGCGGAGGAAGCGGCGGCGCTGGCCGGCACGCGCCATCTCATCAAGTCGAAGGACGGTGCGAAGGAATCCGCCGCCCGCACCTACGCCTACCGCCGCAGCAAGGTGCACTACGTCTGCGACAATAGTGCGAAGGTTTGAGGCGCCGCGTCGCCCAACGCGCAGCGGGAGACACCAGCTTACCCCTTGACGGTCTAGGTCGGATCGGGTTCGCTGCTGCCCGGTCCTCCACCTTGGGCCGTCTGTCCGGCCCGCTCCAAAATGAAATCCCCCCGCGTCCGATGGTGTTTGGTCGTGGCGGGGCTGGTGGCCCTGGCCGCTCGCGTTGGGGCGGAGGAGCCGGCCCAGATGGAGCGGTTTGTCGTGAACGACAAACACCTGTTGTCGTTTGGCGTCGCGATCAGCCTCTGGGAGGAAAAGAGCAGCGGGCGGGTGCTGGAGATGCACGTGACGGGCGTGCAGGAGGGCGGCATGGCTGAGCAGGAAGGCGTGATCCCCGGCACCCGGATTTACGGGATCAATGGCCGGGAAATCTATAACTTCCAGGCGACCTTCTCCGCCGGCAGCGAATTGAACGCCTTGTTTGTGAATCGCCCGAAAGGCGACCGGGTGACGCTGGAAGTCATCAAGCCGGGGCACCACAAAGCAGAGTTCATCACCCTGGTAAACGAGCAGGGTTTCAAGGTGACGATCCGGACGCAGGCCCCGGCCAGCGGCGTCGCCCGGCGTGTCGAGGAAAAGGCCGAGCTCTACGAAGGCCTGAAGAAATGGGAGAAGAAATGCATCGACGGCGGGGGCATCGCCGCGGGATTTACGCCTGACATGGTTTACCTGGCCTTGGGCGAACCCACGGACCGGGCATCGAAGGGCGAGGGCGAAAACCAGGTCGAGTTGTGGACCTACGGGAAGAGCTTCCCTGATCCGGAAACGATCCGGGGATTCGAGGATGCTGTTCTCACTTTGGAGTCGGCGGCGGGCGGGCAGAAGGTCGAGGAGAGTCCGGCAAAAACCGTCGGCCTGCCGGCAAAGACCAAATCCGGGGCTCCCGGGGTGCGGGCCTACGACATCCAGGTGCTCTTTGAGGGTGGGAAAGCGACGCGGATGGCGGCGTCACCGAGCGGAGGCTAGGCCCGATTGGCAGATTGCCGGCATGGCCGGCCGGCCGATCTGGCCGAGGTTTCCTGTAACTTTTGTGCCGGAGCCGGGTTTTTGGACTAACCCTCCATGAAATACCATACCCTGCTCCTGACGGCCGGCTTGCTGGCCCTGACTTCGCTTTCCGCGCACGCCAAGATCGAGCGCGTGGTTGAAAAGACGTTCACGGTCCAGCCTGACGGTGTCCTCAAGGTCGAGACCCACGGCGGCGACATCTCGGTGGTCACGTCCGCCGACTCCACGGTCAAGGTCGTGGCTCACGAGCGGATCCGCGCGAGCAGTGAGGCGGAAGCCGATGACATTTTGAAGAAGCTCACGTTGACGATCGAGCAGGAGGCCGGCGGCGTGTCGGCGGCGGCGAAATACGAGAAGCAGTTGCCGGGCTTCCACTGGGGCTCTTGGCCGCCGGTGCAGGTCGATTTCACGGTCACCGTGCCCGCGCATTACAACGTTCAGCTCCACACCTCGGGCGGCGATGTCACCGTGGGTGACCTCGTCGGCAAGGTCGACGCGCGGACTTCCGGCGGCGACGTCACACTGGGCCGGATTTCCGGCGCCATCGATGCGGGCACCTCGGGCGGCAATGTTCGCCTCGAGGAGGGCTTGGGCGAAGTGAAGCTCGGGACGTCGGGTGGCGACATCAGCGTCGGCCGGGCCGTGGGGTCGACGGACCTCGGCACCTCGGGCGGGAACATCGAAATCAAATCCGTCGAAAACACCTTGCACGCGGCCACCAGCGGCGGCGACGTGCGGGCCGGCTTTGCGGGCCCGTTCAAGGGCGACTGCAAGCTTTCGACCTCCGGCGGACGCGTGAAGGTCACCGTGGACAAGGGCGTGGCGTTTGATCTCGACGCTTCGACCAGCGGCGGCGACGTCGATGCCAGCGGCCTGACGATCACGATTGAAAAAGGCGGCGCGGGCCGGAGCCGGCTGTCCGGCAAGGTCAACGGCGGCGGACCCCTGCTGAAGCTCCGCTCCAGCGGCGGTGACGTGGTTGTGCAAACGCGATAAGCGACGCTGCGCGTCGCGGAGATGGGAGATAGGAGATGGAAGATGGCAGATGGGGACTGGCGGCTCAAGGCTCCAGCCTCATCTGTGTTTTCCGATCTCGAACAAGCGGTCCTCTTCGAAGGTCGGAAGTTCCGACCCCATCCGCCATCTCCTATCTGCCATCTCCGCGGCGGCCGGCTTCGCCGGCCAGCGCATATCGCTCTGGCCAAGGGGTGCGCTGGCGCTTGGAGTGCGGGCATGAAAACGGAATCGGCCTTGGCGGAACTGACGACGGCGCTCAAGCGGGCGCACGCGCTCAGCACGGTGGGGGAGTTGCTCGGCTGGGATGAGCAGGTGAACCTGCCGCCCGGCGCGGCTGAGCAGCGCGCGGGGCAGTCCGCGGCGCTCGCGGAGGCACAGCATGCGGCAGCCAGCGACGCGCGCATCGGTGGCTGGCTGGCGGCACTGGAAGCGGGTGCGGGGGGATTGAGCGAGGATCAGCGCACGGTGGTGAAGCAGGCGCGCAAGGACTTCGACAAGGCGACGAAGCTGCCGGCGGATTTCGTGCGCGAGAAGGCGGTGCAGGGCAGCCGTGGTTACCACGCTTGGGCCAAGGCGCGGGCGGCGGATGATTTTGCGGGTTACGCGCCGGTGCTGGCGAAGAACCTGGAGTTCGCAAAACGCGAGGCCGGCTACCTCGGCTGGGGCGGACGCGAATACGACTACATGATCGACAAGAACGACCCGGGGATGACGGCGGCGGTCATCGGGCGGCTGTTCGACGAACTGAAGCGGGGACTGGTGCCGTTGGTCCGCGAGATCGCGGCGTCGAAGGTGAAGCCGCGGGCGGATGCGCTGCAGGGCTTTTCCGTCGAGGGGCAGCGGTTGTTTTTGCGCGAGGTGACGGAACGGCTCGGCTTCGACTACAACCGGGGCCGGATCGACATTTCCCTGCACCCGTTCTGCAGCGGGACGGGCTCGGACGTGCGCATGACCACGCGGTTCAAGGAGCACGAGCCGCTCGACTCGCTGTTCAGCGCGATCCACGAGACGGGGCACGGCATGTATGAGCAGGGCCTGCCGGTGGCGCAGCTGGGCACGGCGCTGGGGATGCACGCGGGCATGGCGGTGCACGAATCGCAGAGTCGGATGTGGGAAAACCAGGTCGCGCGCAGCCGTGGTTTTTGGCGGTGTTTCGAGCCGCGGCTGCGGATGGTGTTTCCGGCGCAGACGGCGGGCGTGTCGACGGAGGAACTCTATCTCGCGATCAACGCTGTGGAGCCGACGCTGATCCGCGTCGATGCGGACGAGGTGACCTACAACCTGCACATCATCCTGCGCTTCGAGCTGGAGAAGAAACTCTTCACCGGCGAACTCGCGGTGAACGAACTGCCGGGCGCGTGGCGGGCGGCGGCGCAGGAACTCCTCGGGTTGACGCCATCCACGGACCGCGTCGGTGTGCTGCAGGACGTCCACTGGAGCGATGGCTCCTTCGGCTATTTTCCCAGCTATTGCCTCGGCAACATGCTGGCGGCGCAGCTTTGGTATCGCGCGCTGGCGCTGCGGCCGGGGCTGGAGGAGGATTTCGCGCGCGGGGATTTCTCCTGGCTGCTGAACTGGTTGCGGGAGAACGTGCACACGCAGGGCCGGCGGTTCGATGCGCTCGAGCTGGCGCAGCGGGTGACGGGCGAACCGTTGTCGCCGCAGGCGCTGCTGCGCTATTTGCGGGAACGATATGGTGCGCTTTACCTGAGTTGAACTGAATATCGGGCGTAAAGCCCGACCTACAAAATTGCCCATGGGCCTGATCGACACGCATACACACTTGGACGGATTTCTCCGCGCCGGCACGCTGCCGGGCGTGCTGGAGCGCGCGCGCGCGGCGGGACTCGAAGCGATGATTGCGATCGGGACGGCACCGGACGATTGGACGCTCAACCGCGATCTGGCCCGCGAGCATACCGGTTTCGTGCACTACACGGTGGGTCAGCATCCGTGTGAGGTGGAGGCCGGGTGGGAAGCCGCGCAGGCGGAAGTGGCGGGATTTTGGGAAGGAGCCGTGCGGCCCGTCGCGTTGGGGGAGATTGGGCTGGACCGGTTTCATCTGCCGAAGGAGCCGGCGCAGGCGGAGGTGGTCTTTGCGCGTCAACGCGAGGCGTTTTCCGAAGGCTTGGCGCTGGCGAAGCGGCTGGGTTGTCCGGTGGTGATCCACTCGCGGGGCGCATTCGTCGAGTGCGTGGCGATGATCGATGCCAGCGGCGTGGACTGGAAGAAAATCGTGTTTCACTGCTTTGCCGAGGGAGACGCCGAGGTGAAAGTGCTGAACGAGCGTGGCGGGCTGGCGTCGTTCACCGGTATCATCACCTACAAGAATGCGCCGAATGTGCGGGCGGCGGCGAAGGCGCAGGGGCTGGCGCGGCTGATGGTCGAGACGGATGCGCCTTACCTGACGCCGATGCCGAACCGCGGCAAACCGAACGAGCCGGCCTACGTGCGGCACACGGCGGAGTATGCGGCGAAAGAGGTCTTTGGCGTGAGCTACGACGAGCTGGCGGCCATCACGACCGCGAATGCGCGGAGGTTTTTCGGGCTCTGAGTTGCCCGCGAATCACGCGAATCGAACGAAGGTTCGGAAAGAGGCCGGAACGGCGGTAGCCGATCCTCAGATTCGTTGCATTCGCGCTATTCGCGGGCGGCTTCTTACGCCTCGTCGAATTTGCGGGCGAAGAGCTGCTCGAGTTCCTCGAGCATCGGGGCGGCGTCGTCGCCGGTGGCCAGGAACTTGACCTTCGAGCCCTTGCCGGCGGCGAGCATCATGAGGCCCATGATGCTCTTGCCGTTGACCTGCTCCTCATCCTTTTCCACGAACACGTCCGCTTTGAACTTGTTGGTAATACGGACGATCATGGCGGCCGGACGGGCGTGAATGCCCATCTTGTTCTGCACCAAAAGCTCCTTGATGAGCTGGGGGTTGGCAGAGGTGGCGTCGCTTTTGTTCATGGGAGGGTCCGGAGAGACCGGCCTAAATCCGGGATGAGACCCCGGCTTGCAACCTAAAAACCAGATGGCATTCTGTCAAAAGATGCCCGCAACTGCAATCATCGTGCCATGCCGGCTGGAATCTACGCGGTTCCCGCGTAAGCTCTTACATAAGATCAAGGGCCGGCCGTTGTTGGCATGGGTGGCGGAGCGGATCAGCCGGCAGGCGCCGGAGTTTCCTTTGTATTTCGCGGTGGATCATGAACTTTTGCGTGAATGCGTGGCCGGTCAGGGTTTCAAGGCGATCTTAACCGATCCGGCACATCAAAGTGGCACTGACCGCATCGCGGAGGCGAACCGGACGGTCCGGGCGGACCGGGTGATCAACGTGCAGGCGGACGAGCCGCTGGTCACCGGCGGTCAGATTCGGGCGCTGGCAGCGTTGCTGGCCAGCGGGGCGCCGATGGCGACCCTGGCGACGCCCTTCCGCCGGGCGGAGGATTATTCCAACCCGAACCAAGTGAAGGTCGTGATGCGGCGGGACGGCCGGGCGCTGTATTTTTCGCGTTCGGTCATGCCGTTCCCGCGGGAAAAGAGTGGGGTGGTCGACGACGCCTGGGTGCAGGCGAATGCCTGTTTCAAGCATCTCGGACTTTACGCCTATCAGGCGGACCTGCTGGAGAATTTTGCGAAACTGCCTTTGGGCCGCTATGAACAGGCGGAAAAGCTGGAGCAGCTGCGGGCCTTGGAGAACGGATACGATATCGCGTGCGGCGTGACCGAGGACCCGACGATCGGCGTCGACACGCCGGAGGACGCGGTGAAGTTCGAGCAGTGGCTGGGGTAGGGTGTTGGGCGGGTTAGCATTCCCAGCCGCGCGCGGAGCGCACGGCCCACCTACAATTTCCGGTGCTCCACGCGGGTGATCCACATCACCTCGCAGGCGTGCGCGCCGGTGTCCTCGCGCGTGAGTGAGGAATGCCAGTGGTAGCTGCCGTCCGCGCTGGTGGCCTCGATGAGATAGCCCTCCAGCGTGACGAGTTCGTGGCGTTTCACCGCGAGGAGTTCGCGACGTACGGCGTCGTCGGCGGGCAGGCAATGCGTGTTGGCGGAATGAAGTTCAATCTCGCGCTGCTCGAGCGGCGGTTCGCGGTAGGTGTATTCGTACCAGCGGCCGCCCTGGGAGACCTTGAGTTCGTTGATGACGGACGCGATCGACATGGGGCCCCAGCCGAGCGCGAGATCGACGGGTGAAAGGTCGGCCTCGCGGTCGTTGCGATAGCGTTCCCGGCTGAGCACGATGGCGGTGATCGAGTAGCGGGCCAGCGGCGTGATGGTGTAGCCCTCGTGGACGAACGGCGCCGGGAGATCCGTCCCGAGCTGAACGGGGTCCTTGGGAGCCGGGATCCCGCGCCAGGCGGCGGCGGGTTCGTGAAAATAAATCCAGCCCGCTGCGACGAGCACCAC
>Ga0316219_1001382_pt1 | contig 26254 bp, 31 predicted proteins | sample TBH18003PmetaG_FD_203635 | JGI IMG/M metagenome (GOLD analysis project Ga0316219, IMG submission 203635) | Freshwater microbial communities from Trout Bog Lake, Wisconsin, USA - TBH18003P | ecosystem: Environmental > Aquatic > Freshwater > Lake > Hypolimnion/Profundal zone | place: USA...
TAGCCATTATAATGCGGATAAATGCGGATAAATAGCCATTATGTGTGGCGCAGCCTAAATTGGTTAGATTTGTACTGTTTTTATAGGAGAAATTGGTTAGATTTGACCCTTTTTATAGGACCCGATCCATGATAAGATCTTATGGATCAAGATCTGAGATCCGTGCACTGTCCAATGGTCACGCGGAGTTGAGCCCATGTCCGAACGTGATGTCCGAAAGTTTACCCGGTTTATCCGATAATTTAGCCGAGATCTTATTCGCTATCAAACATAGCGGAAATGTCCGGAACTTCTTCAATCTTCATGGGATCAGGTTGTTGAGACAATTGAGGAGTTGGTGGAGGCATGGGGTACTGAGGTGATTCACGGTACTTGTATCGATAAGGACAAGGGGTAGGTTGATCACTAGGAATGCCTCTCTTACGCTTCCTGGTTTCCTTTTTTGGTCCTCGATTATTTGTTTGTTCCACCATTTCGCGGGCATGTTTCATCATGGTTTCAGCAGTTTGACGAGCCAATTCTGAACCAATGATTTTTCTTTCTTCATCGACAAGAAATTCAAGGTACACCAGAGCTCGTTGGTATCTGTCGGCAAACTTACTTTCTGGCATCATATAGCGCAATATTTCACCTTTGCAGTACACGGCAAATTCTTCCGTTGACATTACATTACGCAATCGTTGCAAAACAGAAGCAGTAGAAGGATTGATGGTGACATTGAGGCTAGACATGATACGTGCATTATCGTACAAAAATCTCTTCTTATATAGTATTTTTAGCGGAATTAATTTCCGCTTCGGCCCGAAGACAGGGGCTATTTTTAATATAGACAGGGGGTATTTTTAATTTGGCTCATCGCGCCTCATGACAGTAAGCCATAGACAGGGGTGCTTTTTAATATAGCCACGTTTCAGCCACAAAAGCCACATTTAGTATATAAGACAATAAAAAGTACTTTTACAAACAATAACAAATGCCAGGAAAAGACACTGAATACTGTACAAGATGCAAAAGATTTTATCACAAATCAAAAGATTGTTTTGCTTCAAGGGACATTGATGGATATTTAATTCCAGAACGTGTGGAGGAGTCCGACAGTGAAGATGACTCCGACTCCGACTACCTGGGCTCAGACGAAGACGACTAGTATATAAACACCCCTTACCTTTTTTTACTCTCTCATGGATATCTTTTATTTGATTTCAGTACAAAGTCGTGCTAGAATCCTTCAATATAAATTAAGATTCCCTAACACCAGAACGTACGCATTGCGTAAAAGAGTGTCGAAAAATCATAATTTGCATATTTATGATGGTAGTATATCAGTCAAAAAGTTTACTCATTCTTGGAGATATTACTATCATGCAAGAGCCAAAAAAGTTATTTATCATTATGTACTTTTAAAGAAATGGAAAAATCAATATGGAAAAATTGTTGATATCATACAAAGGTACCCAGTCGAACAAGCCTATCACGAGTTCTGTGTAACGCCACACAATATACTTTCGTATATATAAACCCAACTCGTTCTCCTTATTAGTGCATGAATTCAATCATTACCGATCCAAAATTAAGAAATTATATAACCAACAATCAAAACTTGCAGCAACTTAATGTAAAGCTTATGAAGAAAATCATCAAATTAGAAAGAGAAAAGGATTTGTACGCAGATCGTATTGTAGTAATGGAGAAATTGCATGAGTATGAGGAGTGGTTTCGCCTCTATATTAAAAATGGCTTTTCACATGAAAGCCCCTTTTAACGTATAAAAAAGACACGTTTATAACAAGACTTGATCATGTCCCTATTTGTTCAAAAACGTAAATATAACAGTATTCAGTTATGGATATCATTAAGCAATGATTATATATTGTGTGAAGATAATTACATGACGGAAAAAAAGAAAACAGAAACAATAGAATGCAAGTATTGTAAATGTAATGGTCCTATTGGAAAAAATTGTTACTTCTGTGGTAAATCTTTTATTTTTTAAAAATAAACGTATGATGCTAAAAAGCGTATATCGTTCTCTCTAATATTTTCTTCATCAAAATCTTCAAAGTATTTCCACATCATCCATTTCTTTCCTGTAACAACTCCCATTTGATCGATTCTTATAATCATATCAATATCAAAAGGACCTCCAAAACCACCGCCTTCTATAGGAAAACGAACCCATAAAGAAAGAGAATTTTTCACTCGCTTAACATAAGGGTACACAAGATTCTTTTCCAAATATCTTTTTCTAGCAGTATTCCATTTAATTTTAAGAATCATTCTCCATATTTCAGGTGGTAGTACTGAATTGTTCATTGCATAAATGCTGTTTATTTATCTCCTTATTTATATAAAAAACGCACGTGTTACATTAGGTCACGGGGTATAATTTATTATTATATAAGTAAGAGATTACATTTCGAATACAGCTTCATGTCGACTCTAAATATGAATGTTTTGTATTATGAAACTTTAAATGAACTAAACAAACTCAAAGAAGATATGGAAAAAATGAAGGCGAAAAATCTCAGTCTTTATCAAGCTAATTTTGCCTTAGCTTATAAAGTAACACAAGCAGAAAAAGAAATTTATAATTACAAAAATAATCAAATGTTTAAATGTGAATGTCACTTCAATTATGTACATGATTATTATTGTCCCCTTAATTTAACTTTGTACGCTATTCAATAAAGGTTCTTCTTCTCTTGGTCTTACGTGAATATCCATTTCAATTTGTTTACTTTTCATACACCCGAATCCATTTATGATAATATGAATAACTCCGTTATATTCACATTTGCTCATACCTAAAATTTCACTAGCTACCCACAAAATAAATGTAATTACATTTGTATACAATAACAATTTTATATTTTCATCATCAGTCATCATGTGATATATACATATATTACTACGCCACATAACGCCACACAAACTATAAATAGGGGCACATTTCATTCGTAAAAAGGCATGTCTAAAAATTACTTGTTTCCATCTGAAATCACGAATTCTTCCTACCTCATTGAAGCTGACCTCAAAAAGGGTCAGGAAAATTATGATGATAATCATAAGCGATTTGGTATCAATGGTGCCATCAAGATCGATGGAAAGCCTGTTTTTGTTAAACTTCTTGGAACTGCTTCTACGGATGGAATTCAAGAAGGAACGTGGAGTCTAGTTATCAATGATACACCACGTACGGGACAGTATTACTCAATTGGTCTTGAATTGACTAATGCCGAAGATGAGCTTGCTTTTGATTTGCTTACGGAATCACTTACCAACTTTATTGCTGACGATGATTGGAAGGTGGTTAATCCATCAAACAATGGAAAGATTAATATTAAGCTCAAGTACTCTGGAGTCAAGTTTGATTCTCGATTTAATGGAGCTAAGCTTTCCATTAACAATGTTGATGACATCAACAAGACTGTTGGATATGATACAGGAATGACTGTTTATGCCGAAATCGAACCTTACTTTTCTTTTAAGGATCAAAAGGCCGGTTTTAATCTTATTGTCAGAAAGATTGATTTTGAAACTGAATTGGAAATTACTCCTTCTGTTTTTCAACAAAGTAAGAAACAAAAAAAGTGAATAAACCGAGAATTTTAATCTACTTCATCTTCTTCATACGTTTTCCACGCAAACTCAATTGTTCGAATTTACGAGTACCGTACTTTTTACGACCAATCCATGCGGCCAAAGCTGCTGGGTTCGATGCACCCTTTTTCTTCAACTTTATTTCAAGCTTTTTAAATTTTTCTCCGCTTTTAATCTTCATATATTATAAATCATACTTTCTTCTCTTTTTAATGTGTTCTGGGATATCAGTATAAATATATCCTTGGTCCTTTTTCTTAATACTATCAATCACATTTTCAATACTACGTCGGTAAACAATAGGTTCGGATTCTGGAACAACTCCTTCTTTCAGACGATCAGGATAACAAGAATCAACTCGTTCCTTGACTACATTCATAGTAAATTCACAAGGAAGCTGCATCCATTTCCACAGATTTTGAAGAAATAAATAATCAAATCGACATTCACGGCGATTCATGTCCCAATCATCACTTCCGTAAATATCAGAAAAAAGACGACTGTTTCCGTGAACTGAATATTTTTCAATCACTACAGTAAAAGGAAGAATGGTTCCTGGACGCGTAATTTCATAAAGCATCGTGTCTCGTTCTTCAATGTAATAATTTCTAAAATGATAATGACCATCTACTGCAGGATACTCTGGCTTTAACGATTTCATAACCCCAGACATTCCATAAACACATACCTCTTCACCATCAAGTTCTTCAGCAACAATTTTTTCACTAGGAGGTGTGGGAAGTAATTGTTTTGCGCGCATGAACAGTAGTTGATCACACGAATCATCATAAATAATAAATCTCATGTACAGATAAATAGCATCCCAATCAAGATCATTCATGTCCACATTTTCCTGGAAAGCAACCATAAAATCAGGACTGAAATTCATCTCCTCATTCATATCATCGACCTTGAAGTCATAAAGGTATCTATTGTTCCCGGTAACATAAAGGCGATGCTCGGTCTTTACATTGTTTTTAAACCATTGATAATCTTTAGCATTTTTTGAGTTATAAAAAGGTTTGTATCCGTTTTTTTCAAATCGTTTAATATACTCGGATGCATTATTATTTTCGAATACAAATATGATCGGAATAAACATTTTTTTAATTAAAGATTGATTTGGCTGTTTGAATGATTTCAGCGACAGAAGGGCTTCCTTTCGTGTCCTTATACCAAGACCATATAAAAATACCACCATTCCCATCCTTCTTTACGCAAGTACATGCATCTACCACATCTTTCTGGGTAGTTAAATAGTTGCCCCATCCCATAGGTCCCGGCTCGATACCTAAACATATAGCTCCCTTGTAAATTGATCTGTAGGAAGCAAACGATTTTTGAGGATCGAAATCGGTAGGTACAGTTCCTGCATCATATGCCATAATATTAATACAATTCAATTGTCCTCCATGTGTTCTGAGACCCACTGTATTCAATCCAGACCATAAATCGCTTGGTTTAGGCGGATATGCCCCCGTACCCCATACGGCCGCACTTAGAAACATAGATGTAGGCATCACTCTTCTAAATGCAGCAATCAAAGGACCAAAATCAGCAGAGGCGCTATAACCTTTCGGTGGTTCCCAGTCGATATCAATACCAGTACAACCAAGATCAGATGCAAGATCAACCATATCTTGATAATTAGCATAAGGTGGTGTAGCATTATAAGGGTAATCGGATCCTCCTACACTAAGCACGACTTTGCAATGGTTTGAAGTCAAGACAGCGATAGCTTGCTTTACAACAGAAAAGTTTTGAGAAAACTGAAGACCGGTATCTTCAAAAGTAAAAGATCCCTTCTTGTATGTACCAGTAGGACTAGCAAAAGCAAGATTAACAATATTTACAGATGGCTGACTTTCATGAATTAAAGCTAAATCCATCTTCTGACCATCAGTTGTCCATTTGCTAGCCCAACTTTCAAAATAAACAGATTGATACATTTTAGTAAAAGTTTAATTAAAAACACTTAATACTTTATCCATAGTTGCGGAAAAATTTGGAGATCCTGTACTATCTTTTCTGTAGGCCCATACAAAGATACCTCCATTGTTATCTTTTTTGATACATGTAGCTGCACTAACAATGTCCGACATATTGGTAATATAATTACCGTATCCTTGTGTACCCAGTTCAATTCCTATAAAAATTTTACCGTTATAAATTTTTCTATATGCTGCAAATGCATCTTCTGGAGAATAGATAGAAGGAGGACCAACATCGTATGCCATGACATTAATCCAGTCAAGCATATAACCATATTGATGTAGTCCTAGGATATTAAACCCATACCAACTAGAAGAACTATTTTTTGGAAATGCCCCTAAATTAAGAACAGCAGCTGATAATAAATGACATGATTCCGCAGGACCTTTCTTATCATAAATCGCTTTTTTAAAAATGGGAATCATTGTTCCAAACAAAACAGGATTGTTCATATCAACATTAGGTTCATAATCAAGATCAATTCCATGACAGCCAAGATCGTTAGCAATATCAATAATATCATTATATCTGATTGTTTTATAGTTTCCTTTGACATTAAGCATAACTGTTTGACCTTTAGAAGAAGCTACCGCAATAGATGCCTTTACAATTTCAAAAGATTGATTAAATTCAAGACCCGTATTTTTAAATGTATTTGAACCTTTTACATATACAATATCACAATTCACCCCGTTAATTGTAATGATTTTTATATTTTTATCCATAATAGACAAATCCATTGTTTGCACTGTATTTCCCTGCGCAGTCCATGCTTGAAGATATGTTGAAAAGGCTAGCATTTATTTAAGAATCATATATTTTTAAAAACAAGACAATATTCTCTTTCGGAAGAATCATAGTTATCATAATTGTCTTCCATGTTTGAGTATACGCAATTATCGCATATATGGAATAGAGCAATACATCGATTTTCTTTTATGCAGTACAAGGTTGTGCTTTTATAAATTTCACAACACTCGCATGATTTTTCCATCATTTTTTCCTTATCAACTTGTTCTTTGATACCCCAGTCAAGATACGCTGTCCCGCTCATTATTATTTGGTAAAAATACTAATGCTTTGTCAAAATTTTTTCTCATCCTAAAATTTTTGGGGCCATACATGTCTATAAATAAAAACTGAAAATCTTCGGATGTGGCTTCTTGGTACAATTCAAGCCACTGATCCCAGCTAAGCCCCATTTGAAATTCTTCATAAACGACAAATAATTCTTTCATATTACCTATTTTGAATAATAACAAACATGTCCAGTTTGTTCTTATAGTTTTAGGAATTTCTTTGTATCCTTGACTGACCATAATAAAAGAAGCAGAATGATGTCTGTGTTTTGTGTTGATGCCTTTAAAGTATGCTTGTTTTTGACCACTAAATAAAGGACTTCCTACTTGGTCATCAAATATTACCAAAACTCTGTCTGCAAGTGTTTTCAATTGACCTTGTTCTTTTAAAAGTGTAACAACTCTTTTTTGATTCTCCATCAATTCTCTAAACTTACCGTCATCGTAGTCATCAAAGAACCATTCTTCTGGAATTTCTTGCTGAAATTTTTTGTTTCCATCAACAATATCAGTAAATATTTTGTCTAGAGGTAGAGGTTGTACAGGACTGTTTACAGATTCTTTTTCAGTCATTCTAATAATCCATTTTTTAAGAGGTACATTTTCAATAAGCAATTTAAGTTTTTTTGCGTAATCCCATTTACTATCACTTTTGATGGTAGGACTAAATACGTATATTTTGTGAAAATAACCTGAATATATTTCAAGGAGATTTATAATGGTCGTAGTTTTACCGCTTCCTTTGGGAGCAATTAAGCCCATCGTAAACTCATGAATTGGCATCAATCCTCCACCATTAGGTGGCGGAATATGATCATCGTTTTTAGGAACAGGAATTTTTTTAATCGTAAGGTCACGCATTATATTAATTTATCAAACATATTTTATTAACGTTTCATGGTAAATAAAGAACGAGGACTCATATCAATGTCTTTTGTTAGAACAATATGTGAATGGGGTTGTTTATGTTCCTGAGGATGTCCATATAGATATTTTAATTTTCTTTCGTTTTCATTTTTTATAGCATGAAGACGTTCTTTGTTTTCTTTTGTACTGTACATTTATATAATAATCATACTTTATCTCATACGTTCACGTCTTTGGGCATACGCGTATCCGAAAATAGAATGTCCCTTTTTCATCCATTGCTCAAATTGATGAGCTTCTCGTTGATTCATGGGGCGGCGGCCATTTTGATCGTAATTTTGCTGAGGCGCCTCTACCGGTTCAGGAGGGCGAGTTGATACCTGCTTAATCACATTTTCAATCACAACAGCCTTTTCCTTCTTTTCCTTCTTTTCCTTCTTTTCAGTAGGAGGAATGGAAGAAACAGAGGGTTGTTGCGTCTCCAAAGCCTTCTTTGCTTCTCGAGCTTGCTTTCTCTTTTCAGCTTGAGCTACCTTTCTTTCAGCAAGTTCCTTTTCCTTTGCTGCAATTTCAGCTTCCTTTGCCTTGATAGCTTCATCCAGAAGACGCTTTTTTTCAGCATTGTCTGCCTTTCTTTTTTCAATAGCATCAAGTTGTTTTTGGGTCTTTTGTTTCTTTAAAGGAGTATCATTCTTCACTTCCACTGTTTCAGAAACGGGCTCTGCAACAGATGAAGGAGCAGAAGAAGATGCAGGAGGTTCAGGAATAGGTTCTTCCTTGTCAGCCTGCTTTCTCTTTTTTGGTACCTTCTTTTCAACAGGTTTTGCGATTTTTGTCAAATCAACCTCATGCAATGTTTTCTTTGCCATTTTTTTATTTTCAGAAAAGTTATACTTTTATAACTTTAGGTTCTTCAGAAATAGGTGGTTCAGAATTAGTTACTACAGGTGGTGTTGGTTGTTTATCAAAAAAAAGCTGTACTGAATTAGAAACCGCTTTTAAAATTCCACCAGCAGGTGAGTTTGTAAAAGGTAATATTTCACTAATAATCAATAAAACAAGAGTAGTGATTTGTGATACAAGTGTAAAAGTATTTTGATCCATTTTATATCTTTTTCATATATTATTAAGCTGCGGCAGGTATGTGATGCTGTCTCATGTAATCCAAAGAATTTCTTGAATACGAAAGTCTTTTTTCAAATTCTGTATATAAACGTGTAAATTGTTTTTGACTTTCTTCCATCGCAGTCAGTTCTTTTTGTGAAAAAGATGCTGTATTTCTTTTTTTACCAACGTGTAAATTACTACCTCCCATACTAGCCTTTCTTTTTCTTTCTAATGTTGTCGGCATTGAAGTGGATGGCTCAGGGTATGTTACTTTTCTTACTCTTTTTGGAAATGATGTTTCGATATGCGCTTGTACAACTTTTTCTTCTTCGGGAATTCCTACTCCATACCCTCTTTTTTGATCTTCAGTTTGTCGATCCTTTAGCGGACCGATATTTTCCCCGAGAAATATAGGACGCATTCCCGAAGGAGCAGTCCCCGCACCAGACATACCTCTACCTGGTGTTTTCATACCCGGATGAGGTTTTACATAAATTTCTTTTGTAACAACATCAGGAGAGTCAACGTATTTGTATGAATTTCCTGGAGTATGTTTTGTTTGGATATACGGATGAGGATCAAAAGACTGCCACCAGTTACCGTGGCCTGCGTGAGGACCACCTGCTTGTGAGTTTAGTCTTTGCACATCGGCAGGAGTTTCTTTGTAAGGACCAATTTTACGAGTCAAACCCCAGTATGCTCCATTGTTGTTTCCGGACCAACTCGAAGTTGTTTCTCTGACAGCCATTTATAATAATAACATACTTTATTGAAGACCAAGTCGACTGTATCCCTGACGAGTATTTACACCACTGATTGATTCGAATGACTTTGTTGGCTGGTTTGGTCTCCCGATAACAGGTTGCGGAAAAGAAACACCCGCCTGAGAGGTGACAACCCCAGACGGTCCTTGTATCGATGCATCAGTAAATTCATCGCCCCCAGATACATCAGTAACCCGAGGAAAATTACCACTACGTATAATACCACTTGGTTCGTATCCATTAGGTAGAACTTTGAAATGCTGACCCATTCCTTTTATCATATTTGTTTTTGCTAGTTTACGACGCCATGAAAAATCGCCAATAGAAGAAACGAATGGCTCAACACTTTTGTCGGGAGATTGAACATCATGAAATGACCATCCATATTGATGTTTAAAGCTTCGATTACCCAACCATTTAGAATCAAATGTTCTTGCAGGACCTCCTCCGCTAGAATAATTGGTATAATCACCGTCAGTAACATTACTTCCATTGTAATTTGTTCTTTCAGTAGTCCAGTACGGATCATACGCCCATGGTTGTGTAGGTTTCGATTGTCGAAATCTGGGTCTGCATAAAACATCACCCACTGATCCTACAGGGCCAGGTCTCATCTGTTTCATGTGTTTTGGATGCACATCATGGCAAAGTGCGTTCATTTATATTATCAACATACTTTATTAAAAGGCACCTCGAATACGTTTAGGACCTTCTCTTTGGTAAACCCTTCCATTAACTGCTTTACCGTATCCATGATCAACAACCGTTTTCATTCTTCTTAAAATACCAAGTTTAAGACTGAATGAAAGTCCGTTCAGTTGAAGGGGTACTTGCGTAGTAGTGTTACCAAGCGTCAAATAAAAATCCATTGCATTGATAGACTGGAGTTGATCATATTTAAACCATTTTTGAGGATCAGGATCAGACCAGTAAATAACTCCATTTGAGTTTTCAGTCACTGGAATTTTAGTAATCTGAGGACCTGCAGCACCTCCGCCCAAATTAAATGCACCCCTTGGTAGAAAAACATCAACATCACTACCTAGTTTTGCAGAGTTAAGGTACACGTAGTTTGGTCCTGAAGTTAATTGTGCATTAGGAGATAAAAGAGCATCTCCAACAAATCCTCCTCCAGGAGAAGAAGAACTGTATGTTTGACTTACAGTACTTCCAGGAGGAAATCCTATATAAAGTCTAGGATTTTTGTTTCCAGAATTAGGTTGTACTCCAGGGATACCATATCCTGCTCCAAACGTAAATGTGAATGGTGCAGATGCTGATATATTGTTGTTGTAGAATGTATATTTTTGAGTAATGCTGTTGTATGCGACAGTATAAGTAAAACTAGATGGAGATACGGATGTAAGAGCCGAAGCCATAATAGGAGCTAACTGAGATGCAGAATAATTACCAATTGGTAAAGTAACAGTCACAGCACTATAACCTTGTTCTTGCAAAAGAAACGTATTGTTTGCGGTATTGAAAACATACCAACTCACGGGAATTTGTACTTCGAGAATTTTGATTGCAGCAACATCTTCCAAGGGACCTTTGGCGGCCACTTCAAAAAAAGGCCAGTCTGTACTAGCTACTCCTTGTTGAAACGAAGAAGTAGCATCGAGCGAATCGAGTTCAAATTCAAAGTACTGGTACGAATCGTTTAATCCGAAATTATCACCCATTTATAATAATAGTCACACTTTATTTGTTTACTGGATAAGATCAAGGTAGTTATTCGGACGCAAAACCCACATAACATCAACGTAGGTAAAACATTCAATCGAGAATCCACTGGCTTGAGAAGAAGACCAAATAACATTAAATGAAATATCAGACTGTTCTTCTGCATTCAATCCGGAAATTTCAATACCGTTAGAAGTTTCAAAATTGATGGCAGCAGCAAACATAGAAGAAGGAAGATTACCCGCCAAGTTTGCAGTAGAGCTTTCAACTCCGACTTCTAGCGGCAATCCAAAAGAATTGAATCCATAAACAGAGTTAGTATAATCGTATTCTGGCAAAACAGAATTAGAAGAGGAAGGTACTGCCCAATTAAGAACAGAAGTATTTGGTTTCAGTCTATAATCACCAACAATATTCAAAAACTTTTCAAGTTCAACGTAGGCTTCTGCACCTCCGTTACATACAGAAGCACCGACATTAGCAGCAATTTGGACAGGAGCTGCTGGAAAGTAGCGTCCACCAATACGGTATTGAAACTGTTGCATAGTAGATCCTGTGGAAAGAGAACTAGTATTAGAGTCCATAAACAATGCATGAGAATCGGTAGCAAAAGATTGTGGTTGTCTACGTTGTACAGCAAAAATACCTTTAACGGAACGCGAACGCTCAGTGATTTGCAATTGAAGAGAAGAAGAAGCTTGCGTACCAAACTGGAAGTAATGCCAAGTAGAAAACTTGATGGGAACTCCTCCACTTTCAAGACCCTGTAAGAATGCAACATCATAAGAATCATCAAATTCAATAATTTCAGGAATCAAATTAATGTTTCCGACGGTATAAGTAGGAGAAACAGTGTTGTTACTAGCGCCAACTGATTGATAAATACATGCATTAGCTTGTTCAAGAGTGATTTCAATAGCAAGCTGTGAGGCCATGTACTTGGTAGGAATGAGCTTGTCTTGAGTGAAAACACCCAATGCAAAGTTAACCTGGTAACGTCTTACGCTATAAGTACCCGAGCTAGATGCACCCGCAGGCAATTGAGTCGTTTGTGGGACATTTCCCGAAGCAAATGTAGTAGCTCCGGCAACACCTGAAAGACCTTGGATATAAGACTGACGAGTATTAACAGCGACGGCTGTAGCTGCCGAAGCAGAAGTACCGTTACCAAGAACAGCTCCATAAGTATATCCACCAACACCATCACAAATAGAAGTGTTGTCAACGCTACCCATTTGGTTAGTAGCAGTCCATTCAGTCAAAGCACGCACAAGAACGTTATACTGAAGAATATCTTCTTGTGGAGTGGCTCCATACAACAAACGAACACGGTTAAAAATAGACTGGATATTGTTTTGGAAACGAACAACATAAGTTCCAGTAGAAACAGTAGGGGCATAAAGAACAACATCAAATTCAAGGGTGGTGTTCAATGGATTGACATAACCCTGAGCAGGAAATTCAAGTCGAATAATTTGACCAGGCTGGAAAATAGATCCGTTCTTTGGAGGGATACGTGGCGTCATTTTCTGAGCCTTGTTTGCTTGCGAAGGATACGAATATCGTGCATTCCATGGAGTGACAACTTCTTCATCTGAGGGAAAATACTTAAAATGTTCAGCCATTTATATTAAAATCATACATTTTTAACGATGAAAAAGTGAAACCCAACAATGTTCACAAAAGTATTGCATAAATTCACCATTGTCATGTGAATTCATAATTTTTTCATCATATACCCATCCACATTCTTCACACAACTGAAATTTTCTGTTGGAATCAGTCATCATCTTTTTAGTTCTATGTATCATTAAAGCTTCATGATATCCGACATTGTAAACGTTCATAATTTCTTTTATATCATCAATCATAGTTTATCACGAGTTGTTCCAGGAATTGGATACAGCATCGATCTTTTTATATAGCCAAGATATGTGGCTAATTTTGGCGCCACAAATCTGAGCACTGCCGTTAGAAGTAATTTACCTTGACTTTCGAATTTGATAAAAAGATAATCTTCTTCTTGCGCAGAAATGATTTTCCAGGGCCCTGTACTTGCTAAAATATTGTTACTTTCATGGGCTTTATATGTGCCCCAATACGATAAAATACTATTCTTATTCTGTATACGCCAAACTTTACAAGCTTTATCGCTCATGTGGCTGCTAATTAAATCACCTACAATATGGTAATCTGTACCTCTTTCAATTCCTGGTCCATATAAAATAGGATTGGTTGGTGGCGCTCCTGCATTTAAACTAATAGATATTGTTCCTGGAAATTTAGTAGCTAAACATAATGCAGCTGTTCCTCCTAAAGAATGACCACAAAATATAAATGTAGTTACTTGATGTTTCAGTTGTTCTATTAAAGAAGTTATTTCAGATACAAGAGATAAATTACAAAAATTTGTACTTGTCGCAATAATCTATGTTGAATATTAGTAAATGTGAATATTGTAATAGAGTTATTAATCTATATCCTCCGGTAGGTTATTGTATATGGTGTAGACATCAAAAAAATTGTGAATTGTGTTCAAGACCTGGTTTAAGAATGTATAAAGAATTATGGCTATGTAAAAATCACTTATTAAAATTGGATTAACTTACCGTATCATCATGTAAATCATCGATACCGCCTACTTTGTTAACGGAAGTACCTCTAATCCCGATCACACATTGTCCATTTGATTGATTGAACCAGGCGGCGTATCTAATTTTATAACTATCCTTTACTAGATTCCAACCATAAAAATTTTCGTGTGGCGTTTGATACAATGATAATGCTAATAGTAATGGTATTTTATGATCTGGCTGTACCCAACTTGCTAGTTGTTCAGGTGTCGTAGAAAGAGAAACACCTTCTCCCCCGAAAAAAGGAATTTCAGGATCTAAATCCATCTTCCATTTATAATACTAAAACATACATTATGATACCTTACCATCCTATACGTGTTACCAATAACATACCTGAATATTCTATCATTGACATAGAAAATTTTGGTAAACCAGATTATTATGGGATTGAAAATTATCTTGTGATCGATTCTTACGAGAAAGAATTAGTTCTTGACTGGCATGATGAAGTTCATTTGATTACTGATGGACAGTATATTCATAGATACGATAGAATTCAACGGTTTACAGCAACACTGTTTCAGTTTATAGGACACAGTCGTGTTGTCATTCCTTTACAACTAATCAATATTATCAAAAATAATGGATTTTCAACTCATCCAAAACTTGTTTGGAATAGTATAAGAAGTATTCTGAAAAAATATGATTATACAAAATTTTATAATCGGATCCCATGTATTCTCAAAATATTGAAATATCCTTATAACATAAGATACAAAGGAGATATGCTTTTTAAAATTCAAAATGATTTCAAAAAAATCAATGACAATTTTAACGAGAAAAAAAAGGAATTGGGAATTAATTATTTTCCCAACATACGTTACGTAGCATTATACTTGATGGAAAAAAATGGATTTGTATTTGAATACCATATTCCAAAAACAAGAGTCAAAAAAATAGAAACAAAACTTTATTTGTTAATCAATAAACTTATTCAAGTCTAGGTCTTTTGTTTTGATAATCATCAGCTGCTGAATCTAGTACATTTAACAATGTTGGATTTTGTTTTTGACCTAGCAACTGATTAACCGATGTTTCTAATAAATTCAACTGAGTTTGTAAATTAGTAATTGTATTTTGTTGAGATTGAACACATGCTATTAATAAAGGAGCTAATCTCATAAGATCGACTTGTTGGTATTTTGGATTTCCATTGTCATCTGTTTCATCTTTTTCTCCGCTAACTAATTGAGGAAACAAAATTTGTAATTCATCAGCAATAATACCGGTTTCTTTCATAGGTGCATCAGGTAAAGACGTATAATTATAATCATGAATTTGTATTTTCATGACATTAGAAAGTACTGTATCAATATTTGTTGTAGTAATATTTGTTTTGATTCTATAATCGGAAGTAGTTGAAAAGGTAGTTCCTCCCAAACCATTTTGAAATATACTACCAATTGCTGCATTAGAAGAATTATAAAAAGTACACCATTGATTGGTATTTACAGTACCCGTACCAAAATTCAAAGCACCTGCTCCTGCAGCTATTGAAGTAGATGATGTACCTATATAAGAAGGAGGAGATGTTCCGGACCCTGCACCTGCCGTAAAACCTCCTGTTCCTACACCTGAACCAATTACCATAACTCCAGAAGAACTAACAGAAAATCCAGAAGAGGCTAATGATCCTGTAACATTTAAATTTCCTGTCTGACCAAGAGTCATTGCAGTCCCTTCAAGCGTGTTTGAACTATTATATCCTACCCATTCCCATCCACCACCTCCACCACCTCGTTGATTATAAAAACATGAACTTCCACTTCCACTTATTCTATTCCATCCCATAAATGAACCCTGTGTTGAAGGTGCTATAAACCCTGCTACTTGTACATCTGATGCATAACATCCTCCATTAACTGTCAGTGCATTGTATGCACCATTTGTTCCTATGAGGACAGTAGATGTCACATTATTTCCTAAAAGAATTCTGCTTGATGTAGTAGTTGTTCTTATACAACCATCACCAGCAAGTGCATCATTAAAATAATTTGCTGTAGCACTAGCAAGAGCGTAATAACATGTTCTAGTACCATCAGTTAGTACTGTACAAGGATAACTCGCTGATACCGTAAGTGTAGTAAATGTTGCAGTAGAGGGAGTAGTTCCTCCGATCGGTCCAGGAGCCGCTGGATTAAATGTTCCTCCACCAGTAGAAACCCATGTAGGTGGAGAAGAAGGACCACCAGATACCAGATAATATCCAGAAGTACCAGTACCTGCTCCGCCTAACGAAATGGGTGCATTTATCGCGATACTATTTGCCCCAGAACTAGTTCCAGCAGATTGAACTCCAAATAATAAAGTTCTATCTGATGAATTGTTGTATACGGCTAAAGGTAGAATGGACCCAGTACTTTTTGGCGTATTGTATCCAACGTGTAACTGAGAAGAAGTTGTATCAAGATAATTCAGATACATATTAGTTCCATAACTGGTGGTTGGAATGGTAGGTATTTCGATAGAATTTGAATAAATGTTGCTGCCCATCCCATCTTGAAAAATATAAGGTGCACCTGCTGTTACGACATTAATGTAAGGTCTAGAACTAGAAGCGACATATGGACTGTATCCGTTGAAAGAGCATCCATTTACAATGAGATAAGTTTGTACAGAACCCGTACTTAAACCAAGGTAAATATTATTCGTAGTATAAAAATTAGTCGCGTTATCAATTCGGTCGAAATTACATTCCTGAAAAGTATAAGAAGAGTTACCATCCGAATTCGACCCCGTTAAAATATACGCATCGTATCCTCCATTATGTTCAAAATAACAATTGGTCCATATCGTATTTCCACCACCATCCATAAGGGTTCCTGATTGAGAATAAATAATACATCCTCCAGATCCCGTAGTACCATGATTACCATTTGCTTCAAAATCACATGTATCAAATTTTACATTGGTACCATTAGCAATGGTCGCTCCATAAACAATATTATTTGTAAATCTGCACGAAATTAAATTGATCAAATTAGGATTCGAAAAACTGTTTCTTTGCATCACAAAACCGTTATTACAAGAGTCTGCAGTTACATTTTTAAAGCACACGATTAAAGCATCGTAAAAAATATATCCATAATCACAATATTGAATTTGTATATCATCAAATTGTGAATTAGCAGTAGGACCTGAAGGGCTGCCTGCTGTACCTACAATAAGTCCATTTCTACCTGAAACGATCGCCCCGGTAGAAGAAATAATTTTAAAACCCGACCAAGAAATCGATTGTATATATCTCGTAGATAGAGATATACATGCTCCGGTTCCACTGTAACTAAATATGGTGCAATTCGATCCTGCTCCTATAAAAGAAATCGGATATGCGCCTCCTCCCATATTTACCGTAATAGTAGAAGATACTTTAAAAGTACCTGCTGGAGCATATACCGTTCCTGGAATCCCCGAGGAAGTAATGTAGTTAAAAGCAGCTTGGATGGCGGAAGTAGAATCTGAAACTCCTGTAGGATCCGCACCGTATTGTACAATATTCACTTTACCTGTACCCCCGCTTGCAATGGATAAAGGATTTGTTAACGTCAAGGTAGCAGTCGTAATTGATCCTCCAGAACTCGTTGTCAATGATCCATTTAATTGAACTGCACCAGTGAGAGTAGGCGCTGCACTTAAAACAAAGTTTCCTATAGTTAATTTTAAAAGGATACCTGTCCCTGTAAGATTTCCCCATGTAGTTGTACTTCCTGCACCCGAAAGAAGAGGTTGTCCCGCTGTTCCTGGTGTATCAGGAAGTGTAAATGTAAAACTAGACGAAGGAGAAGCTACACCTAAACTTGTCGTATAAGATCCTTGGATAAATTTTAGTGTTGTTCCACTAAGAGCTAATGGTACTGTTGAAGTAATATACGGACTTATTCCTGTTGTTACACTGTTTTGTGACAAATAAGGGGTTACATTCCAAGTTCCGTCTGCAGTTGCATTGGAAGTAAGAACATACTTCATTGTTCCTCCCGCGGGTATGGTACCGATAGGAATACTTGTACTGTATGTAACAACAGAGGTTGTTGCTCCAGATGTATTGTTAACAAAGAACGTTTGACCGTTAGTCATAGTAGTGGCATTTGGTAATTGAATGGATTGATTTGTAAATCCCGTAATAACAATATAATTTGCAGATGATGAAGTCAATACAATTTGAGTTCCGCTTGAAGCGTAGCTCTGAACCGTATATGCTCCTGAATTAGACCATGTCATGGCATTTGATCCTCCTCCTTGAGATGTCAACACTTGTCCTGCAACTCCAGCTGTTGCTGGTAAATTGAAATTATATGACCCTGTTGCATACGATCCTGAAATAGAAGTAACATACGATCCTGATTGTAGATTAAAAGTAGAAGATGTTTGAATTGCAGCTGAAGAATTAAATAGTGAAGTTCCCGAGCTTGTAGATTGAGATAATGTTGAATGTGTATCCCATGTTCCGTTTGTTGTAACATTATTAGTAAGAATATAAGAAGTATATCCCCCTGATGGAATAGATTTGATGGAAGTGGTTCCATCATTAGCATACACAGAAACAGCTAAAGTAGAATTGTTGTTGATGTTGTATGTCTGACCTCTAACCAACGTAGTAGCATTTGGTAAATTAATAATCTGTACAGATGTTCCTGTAATCACTATATAAGAAGAAGAAGATACGACTAAATTAATGGGAGAAGAAGAACTTGTATAACTTTGCACGCTACTAATAAAACTGTTTGCAGAAACATTAGAATTACTGTCTTTGAGAATAATTGTATTTGGTGCGGACGAAGAAACAGATGTTGGGGTCCAAACCATCGCCGTAGTACCTCCTCCTTGTGATGTCAATACATCCCCCGAATTCCCTGAAGTAATAGGTAAATTAAAATTGTAATTGGACGTTTGTGAAGAAGAAATATTAAATGTAGTAGTATAATAAGGAGACGATGATAATTTTAAACCAAATGATGTTTGAAATGTGGGGCTATATGTCCAGCTCATCTGGGATGACCCATCTGTAATCATCAATTGACCTGGAAGTCCTGCATTTACCGGGTATGTAAAAGTATAATTAGATGTAGCAGATGCTGCACTTAAAGTTATGTTATAAAGACTAACAGGAGGAGAGCCTGTCGGAGTACACGGTAATACAACGGATGTTGCTGTTGGTGCGTTTGTCCAGTACATTCTTGAAACACCTCCTCCTGAAGCAAGTAATTGTCCCACGGTACCTGCTGTTTGAGGATAAACAAATGAATAGTTTGTAGTTGCTTGACTCGTATCAAAACTAATTGTATATCCTGAGCTATTTGTTTGTAAATTAAAATACCCTTTTAAATTAAAGGTTGCGTATCCACTATATGCACCAAGAGTATTCACTATAAAATTACCAGGGCCTGTATTAGTTGATGATGTAGCTGTAGTAAAAGTAATATTACCTGTTTGTGCTGGGAATAATCCATTTGTTGTATTTACATTAAATGAACCTAAACCAGACAATGGAGATACTCCTCCGAAATTTGTACCAAAAAAAGCTCCTCCTACTGGAGCACAAAATGACAAATTACCTAGATTTGCTAAAAACTTTGTATTTCCTGATTGAGAAAATATGGTACAATCACCTCCTCCCTTACTACCTACTTGAACATCACTTGAAGCAGCAACGGCTCCAAAAAAACATGATGCTCCAACACCAGTTGCATTCAAAGTAATTGATGCATTTGCACCTGCAGCTTCTAATAAGATGGCTCCACTAGCAACACCTCCTGACGTAAGAGTTATACCAGATACTCCTCCAGCACTAGTTAATTCAATACCACCAGCTCCTGCTTCTGCAGATAAAGAAATAGTTGATCCGGCTCCAGCGGCATTAAGAATGATTTCAGAAGCAGATCCTTCGGCAAGTAAAGTAATATTACCATTTGCACCTGCTGCATTTATAACAACCTCCCCATCAGCACCATCTGAAGTAATTGCAATAGCATTAGCAGCACCGGCTGAACTAATAGCAACACCTCCTGTAGCACCAGTAGATGCAATTGCAATTGCGCCTTCAGCTCCTTCTGCTGTTATAGCAATATTTCCTGTTCCACCTGATGCTGTAATTGATATACCACCTTCAGCTCCTGCAGATGTTATAGCAATATTTCCTGCTGCTGCCGTAGAAGAAATTGCAATAGCTCCTTCTCCTCCAGCGGAGGTGATTGATATTAAACCAGCCCCGGCAGTAGTGAGACTTATACTACCTTCCTCCGTTGTAAGACTGATTGCTCCTGCACCTGCAGTAACGGAATAAGATGAAGTAACCGTATTTGAAATGCTAACTGAAGACATACTAATACTATTTGTAATACCTATCTGACCAAAAACAATATTAGGTTGATATCCTTTTAAATCAGTTGATGTTGATTGAAATAATACAACGTCCGTATTAGAATACATGTTAATGTAAGGGTTTTCTCCTGTAGTATATCCTATTTCCATAGTTTTATAGCCATAAACTCCACTGTTCCAAACAATTTCTGAAGTATAAACAGCACCCACCTTGTAAACACCAATGTTCATAATATTATCTACTGGTGTTATAGGAGCTGCTCCTGTTCCGTAAATTGTACCCCAGAAAGTACTACTATATGTTTCTAGCATTACAGGATTTGTCATACTACCCCATGTAATAGAAGGAATTTTAAGGACTGAATCAACAACAGAAAGTGTAAGTAAAGGGTTTGGTGAGACAAGTGGATTAAGTGATGATCCCTGAAACTGAATGACTGGTAAAAATGATCCTGATGGCTGATTTTGTCCTATATACAAAAAGTTACCAGATCCAATACTTGTTATAGAAGCACCAAAATAAGTAGAAGTATTTGTCGAAATTATCTGTGAAGTATTGGTAATAAAAAAGACAGTGGGTATTAAATAAGTACCGTCACTTCCGATATTAACATTTCCTTCAAAAGAACTGTCACCTAATGATTCCATTGTACCAGTGATTCTAATATCATCGCCCTGTAATCCTCCTTCTACAGTCATCGCTAGATTTGTAAAAGGCCCTGATGGTAAAGTAACATTTGTACCTGCTATAGGATTTCCTATAACAGCAAGAGAAGTTGCACTGGTATATACGGTAGGATTAGTAGCAGATAATACAGGTGCATCAATTACATTACAAGCCACTGATGCTACTAAACCAGTATCTCTTTCATCATTGTAATCTCCTTTCAAATAAAAATTTTTGTTAATTTGCAATCCTCCATTAATTTGTAAAGCAGGTGGAAAATCAGGATCATCAACATGCTGTACTTCAACTTGATGTCCATTAACAATAGCAGATGTAATAGTAGGAGATGTTTGCAATACAACACTACCTGTACCTGTACTAGAACCAGTAATTGCTAATGTACCAGCACTCGTGATTGGACTTCCTGATACAGATAAAAAAGATGGTACAGTAAGACCAACAGAAGTAACAGTACCAATTCCTCCACTTCCAGGAAAAGTCCATGTCATTGAAGATGTACCTCCTTGAGAAGTAAGAAATGATCCTGCTGGTCCTGGATTATCAGGATACTCCCAATTATACGAAGTAAATTGATAATTCGGTATAACTAAATTGACTTGATTTAAAAGAGGATTTGGTAATGTATACTGTCTTTTTAAAGAAAAACTTCCCTCAAATTGAGCTGAGTTGAATGTTTCAAGCAAATCTAAATACGCATCCGTTTCGCCGGAAGTAGTTTTATCGCTGCCTTTAGTGTGCATTTATACTATAAAACATACTTAATTGAATTTATTTTCGCTTCTTTTAAAGAGTTCAATAATAGCTTCGCATATTTCTACTTGTGATTTCAAATATCTGTCTAAAACATCTTTTAGCAACTTGCTTTCCTTAGGTTGCTCTTGCTCAGTAATTTCAGTAATTCGGTCGGTATCCATTTTTTATTTTAGAAAAGTTAATTTTGATAACCAAAGGGATATAACTGATAATTTTCAGAATTGTAATTTCCTTTCAATATATCAGCATCAAACTTGACTGTTTTCAAAAATTCACGTGTTGATATTCCTTCGCCGATTACGTAATCAAAAGAAAGTTGAGGGATATTAATAATTTGATTTTGTTTGAGCATAGCCACCATCGATTCAAAATTGATAAGGTTTCGATGAGAATATTTCAAACAACATCCTTTCAGTTTGATAGAATCTGGTTTTTCAGACTCGTAGCGTAATGCATACGATTTCAATCCAATAGAAACAAATTCGGTCAAGTTACCTTCGTCTTCCCAGGTACCCAATCCATCAGAAGGAGTGATATCAGGATCAATACCGTTTGAGATATACTTGACTGAATCCGTGTCGCACATCAAAGCCCTCTCTCCAACGATATTCAAAATATTCCAAACCATCATTTGTCCATACATGGGTACAAATACTGCTGCAGGTAAATAAAGACGATGCACATTTGGTTTTGATTTTGTTTCATCGTTTCGCAAATCTTCGTATTTGAATAAGGTTCTGTTCCCTAATTTTTGGTACGATTTGACATTGATTTCTTCGTTGGATATACGGTGCATAAAAACATTGTTTGAAGAATTGTCTTCTTCACCAATCATAAGTGACTGGATATGATCTACTGATTCGGCATGTTTTCCCCATGCTGAATTAATAAGAATTTTTGAAGAAAGTTTCATAGCAGGACGTTTTTTGCACTTGTTAAAATCTATGTCTAAATCATAATGTTTGTCATAAAAATCAACATGTCTTTTTCGCATTTCATCAATCGATTCTCCAAGCATTGATTTGTCACCATTTGAAGAAGAATAATATTTCATCAAATACATGTTTCCGAGAAGACCTCTCCATTTAGAAGGCATCATCTTATATCTGTCTGCACGATAAATTTTGGTGACATTGTATCCATGATCAATAGCTAATTTCAATTGAGGGGAAGCAAAAGTTTTCTTGTAAATAGGTTCGCATGAAAAAACACATTTCTTTGTTTCTTCATCGTACACTGGTAAAATAGGATGATACATATTCCTGGGAGGAATTACATCAACCATAATAATTCCGTCAAAATTACGAATATACGCATTCAAGTCAATAGGATCATTTTTGATATTAATGGTCACTTTAGGACTTTTTCCTTGAATTTTGGAAGTAAGAGTACAAAAACAAGGTTTTGAAGGATCGGTAAAATGATATTTGTGACAAGGATAATAATCAGTATCAAAAACTTCAATAATAGGTGCGCCCACTGGAAACAATAAAGGGTATTCTTTCCCATCCACTTTGATTGATTTACCAATTTGAATAGAAGGATACATGGAATGCACATCAACACATTTGATTTTTTCTCCGGATTTGACTTTGTGATAAAATTTTCTGACTTCTGTTCGTCCGCCACGAAGAGCTTTTTTGGCAAAATAGTGTTCAATAGGTTCTAGTGCAATCCAATTTGTTTCAGCTAATTGATCCGTTTTTTCAAAACTAATATCATCCTCTATCTGAAGAGATTGTTCCAATAAAGTAATACGATGAACATATCCTGCTGAAGTGACTGAAAACCAGGGAGAAATAGCTATTTGCGGTTCATATGTCCGCAATAAATTTTTACAGGTTTCATGATGATATTTCATGATTGCAGCCAGAATCTCCACATCGTTTTGACAATACTCGAGCAACATTTTTTCAGCATCCCAATCATTACGTCCTTCCCATTTTTGACGAAATCTTCGATGTTTTTCCCAATCCTGTTCTGTTTTCATCGTAAATTTCAAATCATAAAAAGAATCATCAGGCAAAGGTCCCACATAATTTTTGTACTCGACTCGATTAAAGAAATGAGGAAATTCACCCTTTTCTAAATCGATTCCAGATCCTTGAAGACAATCTCTAGCGAGAGAAGAAATAGAACCAGGTAAATGAAGAAGAGAATCTCTAAACAAAGTATCTCCTACTTTAAGCTGCATGATTTGCGTTCCTTTGAAAAGAGGTTTTGGTTCTAGATTGCTATTCAATTTGCATATAGCTTCAAAAATAAGTCGTCCGTCATAGCCCTACAATTAAATAAAAAAGATTACCTTTGCATTGTGTGCTACTGCAATATTACGACCTTCATTTGAAGTCAGCATGAGTTTGATAAATTCAGCAATATCATGATGATGACCTGATTCTCCCGTAAAAACATTTTTCCAAACAACAAGATTGGGTACTTGTGTAGTTTGTTCCACCATAACCACTTGATGTTCGCGTGTAAAAAATCCATTTTCATCAAAGGTGTAAGAAGGGATTATTTTTTCGGTAATTTCCAATGCTGATTCAATATCATATGCAATTAAATTGTAAGAAGCTTTTTTGGTAGAGCTTCGATCAACTTTGTCTTCATAATCAATTATTTCTCCATTAAACCGTTTAGGCGGTTTTGGTTCGTTTGCAAAAATGAGACATCGATGTTCCAAATCATCTTCTTTGATTGAGAGACTGCAAGTTTTGCAGTTCTTGACAAAACAAGTATGTTTTCCATAAACCGATTTTCCACACAAATCACAGAAATGATAAACTTCCTTCTTCTGTCTATCCACTTTCTCTGAACACATCGTGCATGAATTAGTTCTATGAACTACAGCACATTGATGACACCATTTAGCAGAAATTCCATGAATAGTAGAAATAAATTTCTGAATAGATCTGATTGCATAGAAATGATGTTTTTTGTAACAGTAATACAAATACAAAATACATTCATCGTCTTTGAAAACATAATCTACACCAGAATAATCATGAGACCCTTGAAAAGAAGTAGTATCAACACAGACAACGCGATATTCAGAAAACTTTTGTGTAAAATCTTCGAGTTGACTAATTGAAATTGTTTCTTCCCATTGAAGATCTCTCATAAATTCATAAGATTTCTTGTACCATGGAGTATTCCGACTCACATGTGCTTTAAATGAGTTTCCATAATATCCTGATTTTGCCAATAAATAAACAAGACTGGATGCGGCACAATTAATAGGGTATTCTCCAGAAGGTGTCTTGTATGTGATGGGTACAATTCCTTTTGTAGATTCTGCCCATGTTTTAGATCCATTTCCTGCTCCCATAATAAAAGAGTCAGGATTAATCCAGTAAGAAAAATTAACATCATATATCGATAAATCGATATTAGATCCGGAAGATGTCGCTCTTTCAAATATCTCCTGGATAACTCTAAAATTAAGTTCACTGGGTCGAATGTTTCTAGTGTGTGCGTGTTTGCGATCCGTAATATTTTCCATTTGAAGAATTCCCGTAACGCGATTCAATAATCTCCCATTACGCCATAAAATAGGGTAATTACGCAATTCATTGTACACCGCGCTTTGTAGTGCGTTTCCAATACTGGCATACAACTGATCAGGAGAAATAAATGAACCTCCTCTCCTTGTAGCTTCAATTGTTATAATTTCAGGGCGATTGTTTCGTGTCCGAATAGAGTGGACAGAATATACAGGTAAAGAGGTATTATGAAGCGGTCTTTGTAATTGTTGATATTCGTGCCTCGCTCGTCGTGATTGTTGCATTATGATTTTTGACTAAAAAAATAATGTCTGTTTATATAGCAAGGGTGGCTTAGACGTGGCGTCGAATTTGTATATAAACCACACATTTCCCTTGTCTCTTGGTTATGGCCAAATCAAAGCAACATAAATCAAATTGTAATAACTGTTTATATACCTACTGCGAAATGATGGAAGAAATATGTTTTAAACTGAGAGCTACTTGTGAACAGTACAAAGCAGACAATGAATTCATTACTAATTTATTACAAATCAACGAAAGGGTTGTTGAATTTCTAGAAGAAGAAGTTGAAAAAAAAGATGATGTCATTGCAGAATTGACTATGGAAATTGATGTATTGAAACGTGGCAATATTGGTGGCTTATGATGGCTTTATGTCGGGCCGAAAGAGGGGTCAAATTTAATCAAGGCTCTGCCCACAGCCATGTACGCCACCTATGCTATAAAAGACAATAGTATTTTGACATATTTATGCAATGCAGTCCCAACTTTCTTTACCTGCCCCTCACAAGAAAGAAAAAAGAAAGTACACGAAAAAAAGCGAAGTATGGTTACACAAAAAGAATCCTAAGAATGTGGAACATGTGGCTAAACATGTGGCTAAACCTGTTTCAACTCCTCTTGTTTCCAAGTCTGTCAAAAAGATGGAAAAAGAAAAGGAAAAGCCTGATCTTGATTCTTTGACTTGTGAACCACTTGTCAAATTGACGGAATTGGAAGAAGCTTTTTATCATTGCAAATGTGATTTTTGCCTGTATGCACGAAAGAAGGGATTCCGTCACGCTCCTTTGAAGACGCTACTTGAAAAGGACTCTTTATATGTAGCAAGGAAACGTGTTGAATCTTCTTCCTCTTTGGACGAAACGAGCGAAGTCAAATTTCAGGATATTGACTTTAGTTTTTTTGACGTTATTCCAACGCCGCCCGCCTCTAACCCTGCTGATCTCGGCTAAATTATCGGATAAACCGGGTAAACTTTCGG
>Ga0316219_1001383_pt1 | contig 26241 bp, 21 predicted proteins | sample TBH18003PmetaG_FD_203635 | JGI IMG/M metagenome (GOLD analysis project Ga0316219, IMG submission 203635) | Freshwater microbial communities from Trout Bog Lake, Wisconsin, USA - TBH18003P | ecosystem: Environmental > Aquatic > Freshwater > Lake > Hypolimnion/Profundal zone | place: USA...
TCACCAGCACGCCGTCACCAGCACGCCGTCACCAGCACGCCGTCACCAGCACGCCGTCACCAGCACGCCGTCACCAGCACGCCGTCACCAGCACGCCGTCACCAGCACGCCGTCACCAGGGTGCCGGCAGGATGCCGGCTGATACGGGCAAGATGCCCGCGCTCCCCTTCGGATCGACGCACCGCCCGTAATCCAACCTTTTATAATGCGTGGAGGGCGAAAGCCCATGGGGCTTCGTTACGGGAATACCGACTGCACGATGCTGCTGCTGCCGTCGGTGAAGGTGACTTTGTAGATCAGGTCGCCGGGGTTGTTGAAGTGGCGCGTCTGCCCCGTGGCGGCCGCCGGGGCGGTGAAGATCGTCAGCGTGGAGACGGTCTTCGCGCTGCCGTTCACCGGAATAGTGCGCCTGTGCGGATGACCTGCTGAAGAATCCCTGCCGTGCCTGTGGCCCAGACGCCCTGACTATTCGTCGAGAGCCCCCCTCCAGGCGCAGGCGCAGGCGCCAGCGCCGTTCCAGCTTTCAGCGTCGCAAGGAAAGCGACGCCCCCTGCTCGGGCAGCACGAACTGGGGCGAGGTGCCAAACACAGGACTGCTCCCGGAGACCGCTCCGGCGGCATCCGGCGCGACATCGCCCACCCGCGCCACCAGCGCAAGTGAACCGGAGGCGCTTACCCAGATGCCGGTGTTGTTGGCGGTGCTGCCGGTGGCGATAACGCCGCTCCCCACCGACGGGAACCGTTTTCCTTCCTCCCAGGAACCCCACGCCGCAGTCGAAACGCCGACGTCCGCCGAGCCAACGCAAATCTTGTCCCCGCCTTCGCCCTCGCCATTCACCGGCGGATGCGAATTCGCTTTCCCTGAACTTCCGTCAAAATCAGGCGGCTTGGCTTTCATAGGATCGACCTAACGATTTAATCAAAGCGAATTTCGTTTGGCAATCAGATAAACGAACGATGCGCAAAAGAATTTTCCGGTTTTTTCTTGAGAAAGGGCTCATTCTTGCCAAGTATCCCCGGCTTTCCCATGAACAAAAAATCATCCAACGTCTCCAACCTGGCCTTCGCTTTCGCACTGGTTACCATCCTCTTCTTCCTATGGGGTTTCTGCCACGCGATGCTCGACGTGCTCAATCGGCATTTCCAAAAGATCCTCGATGTGCCCCAGGGGAAATCCTTCTACGTGCAGTTTGTCACTTACATGGGGTACTTCCTCATGGCCATCCCGGCCGGTCTCTGCTTGAAGCGCTTCGGATACAAGGGCGGCATTCTAATCGGGCTCGGTCTGGTGGCCGTGGGAGCCTTCTCTTTCATTCCGGCAGCGCAGATTCACATGAGCAAGGACGGTCATTTTTGGGCGTTCCTGGCGGCGCTTTTCGTCTTGTTCTGCGGTCTTGCCTGTCTTGAGACTGCCGCCAATCCCTACATCACCATTCTCGGCTCGAAAGACACAGCCAGTTCGCGGTTGGTCTTGAGCCAGTCCTTCAATGCAGTCGGCTGGGTGTTCGGTCCGGCGGTGGGCGGACTGCTCCTGTTCGGCAACCAGTCCAAAGCGCAGGGTGTGGAGGCGGTCGTCAAAGCCGTGGGCACCTTCGACAGCCTGCTGCGGCCCTACATGGTTCTGGGAAGCATCGTTGCGGTCATTTTTGTGATCTTCTGGTTCATGAATCTGCCCGAGGGCGGGGCCGAAGCCGATCCAGCTTGCGAAGCGGGAGACGCTGGTAATTCGGACCCGGCCACTGTCGCCGAAGCGGAGCGCACGGTCGGCATGGAGCACTACAAGGCCGAGGGGGAATCCAAATCGCTTTTTATGAAACCGCACTTCACGATGGGCGTCCTGGCCCAGTTCTGCTACGTGGCGGCCCAGACCGTCATCGGGGCGACAGCGGTCAATTACCTCGTCGAACACTGCAAGCCGCTGCTGGTGCATAACATCCAGCCTTTGCTCGGGAGCGGCATCTTGAGCGCGGTGTACACAAAAGCGCCGAACATCGATCAGGCCGCCAGTTTCATGGTGACCGTCGGCATGGCATTCTTCGCCATCGGACGCTTCTCCGGTTCCGCGCTGTTGCGGGTCTTCCCGCCGCACAAGCTGCTGGCCACGTACGCCGCCATTGCGGTGGCGTTGCTGATCCCGGTGATCACCGGGATCGACTACTGCTGGGCGTGCCTCATTCTTTCATTCCTGTTCCTCTCGATCATGTTCCCGAGCATCTTCGCCATGAGCATTCGCGACCTCGGTCCGCAGACCAAGACCGCGGGGTCCGCGCTGGTGATGTCGATCGTGGGAGGCGCCATTGTGCCGCTGGTGAATGGAATGGTAGTGGTTCAGCATTACGGCACCGGCCCGGGGTACATCGCCGCCGCAGTCTGTCTGCTTTATGTGGCGGCGTACGGCGTGATGTATCCCTCTCTGGTCGGCAAAGAGGCGCTGAAGACGCCGGTTCAACTGCCGGCCCATTGACGAGCAACGCCGGCAACGCCGAAAAGAACAAGCCGGATTGTGACACTTATTTTGTGACGCGCCCTTAGCGGGCCGCAACGCAGAGACGGGCCTGAAGGGAATTGGTGAAGGCCCTTATCCCTGCCGGGACCGCGGTTCGCGGTCTTTTGCCATGGCGCTGCTGGGAAGGGTCACAAACGGCCCGCCCTCCAGCGGCGCGGCTTTGGTGAACGCGACCTCCGGCACATCGCTCGGAAGCCCCGCCAACGGGAAATCCTTGCGCAACGGGAAATACGGGTAGCCGTCCCACATCAGGATGCGCCGCAAATCGGGGTGCCCTGAAAACCGGATGCCCATCATGTCGTAAACTTCGCGCTCATGCCAGTCGGCGCCCCGCCACACGCGGCTGACGGTGGGCACTTCGAGCTCATCCTCGCTTACCGTCAGCTTCAGGCGCAGGTATTGGTTCGCCGCAAAGGAATAGAGCTCGTAAACCACTTCGAAGCGCGGTTCCTGACCGAAATTATCGATGGAACTCAGGTCAATCAGCGCGTCAAAACCGAGTGTGCTCTTCGCAAAGGCGGCGATTTCGGCGATCCGCTCGCGCTCGACTATCAGGGTGGATTCACCGCGGAACTCGGACTTGGCAAGCACGGAAAACGTCTTCTCAATGGCGGCGATGGCATCAGGGAGGGTCATAGGAGGTCGGCAAGCAGTTCGCGTTTCTGATCCAGCAGCGAGTGTTCGGTATCGATCTTTCGCTGGAGGCGCATCAACCCCTCAAGCAGCGCTTCGGGCCGCGGCGGACAGCCGGAAATATACACATCGACCGGGATAATTTGGTCCACGCCCTGAAGAACGGCGTAGCTGCGATACATCCCACCGGTGGAAGCGCAGGCGCCCATGGCGATGACCCATTTGGGCTCGGGCATCTGCTCGTAGATGCGTTTGACCACCAGCGCCATCTTGTAAGTCACCGTGCCGGCGACGATCATCAGATCGCTTTGCCGCGGCGAGAAACGCATCACCTCGGCGCCGAACCGGGAGATGTCGTAACGCGACGAAGCGGTGCCCATTAATTCGATAGCGCAACACGCCAGGCCCATCGGCATGGGCCACAGCGAGTTTTTGCGCATCCAATTGATGGCGGCGTCGATCTTGGTGACGATCACGTTGCCTTCGATTTTGGAATCGTAGGCTATCGGAGTTTCTAAAGCCATTGAAGGACTCTACGGGCGAGCCCGCCGCGGGCAAGCTGAAAGTGTAAGAGAGCGAGCCCGCTTCGCCCGTATCGCTAAAGCTTGGGGGTTACTCCTTCAAGAACCGCGTGTCGAACGTTACCGTGGCAGCCTGCGGATTCGGATGACCGTAAGTGGCGTAAAACTCCCGGACCTTCTTCAATACCTCCGGCAGCGTGGGGCTTTCCATCAAGGCGATCGATTCAGCGCGCTTCGTGTAGAAATGCGTGTCGTCGAGCATCTTGGTGTAGAGCGGCACTTCGTCGCCGAAATCCGCCGCCACCGCCATCGCCTGGATGGTCTTGGCGCGCGTTTTCGGATTGGTCATCGCGTCCATCACGCGAAAGTGGGCGGCGACATATGCGGCGATCGATTTCTCGCGTCCGGCGATCCGGTCCTTGCGGATGGCCAGCGTATCGGTGATCTCGTTCGGGATTTCCCTGCTGGTGAACAGCGCGGTGTCTTTTCCGGTCTGGGCCATGCGCTGGCAGTTTGGGTTCCAAGTGATCCCGGCCACGGGCGAGTTGGAATTGAGAGCGGAAATGTAAGCCTTGCCCACGTCATCGCCCGGAGTGTTTTTCCAAGCGAAATAATCCTTCAGCGGCAGGTCGTTTTTCTGCAAGAACCGAAAGGCGAGATACTGGCTCACGGAAAGCTCTTCGCCCAAGACGGTCTTGCCTTTGAGTCCCTCCTTGGTCCATCCCGTCGGCACGCGGAACTGGTCGTTGCCGTTGGAATAATCGTGAGCGTAAAGAATAACCGCGTCCACTCCCTTGTCGGCGATGATCGTGACTGCCTCCTGCAAGGTCACGGTGACGGCATCAATGCTTCCGGCTGCGAGTGCCTCGACCGAATCGGTATAGCGCTCAAATTTCTTGACGGAGACGTGCCCGCCCGTCTTTGCGGATTCGGCTTCCAGCCAGGAGGGTTTCTTCTTGCCCTCCATCTTCATTTCCATGACCCAGGAATCCATCCAACCGGCGTAGATGGAAACGCCGACTTTGAATTCCCCGGTTTGCGCGCCCGCCGGAACGGCAAGGCAGAAAAGGGAAACACAGGCAATACCGAGAGTGCTGAGGACTGTTTTCATGCCTCTCTTTTCGCCGGTTGCCGCAGGGAAAGAAAGCTAATTCGGGGGTTGCTTTATCGAAACCACGGATTGGCACGAATAAAACCTATCCGTGTTCATTCGTGGTTACTCGGTTGAATGCGAGCTTCTTGCGAAGATGCCTTTGGCGGGGCGCCAAAGGCCGCACGCGAGGGCGCGTGCGCTATTCCGATTTCATCGCAGGCGGTGACAATGGCGTCTTCTCAAGCGCCAGTCGTTTTCCAACGACGTTCCGCAAAACCATCACCAGCAATAGCGCCGCCACCGCCGTCAGCCCAAGGAGCGCTTTGGCGGCCGGCGAATCGTGAAGCGCGCTGGAGTGCAGCATCTGCGTTCCCGCGGTCCCCAAATAGACAAAAACCGTCTCCCCAGGCAGCATTCCGAAAATCGTCGCCAGCAGATAATGACCGAAACCGATCCCCGTCAGCCCGTACGCGTAGTTGGAGAGTCCAAACGGAAACGGACACATCCGCAGCAGCCCCACGATCTTCCACCCCTCGCGCTGAATGGCCTGATCGATCACCGCGAACTTCGGTCGGTCTTCCAGCATTCTCGCAAACCGCTCCCGGGCAAGGTAGCGGCTGCACAGAAATCCGGCGGCGGCGCCGAGCGTCGAACCGATCACAACCCCGGCCAGCCCTCCCGCCAGCCCAAAAAGAGCGCCCGCCATCACCGCGAACGGTATCAGCGGCAGCCCCAGCAGGCTGAGGGCCGCAAACGAGATCACGAAAAGCACGCCGCTGCCGAAGCCGAAGTGCCCGAGGCTGCTCAGATAGGTTTCAAGCCAGTTTGTCATTTGTGAAAACTACTCTCTCCGAATTGAAGCTGCAACGTCATGCGACCGCTTCGCCGGATTAAATGCACCGGCTCTCCAAACGCTTCGCTTAACAAAGTATTTCGCAAGACTAACGTACGTTTTCCAGCCGCGAGCACGCGACCTGCTTTCAATAACAGCGCATGGCTTATCCCTTTTACAATTTCTTCCACATGATGTGTCACCAGAATCAGGGCGGGAGCGCTTCGGTCGGCGCTCAACCGGTCAATGAACCGCAGGAAATGCTCCCGGGCCACCGGGTCCAACCCCGCGCACGGCTCATCGAGGATCAACAAGCGGGGCCGGGCCATCAGGGCGCGCCCGATCAAAACGCGCTGGCGTTCTCCCTGGGAGAGCACCAACCAGGGGCGATCGGCCAGGGGCTCGCAATCGACCTGCCGGAGAATGGCGAGCGCCTCCTCGCGATCCCGGCGCCGGATGCCGCCCCAGTAGCCGAGCATGGCGTATTTGCCTCCAATGACGGAGACCAGCGCGGGTTCGAGGTCCGCCATGCGCTGTCGAACCAGGGAACTGACGATGCCGATGCGTTTGCGCAACTCCGGCCAGTTGGAAGCGCCGTAGCGCTGCCCCAACAGAATGATTTCACCGGAGCTGGGAGTGAGATAACCGGTCAACGCGCCAAGCAGGGATGTTTTTCCCGAGCCGTTGGGACCCAAAATTGCCCAATGTTCCCCTTCGCGCACGCTCCAGGAAATTTTGTCCAAAATTTTTACACCGCCGCGAATAACGCTGAGGCCGGTGACCGCGAGCGTGGGAATTCCGGCGGCAACGCTGTAATGATCGGGTTTAACGGGCATCGGGATGGGCAAATTGTGCCGCAATCCGGCGCTTCGCGCAACGTTCGTTGGCGCGGCGAGGCAAGAATTCGTTTGACGCCGCGGTTTGGACCGGCTTTTCTCTCAACCTTTCAATTGAAAACCGCGCAGACCATAGTCGCTGGGGTTCTGCTTGCGCTGCCGTTTACGGCGGGGGCGAGCACGCACAAGCACCACTCGAAGCATTATTCGAGCGGACGCTCGTCGCGCCATCACAGCAACTCTGCGGTCTCCTCTTCCTACGCCGCCAAAATGCGCGTCAGCGCTTTAGCGGCCATTGGCGACTCCGACCGCCTCTCTGCCGAGCATCCGCTTGAATCGCGCGCAGGTTCCCTTTACAATCCGAGCACGGCCCAAACGCCCGGTCTGAGTCTGCTTCATCTTTTCGGTCCGAAAGCGTCCAGCATTCACTACGATTCGCGGATGATCGCCGCCGCGAAGATCGCATCCGAGCGCGCCCATGCCCATTCCACGCGAAGCTGCTGGCGCTATGTGAAAACCGCGCTGGTGGAGGCGAACGTCGTGCAATCCTACCCCAAGACCCCGCTCGCCAAGCAGGCCGGGGACGAACTGTCCCGGGAACACGGTTTCCGCAAGCTTCCCATCAGCGACCCGTTTCTGGCGCCGGTCGGTTCAGTGCTGGTTTACGGCGGACACGGCGCGGGCCATGTGGAAATCCGCACCGCCGCCGGGTTTGCCAGCGATTTCATTTCCCAGAAGCCGTCGAGTCGGCCGCTGCTGGGGATTTTCGTGAAGCCGTCGTAGGGCCAACGGGGTCAGGCATTACTTCTTCACCTTCTTTTGTCGACCCGGAGCACCGGGCGCGGGACAAAATCCATCCGGCGGATCGCAATCACCGGTAGGGCCAACGGGGTCAGGCATTACTTCTTCACCTTCTTTTGTCGACCCGGAGCGCCGGATCGCCTCAACTGACCCGATGGCACAACCCGGCGATAGCGCCGAAGTGCCATCATTTGGGGCCCTCGCAAGGAACGTAAAGGACCGATGGGACGAAAGGGCGCAAAGTCGACAGGTTCTTGACGGCCTGCCGGCGGGTTTATCCTACTTCAGTGAGCGCACAGCGGCGACGACGTTGGCCGCGGTCATCCCGAGGAGTTCCATCACCTTGCCGCCGGGGGCGCTGATGCCGAACCGGTCGATGCCGATGACTTGCCCGTCAAGGCCCACCCAGCGGTGCCAGAGGTCGCTCACGCCGGCTTCGATCGCCACACGGCGGCGAACGCTGCCGGGCAGGACCTGCTCGCGATATTCCGCCGACTGGCGCTCGAAACGCTCCATCGACGGCATGGACACCACGCGGGTGCCGGCTCCGAGTTCCTTCGCAGCAGCGACCGCGTGCTGCACCTCGCTGCCCGAAGCAAGCAAGATGGTCTCCAGTGGCGCGGTTTCTTTCACCAAAACGTAGGCGCCCCTCGCAACGCCCTCGCGCCGAGCCTGGGCGCTTGCGAACGTCAGGTTCGGCACCGCTTGACGGCTGAGAATCGCCACCGTCGGTCCGTTGGTCCGCTGCATGGCCGCGGCAAACGCCCCGGCAGTCTCTTCGGGATCGGCTGGGCGAATGACATCCAGATTTGGGATGACCCGCAGACCGCTCACCGTCTCCACAGGCTGATGGGTCGGTCCGTCTTCGCCGACGCCCACGGAGTCGTGTGTGAAAATGTAGAACGTCGGCAGATTCGCCAGCGCGGCGATGCGGATCGACGGGCGCGCATAGTCGGCAAACACCAGGAACGTGGCGCCCGAGGGCCGGAAGATGCCGTCGTAGGCGATGCCGTTCATGATTCCCGCCATCGCATGTTCGCGAATGCCAAAGCGGATGTTGCGTCCGCCGTAGTTTTCCGGCGTCCAATCCTTGCTGGCGGCGATGTAGTTGAGCGTGGACCCGTAAAGGTCCGCCGAACCGCCGACCAGCAGCGGCATCGCCGCGGCAAGTGGCTGAAGCACGTCGCTGGCGGCTTTGCGCGTGGCGATTTTCGCGTCCACGGGGAACTCGGGGATGTTCGCCAGAAGATCGGCAGGCACCTCGTTCTTGACGCCGCTGTCGAGCAGGGCGGCCAGTTCGGGGTTGGCCGTGCGCCATGTTTCGAAGCGGGCGGTCCAGTGTTGGTGAGCCGAAGCCAGATGCTGCTTGTGGCAGGCGAAGAATTCGCGCGTATCCGGCGAAACGTAAAAGTGTTCCCCGGGCAGACCGAGCGCCTTCCGGGCCGCGTCGATGAACTTGGCGCCGCCTTCGCCGTGCGCCTTGGCGGTACCGGCGACTTCAGGGATGCCCTTGCCGATGATCGTCCTTGCAATGATGAGTTGTGGTTTGCCGGTGGCGGCTTTGGCGGTCTGAAATGCTGCGGCAAACGCCACCAGATCGTGGCCGTTGACCGTCTGCACATCCCATTTTAGCGCCTCGAAGCGCATAGCCGTGTCTTCGTTCTGGGAAACGCACGCCATGGCGTCCAAGGTAACGTCGTTGGCATCGTAAATGAGGATCAGGTTGTCCAACCGCGCGTGACCTGCAAAGGCAACGGCTTCCTGCGCCACGCCTTCCTGCATGCAACCGTCGCCGGCGAGAACGACGACGTGTTGGTCGAAAATGGCGTGCTCGACCGTGTTGAATCGGGCCGCAGCCATCTTGGCGGACACCGCGTAACCGACCGCATTGGAAATCCCCTGCCCCAGCGGCCCGGTGGTGGCTTCAACCCCCGGCGTCTCGTTAAACTCGGGATGCCCCGGCGTCTTGCTGTGCAGCACCCGGAAGTTGGAGACTTCCTCCAGCGAGAGATCGTACCCGGCAAGGTGCAGCCACGAATAAATGAACATCGAACCGTGCCCGGCGGAGAGAATGAACCGGTCCCGGTTGAGCCATTTTGGATGAGCGGGATCGTATTGAAGGAGATGGCCGAAGAGCGCCGCTCCGATTTCCGCGCAGCCGAGCGGAAGCCCGAGATGGCCGGAGGAACACTTGTGGACGGCGTCCATTGCGAGACCGCGCGCTTCATTGGCGGCGCGCCCGAGAACCTGGAGTTTTGAATGCATAATGATTGGGGTAGTAGTTAAAAAACGGCGACAGCGTAGAAGGTTGAAAGTTGATGTCAAGGCTTCGCGAGCGCCGCCCGCATCCGCATTAAAACGGTTTTCCGCCCCATCACCTCCAGCATGTGGTAAAGGCTCGGACCGATCGAAGACCCGCTCACAGCCACGCGCGCCGGGTGGATTAGTTCGGCGGGTTTGCACCCCATTTCGCCTGCGGTGGTCTTGAGCGTTGCCTCCAGCGCCTCGGCAATCCACGGTTCCTGCGTCTCATACCGGGTGGCCAGCGCGGCGAGCTTCTCAAGCGCGCCCGGCTTGCGCAGGGTCTTTTCCACCGATTCGGGATCGAACGCGACCTCGTCCGTGAAAAAGAACCCGATCTTCGCGGGCACTTCGGAGAGGCTCCTGACCTTCTCCTTCACGAGCGCGAGCACCGGTTTGAGCCGCTCGATAGAACCGTAAGCAATGCCGGCCCTGTCGACAAACGGCAGGCAGAGCTCAGTGAACCGGTCGAGGCTCATGTGGATCAAATACTGCGTATTCATCCAGTTGCACTTGTCCATGTCGTAGGCGGCCCCCTTGCGATTGATCTTGGCGAGGTCGAACAGCTCGACGATTTCACGGCTAGCGATGATCTCGCGGTTGTCCTTGGGCGACCAACCCAGCAGGCAGAGATAATTGCAAACCGCCTCGGGCGCATACCCTTGCTCGATGTAGCTGCCGACTGCCGCCCCTTGGTCGCGCTTGCTCATTTTCGAACCGTCGCGATTGAGAATCAGCGGGATATGGGCGAAGCGGGGCGGTTCGGCGCCGATAGCACGGTAAAGCTCGACGTGTTTGGGCGTGTTCGAGAGGTGATCCTCGCCCCGGATGACGTGAGTGATCTTCATTTCCAGATCGTCCACGACGTTGACGAAGTGAAAGATCCAACCGCCATCGGGGCGGCGGATGGTGATGTCCGGATGCGTCTCGGGATTGGTCAGATCGAACTCGATCCTGCCGCAGACGATGTCCTCGAGCACGACAACCTCGCGCGGCGAACGGAAACGCCAGGCGCCGTTATCTTCGTACAGATGTCCGGCAGCCTTGAGGCGGTTGAAATAGCGAAGATAGACATCCTCGCGCTCGCTCTGGAAATAAGGGCCGAAGTCGCCGCCGGCGAACGGACCCTCGTCCCAATCGAGCCCGAGCCAGCGCAAACCGTCATAGATCGCCTGGGTTGCCTCGGCAGTGTTGCGGGCCTTGTCGGTATCCTCAATGCGAAGAATGAATCGCCCGCCGGTGTGCCGGGCATAAAGCCAGTTAAAGAGCGCGGTTCTGGCCCCCCCGACGTGAAGGTAACCGGTGGGCGACGGTGCAAAACGGACACGGACATTGGAATTCATGACCGCTCATCATGACATCGGCGCGGACGATATTCACGGCATTTCGTAAGTGCTCCTCCGATGCTCCGATGGGGCGCGGGACAAATTTCTTCCGGCGGATCGCAATCACCGGGAGGTCTCTATATGCCGGGGTATATGCACGGATTAAGAAAACGGTGTCGGACTGCAACTCTGGGGAGCACACGCGCCCTCGCGTGTTGGCGTCGGCGCCCTCGCCGACGCGAACTTTTGCTTCATCGAAACCACGGATTTCACGGATTGGCACGGATGAAACCTATCCGTGTTCATTCGTGTAATCCGTGGTTGATCGGTTGAATGCGAGCCGGCTTGCGGGGGGATGAGGCGGCGGCAGAACTTCGGAACTGGCCTGATTTCGCGGGAGGCTGGTCATGAGTTTGAACTCGACAAGGAACAGCCGAACCGCCTGGTCAGACAGGTTGAAGGTATCGCGCTCTATTTGGATTTTCTAACGGAGGCACCCCCTGCGATCACTGGCTCACGGATGGTGGATGATGTGGTGGCGAGTGTGGCGCCAGGGATCAACCGCGCACTCGTGGCGCGGAGGATAGTCAAGATTTCAGGTCGCGATGTGTATAGCGCACCTCAGACGTGCGAAATCGCAGTCGCCGATAACGGTCCGCTCCTAGTGCTAAAGCTTAACGCCTTCGGTGGGCTCACTGGGAGACGACAGGGGCTTGCATTCTGGGCTGGGACATCGTTGACTCACCCGGAAGGGTATGAATCGTGCCAATTATGAAGAGCGTGCAAGGCCGTTAAGGGTCTTTGCGTATGTTAACGCGGAGAAAACGCCGCTGTACCGTTCTCTTATGCGCATCTTCATGGATGCGAAGGCGAGCTTTGCCCTTCATCTCCGGGTGGCGGATATTGCGAGGGAATTGCCAAAGCTTTCAATCCAGGAAATTGAAGCCGTGGTGACCCAGCTTTGCGAATGGGGTAATCTTGAGGCGCATCGCGATACCTCGGAGGTGGCATCAGTGGAGGATTTTTACCGGCCGCGCTACCTGTATCAGCTTACCGGTGAAGGCGAGGCGGCGGAACGCGCGATCGAAGTTTTCTATGAGACGGTGGTTCAGCCTGGTGAACTCCAAGCGGCTGCGTTGGAGGATATTTTGAACGAATTGGAGGAAGTCGCCCGGCTGGGTGGTGAAGGCGTTCCCGATCCTGGAAAAGTCCATCGCGCATTGAGTGCGTTGAGTGCGCACTTTGAGCGGCTGACCTCGCGTGCACAGACCTTTATTCGCAGCCTTCAGAGGACCATTGATCTACGCGGAATTGAGGTGGAGGTGTTCCTCGCCTACAAGCAGACCCTCATCGATTATCTTGAACGGTTCATTGGTGAACTCATTGTTGCGACAACCAAAATCGCGGAAAATATTCTGCGCATTGAAGGAAAAGGCGTGGAACGGCTCTTGGTCGTAGCTGCGCGGCGTGACATGGCGGACGCACTGGACCAGAACGACGAGCGCCACAGGGAAGCTCGTGAGCGCTGGCATCGGCGCTGGGCGGGTTTTTCCTCCTGGTTCTTGAGCGACGGCGAGCGGCAATCGCAGGCCGAAGTGCTTCGTGGCCTCGCTCGAAGCGCCATTCCCGATTTGCTCATTGCGGTGGCCGGTATTAATGATCGGCGGGCGACGCGCAGCGACCGCGCCACGGATTTGCAAAATCTGGCGAGATGGTTTGCCGAAACTGACACGGACGCTGAAGCGAACCGGTTGTGGCGCGCAGCCTTCGCGCTTGCGCCCGCTCGCCACCTAAGGATCGACGAGGAAACGCTCGACTGGCGTGAAGATAACCCCGTTTCCGCCCAGACCAGCTGGCTTGATGCGCCCCCGCTTTTGATTTCGCCCCGGTTGCGCAAGGCGGGAAGGCATGTCGCCAAGGGTCCGGCGAAGGGAGTCATCGATTGTACGCAGGGAAAAGAAGATCTCGCCAAGATGGAGCGGGATGAAGCCGCCCAGATCGTGGCGGCGCAAGCCCGGCTTGCCACTGGCCGTACAATGCGCCTCTCGGAGATCGGAGAACTTGATGGCAGTGCTTTCGATTTGTTTCTCGATTTGCTGGGCGAGGCGCTGGCGGCAAAGGCGGAAGAGAATGAAACGGTGGACGCTCAGTCGAGCGACGGCGCGCTCCGTATCCGCCTCTCTCCGACGGGCGATTCCGTGCGTGCGGTCATCCGCACCCATACCGGTTGCTTTTCCGGACAGGATCACTTCGTTACCATTTCTAGCGTGTTTGAAAATTCCACGATGAGAGAGGAGCCGAGTTTGCCATGAGCGCGTTCACTCTTGAGTCCGGCGACCTGCTTGAAACTCCCCGTGGCGGTGTTGATGGGGCGGGCCGGGCGGTCGCAACGCTCGATCATGTTCTGGATCGCGTCACGGAGTTTGAACGGCGGCGCGCTATGCGGGCGCTTCTTCAGGTTCCGTTATTAACGGCAGAGGGACTCCATGCGGCGGAGTTCGGGCTGGTTCGGAAACACGCGACATGGTTGCGGGAATGGCTGGCTCACCATGCGGGATGGGTGCTGCAGGTCACGGGCGAGGTTGTCCGTTTGCGAAAGACGCCCGCGGATTTGAACGATTCCACGCGGCCTGCCTTGGACCGCAATGAGGCTGCATTTCCCCGTCGGCGATATGTCCTTCTCTGCCTGGCTCTGGCCGCCTTGGAACGGAGTGAGCGACAGACGACGCTGGGCCGTCTTGCCGAAGCGATGGTTGGCTACGTCCAGGCTGACCCCGCCCTGGGCGCGGCAGGCATCGAGTTCGACCTTGCCGATTCAGACCAGCGGCGCGACTTGGTGCATGTGTTACGTTTTTTGCTGGATTGGCAAGTGCTCAAGCGAATCCACGGCGACGAACAGCATTACCTCCGGGATCAAACAAGCGACGTGCTTTATACGATCTCGCGCCCCGTGCTCGCTGCCATGTTGTGTGTCAAACGGGGACCGTCCACGGTGAGCGCCGGAGCATTGGCTGAGCGCATCGGGGCGATTGTGGAGGAACCGGTGCCGGATACTGAAGACGCCGCAAATCGCCAGATGCGCATCCGGTTAACGCGGAGACTCTTGGATGATCCAGTTCTCTATTACGCGGATTTGGACTCTTCTGAGCGAGCTTATCTGACCAACCAGCGTAGCCGTATCCTTGGGCAGATCGCCCAGGCCACTGGCCTGGAGTCGGAAATCCGGGCGGAAGGAATCGCGATGGTAGATGTCAACGGTGACATGACGGACCTTGGCCTTCCAGAGGAGGGCACCGACGGGCATCTGACTTTGTTGCTGGCGGAGTTCCTGGCGAATAAGATCCGTCAAAAACCGAATGCGCTGGTCGGCTTCACCGCGCTGAGACAACAGACGGCAAAGTTGATCGCCGAGCATCGCGCTCACTGGCGCAAAAATGCAACAGAGCCGGGGGCGGATCAAGCCCTCATGCGGCAGACCGTCGAACGCCTTGTCGCGTTGCGACTTGCCGTGTTTGAGACGGACGGTGTCCGACCATTGCCTGCGATTGCAAGATACGCACTCTGGAAAATTGTTGAGAAACCGCAACTCGAAACGATGCTGTTTTGAAGAATTTAGAAAGCGAAATTGGTCATGGAGATTGAGCAGACAAGATCACCTTTAGCGCCTCTAGTGGATGGCGCTTTCATTCTTCCCGAGGCGCAGCGAGAGCGTTGGCAACCCGTCCGTGGTGGGTTGCTAAATATCTACAAGTACGACTACCAGGAATTCCGTTACGAACAGGGGCGCCTTCTGCTGCGCGGCAACAACGGCACGGGAAAGTCCCGGGTGCTGGCGTTGCAATTGCCGTTTCTTCTGGACGGAGAAATCTCTCCCCACCGCGTGGAACCCGATGGCGATATCGCCAAGAGGATGGAGTGGAATCTGTTGATGGGGAAACACTCCGACCGGCTCGGCTACACCTGGATTGAGTTCGGACGGAAAACCGAGGCGGGTGAGACGGAATATGTCACGCTGGGATGCGGCCTGCGCGCTGTGGAAGGGCGAGGGCTGGCTGCGAGGTGGTTTTTCATCACCAGCCAGCGCATTGGCCGCGATCTCTTTCTCCAAGGGGAACAGCGCATTCCGGTCAACAAAACAAGAATAGAGGCGGCGATTGGGGAGAACGGAAAAGTCTTTGAGAAAGCCGAGGAATACCGGGCTGCGGTGGATCGCGCCCTGTTTAAACTGGGCGGCCGGTATGATTCTCTGCTGGATCTCCTGATCCAACTCCGCCAGCCGCAGCTTTCGCGGAAGCTGGACGAACAAAAGCTTTCCGATGCGTTAAGCGAGGCGCTGCCGCCATTGTCTCAGGCGTTGATTGGCGATGTGGCCGATGCGTTTCGGGATCTCGATGCGTATCGCAAGGAGTTGGAAGATTATGTGGCAGCCCGCGGTGGTGTGGAGGCGTTTCTCAAGGAATACCGTCGCTATGCGCAGATTGCCGCCCGTCGCCGTGCTGAAGGTGTCCGCACCAGCCATTCGGGCTATGAAGCGACGATGCGCCGTCTCCGTGCGGCTGAAAGCTCATTTAAAGAGGCCGACGACGCCCTGGAAGCGGTGGAGGCGCGACTGAGGCAATTGGAAGTGGACGAGAGTTCCGCTCTCGCCGAGGAGGTGATCTTGCGCGAGAGCCCGGAGATGCGGGACGCACGTGCCTTGGACCAAGCGCGCCAAGACGCCGATGCAAAGCATGGTGCGGCTCAGCGCGCGGAGAACGATCTCCGTCGAGCCATGGATCAGCGTCAACAATGCGAGACGCAAAACCTGGTCGACTCCCAGGCCGACGCGGCCGCCCGGCAGCAGGCCGACGAGCGCCTGGTTTCCGCGCGGGAAAACGCTGCGGAAGCGGGGATGGAAGAGGACTACAGAAGGGTTACGGATATCCTTGAGTATTCAAACGCTCATGTGGCGGAGAGCCAGTTGAAGGAATCTCTGGACCGCAGGAAGGCCGCAGTGGCGCATATTGAAAAACTCAACCGCACCGTTGCGCAGGCAAATACCGAGTTGCTTGCGGCGAAGAATCTCTACGATCAACTCGACAGCCAACTGAACGAAGCGATAGAAACACAGCGGGAGTCGCGCAATAGGATCGAACGGGAAGGCGAGAGCCTGCTGGCGCGGTATCGTCAATGGAGTTCCAGCCTGGCCGAACTGGTTGTGCGCGACGCCGACGCCTTGGAGGACGCATTGGAGAAGTGGTGCGGCACCCGTGAAGGGAACAGCCCGCTGGGTGACTCTGTGCGGGCTGCGTTGGGCGAGGCCAGTCGCGTGCTGGAGTCGCTTAAAGCGGAGGCGAATCAGCGCCGCTCTACCGCCACGGAAAATCTTGAAGTATTGCGGCGTGAACTGGCTTTGCTGAAGGCGGGCCACCATGAACCGCCGCCATTGCCCCCCGCGCGCGATCCTCTATTGCGCGCCGGCCGACTTGGTTCGCCGCTTTGGGCACTCTGTGATTTCAACCCCCAGGTTCCGGACGGAGACCGGGCCTCCATTGAAGCTGCCCTGGAATCTTCCGGACTCTTGGACGCTTGGGTTACTCCGGATGGCCGTCTTTTGGATGGGCTCGATCACGATACCCTCCTGGCCATCGGCACGAGTCCGGAAGCGCCCGAGGGCCACAACCTGGCGACGGTGTTGTTTGCGGCAGTGGATCGGGATGATCCGAGTGCCGCGACGGTTCCCGACGAAACGGTATGGAGTGTTCTCCGGCATGTCGGGTACGGAGGAGGGGGCTGCGGCACGGTTTGGGTCGCTCGTGACGGCAGGTGGCAGGTCGGGCCGCTGCATGGGGCGTGGTCGAAGCCTGAGCCGCAGCACATCGGTCAAGGTGCGCGTGAAGCCAACCGACGCCGCAAGATTGCGGCACTCGGCGTTCAGCTTGGCGAAGCCCAACAACGGGTCGATGAAATCACTCGCGAAATTGAGGTGCTGGACCGCCGTCTTCGCACGGCGAGTGAGGAAGCCGATCTCGCTCCGAATGACGGGAACCTGCGGCAGTTGCTGGCCGATGCCGATGCCGCCGACAAGATGGTGGATAATCTTCGTTCTCGCTTGGCCGAGGCGGAGCACCGTGTTGCTGAACGCCGGGAAAAGCTCAATGTGACCACGGCTTCCCGGGATCACGATGCCGAAGAACTGCATCTTTCAGCCTGGATTGACTCGATTGATCGGTTGAAGGACGCATTGAACGAGTATAAGAACGCGCTTTCCGCGTTGTGGCCCACCCTCAGGCATTACGCTGAAACGCGCAGGCAGTCGGTGGCGTCCCGGCAGCGGCTGGAAGAAGCCTGTCAAAACGAAACGCGAACCCGTGAGCTGTCCAATGCCGCGGAACAGCTTTCGCAAGCGGCGGCGACCGTTTTCCGCACGCTGGAGAGCACCGTCGGCTCGGCGGTTCGCGAGATTGAGGAGAAGCTGGCCCAGGTCCGAAGTCGTTTGAGTGGCATTCGCTCCGAGAAAACAGTGAAAAACACCGAACGGGACAAAACCCTTCAAGCGAGGGCTGTTTCGGAAAGCGACATTAGTCGCGCCAACGAAGATTTAAAGGCTGAAGAGGACCGGCGGAGTGTGGCTATTGGATCGCTCAAGACCTTTGTGGCGACCGGGCTGCTTCCGGTTGCGCATGGCGAATTCCGTGATATCGAGACCGGTGATTGGGCCGTGAGCCGTGCGGTGGAAATTGCCCGGCGGATTGAAGCGGCGCTTACCCAGATCAACAGCGACAACGAGGCATGGAATCGCACTCAGCGCGAGATCCATCGCCATATCGCGGAATTAGAGGCGGCCCTTTTGCCGCACGATTACATGCCCCAGACGACCATGGCCGAGGGGAGCGTTTTCGTGGTCACCGTGCCGTTCCAAGGCCGTGTCTGCACCATGGCGGAACTCTTTGATGCCCTGGTGGGAGAGGTTACTGAGCGGCAGCGCATATTAGATGCCCGCGAAAGGGAGGTGTTGGAAAACCATCTGATCCGAGACGTGGCCGCGCATCTGCACAATCTGCTCCGCAGCGGCGAAAAGCTGGTTGGCAAGATGAATGAAGAACTTCGGTCCCGGCCGATGAGCACGGGGATGACGCTCCGTTTTACCTGGGAACTCGCGGAAGATGGTCCTCCCGGCCTGGCCGATGCGCGCAAGCAACTGCTGGGAGCGAGCGGCACCTGGTCTCCCGGCGAGCGAAAAGCGCTTGGAGCTTTCCTGCAAGGGCAGATCAAGGCGGTGCGCGCCGCAAACGACATGGGAACATGGCAAGAGCATTTGGCGACGGCGCTCGATTATCGCAAGTGGCACCGTTTTGGCGTTGAGCGGAAACAGAATGACCAATGGAAGCGCCTCACGCGGCGCACCCACGGAACAGGTTCGGGCGGTGAAAAGGCGATTGCGCTGACCATTCCGCAGTTTGCCGCCGCCGCCGCCCATTATGGTACAGCGGACCCGCTGGCGCCCCGGTTAATCCTTTTGGATGAAGCCTTCGTGGGGGTCGATGCCGACATGCGCAGCAAGTGCATGGGCTTGCTGGACGCGTTCGACCTCGACTTTGTGATGACCAGCGAGCGGGAATGGGGGTGCTACCCCACTTTGCCGGGGCTTGCGATTTATCAACTCTCCGCGAGGGAAGGCGTGGATGCCGTTTATGCGACTCGCTGGGTGTGGAACGGACACCAGCGCGTGCGCGATGATACTCCGCAGGCAAGCGCGTCAGCCTCACTGTCCGCTCCCTTCGCTTTGAACGAAACCGAGCTAAATGGAACCGGATACACCTCTTGATTTGCCGCGTCTTCGGGAGACGCTCGGCATCCCTGCGCTTGCGGGCCTCATTGCGCGCATTCGTCGCAGATTGGAACTCGGCCGTTCGCTCACCGGAACCTTAACCCTGCGCGAACCGCGGCCTGAAGTGCGCGACGCCATTGAACGATTGCTGGGAAGACTCCCTTCCCGTGGCTCGGGGTTGACCGTTTCACTGGAAAACCTCGACGCTCGGCTCCGCCATGCCGAACTGTGCGGTGGATTGGCTCACGCCGTCGAACTGCTAACAGGGCCGATCGTCAACTTGCGAAACGAACAGGCATTGTTGTGCGAACAGTGGCACCGGGTGTTCGCAACCGTATCCGAACAGATCGAGCAAATCGAAGGGCACGTCGAACTCCGGCAATGGCTCCATTCCCTGCGCGTAAGCGGCGTGCTAAAGCGGATCGCCGGCAACATTCCAGATGATGCCATGGCGCTGCTAAATGATGCGCTCCGAGTCATCGCCCGTTTTCCCGGGCGAGGTATTCCGCTCCCGAGGCTGGCTGCGGAGACCGTTGGAAACAGCCATGCGCTGGATGCAAATACCCGGCTTGGAACTCTGGTCATCCGCGCCGCAGCCGCTTTAGGGGGCGTGGAACGCTGGGACGACGCTGAAACGCGCCGTGATGCCTGGGCAGGAGTGGGAGTGCTCTGCGACGAATTGAGTGCTCCGGTGCTGGTTCTTAATCTCGAGGCTGAGGCGTCCACTCCCACCGGCATCGCCCTCGGAACGTATGCCGCCGCAGGCGAACCGTGCCTGCTCACCATCCGGCAACTTTTGCAAACGCCTCCGATCTTCCATCGCGGCATTACTGGAAACGTCGTGTTCGTTTGCGAGAACCCCACGGTTATCGCGGCCGCCGCAAATCTCCTGGGAACAAAATGTTTGCCGATTGTTTGCATCAACGGGCAACCGAAGACGGCAGCGCGTATTCTGCTCAACCGGCTTCGCGAGGCGGGGGTGAAGCTAGCTTATCATGGCGATTTCGACTGGCCCGGTATCCAGATTGCCAACCTGATCATGAAGCGGCACGGCGCCGTTCCGTTGCGGATGTCGTGTGCTGATTACCTGGCCGCAACTTTACCATTCGCGGACAAAACAGCTTCCGACCAGCCGAAAAGAAGCCGCCTGGAAGGAGAGCCGGTAACCGCAATATGGGATGCCGGTCTCACCTCGGCCATGCTGGACCACGACCAGGCAATCCATGAGGAACAGGTGCTTGATTTGCTCTTGGCGGAACTGACCCGCCAGCCCGAAGCCCCAAGGCGAGGATGAGCTTTACGGAGTTCGCTCGGGGCATTGCCGGATCCTTTGCAGATGCGGAACCGCTTGCTACCCCGGCGCTATCAGTTTTTGAGTTGGCCGAAAAGGTGAAACGATGAACCGCCTTCAAAACTTGTGTTTAAGCCACTTTGCGGACATTTGCAAAGTGGCGGAGTCTACGGGGCTCGAACCCGCAACCTCCGCCGTGACAGGGCGGCGCTCTAACCGATTGAGCTAAGACTCCAGAACGGGGTTTCCCCCTCCAAGAGAGCCGCAAACTTTAGCGGGTCGGTTCTCGGGGAGCAACAAGTTTTTCAAGAATTTTTGCCGAACGGGCTCGAGGTCGTTCCATGCCTGTTTTTTTCGTAGCGTCGCGGGAAAGCCCCGCTAACATTCGTTTCCGTCGAATGCCGCAACCTGTCCGCTTCCGATAACCGCCATGGGAATAGTCTTCCTCCTCAGCCTCATGGGCATCCTCGTGGTTTGTTCCGCCTTGTTTTCAGCGGTGGAAACGGCGTTTTTTTCCCTGCACGGCGTGGATGTCCGCCGGCTCAGGGAGAAGAGGCCCGCCCTGGCCGCCCAAATGGAGCGGCTGCTGGAAAATCCGCGCCGGATTCTGAGCGCGCTGCTGCTGGGGGATGCCTGCGTTAACCTTCCGCTGATCGTCCTCTGCCTGTTTCTTCTTCGGGATGCCCCACGGCCTGGGATCCCGTTTTGGGCGAGCGCGCTGGCGATTTTCGCCCTGATTGTCCTGCTTTGCGATTTGGTCCCCAAGATCGTCGGTCTCGGCGCCCCGGTTCGAATTGCGGCGCTCGGCGTGTGGATGATGAACGTCCTGCTGCCGGTACTCGATCCTATTTGCCGCCACCTGCAAGCGGCAAGCGACCGGGTGGCAGACGCGCTGACGCCGCGGAATTTCACCACCCGGCATTCGCTGGACGAGGCCGAACTGGAAACGCTGATAGAGATCAGCGCCGAGGAAGGCGCTCTTCAGGTAAGCGAGAGCGAGATGATTCAGGAGATCATCAAGCTGGGAGACAAGACAGCCCGCGACTGCATGCTCCCGCGTACGGACGTCTTCGCCATACCGGACGACCTGACAAACGCGGAAGCGCTCCCGCGGCTACGCGCCAAACGCCTGCGCCGGGTGCCGGTGTACGCCGAGACCATCGACAACATCGTCGGCATTCTGGACGTAAAACGTTTTCTGCTGGCGCCGGCCTTGCATTACACAGAGCATCTCACTCCGCCAAGCTACGTGCCCGAGACAATGAAGGCGCTCGATTTGCTGCACAGTTTTCTGACGCATCCACAGCGGCTCGCCATTGTCGTCGACGAGTTCGGCGGAACCGAGGGGCTGGTGGCGCTGCCCGACGTGATCGAGCACATCGTATCCGATGCCGTCCCGTCGGCAGGCCAGGGGCTGTATATCGAAAGTCACGGAACGGGCGCATTGATCGCCGCCGGCGACGCCCGGCTCGACGACCTGAGCGAGCGCCTGGGCGTCGATCTGGAAGTCGAGGGCCTGGACACCATCGGCGGGATGATCTTCAACCGGCTGGGCTACGTGCCGCACGCCGGTGAAGTTGTCCGCATCGAAGGGCTGCAAGTCACCGTGCGCCGCGCCACCCGGAAGAGGGTGCAGGAGGTGTTGATCGAAGCCATGCGCGAGAAGGCAAAATCTGCATGATTTGGATCGCCGTCATTCTCTGCCTCTCGGTTTCCTTCATTTTCTCGGGAATTGAAGCGGGCATTCTCAGTGTCAATCGCGTCCGTCTTCGCCACCGGGTTAAGATGCGCGACCGCGCGGCGTTGCGCCTCGACCGTCTGCTGAAAGCTCCGGAACGGCTCTTGATCACGGTGATTCTAGTCACCAACCTGCTGAACATCTTCGCCATCGCCCTGACGACGACGGTGTTCGTGCGCTGGTGGGGCCGCGCGGGGTACGGCGCCGCCATGCTGCTCTTCCTGCCGCTCTATCTTTTCGGGCTGGAATTGTTTCCAAAGTCGCTCTTCCGCCGCTTTCCCTACCGCGCCCTGGCGTTGCTTTCCGAGCCGTTGTTCATCGCGGACACCCTGCTTTCGCCTCTGCTCGTTCTGGGCACCGCCGCGGCCAAATGGGTGGTGCCGAAAGATGAAGCCTACTCCCGAAAGCTCTTCGCGGGGCGCGAGGATTTCAAATACTTCACCGTCGAAAGCGAACGATCCGGCGCACTGTCGCCGGTGGAACGGCAGTTGATTCACAACGTTGTCGATTTCCGCTCGGTAGCGGCCCGGGATCTCATGCAGCCGGTGGCCGATTTTCCCAAGATTCCGCACGATTCCACAGTCGATAAACTGATCGCCGCCAGCCGCGACGGAACGGTGGAGCGGTTCCTGGTCACTGCTGCCAACGGGGACATTCTCGGTTTGGTCAATCTCTTCGAAGCCGTTCTGGACCGTGGCCCTAAATCGCGGGTGAGCACCTTCGTTCAGCGCCTCATCGTGGTGACGCCGGCGGAATCCGCTCCCCGGTTGCTGCGCAAGCTGCGGGTCGCCCGAACGCCGGTGGCGCTGGTCGTCGACCCCACGGGTCCCGTCGGCCTTGTGTTCGCCGAAGCGGTTTACCGGCGATTGGTCTCGCCCAGCGGGGCGTAAGCGATTAGAGAACGGCCGGATTGGCGAATGTGAAAGCGTCCATCGCACCCGACAGGTCGATTGACGATCCAAGCGCCATCGGAGCGAACATCGCGCGCGGGAGGGGTGGACGCCACGGGGATGCCGTGTTGCCGACGCCGATTACGCTTGCCCGTTTCCACTGGGTTCTCTAGGGTGAACCGATGAAAATTCTGGTGACTGGCGGGGCCGGCTTTATCGGCTCCAACCTCGTTGAGCGGTTGCTCGCCCTCCAACACGGAGTTGCTGTTGTCGACGAGTTCAACGATTTCTACGACCCACGAATCAAGCGGGCGAACCTGGCTGCCGTCCAGAAGGATATCGCGCTGCACGAGGCCGACATCCGTGACGCGGACACCGTGACCCGGATCGTGCGCGAGGGAGGCTTCGACAGCATCATTCATTTGGCCGCGCGGGCGGGTGTGCGTCCGTCGATCAAGCAGCCGAAACTGTACATCGAGACCAACATCGAAGGGACGTTCAACCTGCTGGAAGCGGCGCGCCTGGCGGGGGTTCCACGCTTCATCAGCGCATCCAGCTCCTCGGTGTATGGCGTGCTCAAGACCGCGCCGTTCCGCGAGGACATGTGCCTGAATCAGACAATCAGCCCGTACGCCGCCACCAAGCTCGCCGCCGAGCAACTCTGCTCCAACTACTCGCATCTGTACGGGATGCGCACGATCAATCTGCGCTTTTTTACCGTTTACGGCCCTCGGCAACGTCCCGATCTCGCCATTCACAAGTTCACGAAGTCGATCTTGGAGGGGAAACCGATCGACCAGTACGGCGACGGTTCCACGCGCCGGGATTACACGTATATCGACGACGTGCTTCAAGGGGTGGTCGCCTGTCTCGACTACGACAAGCAGCTTTGCGACGTGTTCAATCTGGGCGAAAACCAGACGACCACGCTGGCTGAGTTGATCGCGCTCATCGAACGGACGCTCGGTCAGACGGCCATCGTCAAACGCCTGCCGGAACAACCGGGCGACGTGCCGCTCACCTACGCCGATATTTCCAAGGCGCGCGAATTGCTCAATTACCGCCCGGCCACCAAGATCGCCGACGGCATTCCGAAGTTTGTCGACTGGTTTCTGCGAACGCGGAAAGAACTGGCTGGATTATGAACTGCGACGACACTGCCACGGGCCCGCGCAACGTCGTGCAATTGCTTCAAGCCCTGGTGCGAATTCCCAGCGTCAACCCGGAGGGCGCCCCCGGCGTGGAAAATCCTGGGGAAGCCGCCTGCGCGCAATTCATCGCGGGTTTTCTGCGGCAATCGAGCGCACAGGTCGAATTGCAGCCGGTGCTGCCGGGGCGCCCCAACGTGGTGGGCATCTTTCCGAGCGACCGGCCCGGCAAGAAGCGGGTGGTGCTCGCGCCCCATACCGATACCGTCAGCGTGTTGGGAATGACCATCCCGCCCTTTGACGCCGACGAACGCGACGGGCGCATCTGGGGCCGCGGCGCCAGCGATACCAAGGGACCGATGGCCGCGATGTTGTGGGCGCTCTACGAAATGCGCGAACGACTGCCCTCTCTCGGTTGCGAAATCTGCTTTGCCGGGTTGATGGGCGAAGAAGCCGGGCAGTTCGGGGTCAAGGCGTTTGTGGAAAAATACGCGGCGGACTTCGCGCTGATCGGGGAACCGACCGAGTTCGGGATTGTTCACACGCACAAGGGATCTTGCTGGCTGACGCTCACGACCCGAGGCGAGGCTGTCCACGCTTCCACGCCCGACCGCGGGGTCAATGCCATCTACAAGATGACGGATGTCATCCGGCACATCCGGGAGACGGTCATCCCGCGTTTGAGCGGACTGCGCGACCCCGTGCTCGGTTCGCCGACGGTCAGCGTTGGAACGATTTCGGGCGGCAGCAAGACCAATATCGTGCCCGACTCCTGCGAAGCGACCGTGGATTTCCGTTCGATCCCGGCACAGGACAACGGTCCGTGGCTGGACGAGTTGCTCAGTGAACTGCGATCGGTTTGCCCGGACCTGGAAGCGAAAGTCACTCAATCCCGTCCGCTGTGGACCGATCCGGCTCATCCGCTGATCGCCGCTTTGGAGCAAGCCGGAGGAAAACTCGCCGGCGCCCCGTGGTTCTGCGATGCCGCCGTATTCTCCCGTGCCGGCATTCCCGCCGTGGCTGCCGGGCCGGGCTCGATCGCCCAGGCGCACACCAGGGACGAGTGGATTTCCGTTGAGGCGCTGCAACAGGGTGTGGAGTTCTACAAGCGGTTTCTCGACCGACTCTGAGGAAAACGGCGTCGGTCTGCAACTCCGGGGAGCACACGCGCCCTCGCGTGTTGGCGTCGGCGCCCTCGCCGACTCGAACTTTCTTTGGCGAGGCGCCAAAGAACACACGCGAGGGCGCGTGCGCTCCCCGGAAGCCAGGCTCGGTGGGCTTTGCAAGAATCCACGGTTTTCGCAGCGAAAGAAATCTGTCCAGCACCCAAGTTGAAACCGGATTTCGCAGAGGTTCGCAGATGATTCGATGCGACCTTTTATGCCGGGAACCCTCCCCTATGGGTGAGCGTCGAATCCACGACGGCCACCCGGACATGAAAGTGCGAGCCCGACGACGAATTCCCTGCAAATCTGCGAACATCTGCGTAATCTGCGGTTTAACTGCTTTTCTCAGTGAGAGGCCCGAACGCTTGCGCCACGAGGCAAATCCGATTTCAACACGCTATGAAGACAAATTGCAATCCAGTGGGCTGGTTTGAGATCTACGTGCAGGACATCGAGCGAGCGAAGACGTTCTATCAGAACACCTTCGACGTGACCTTGGAACGGCTTGAGAGTCCGGACATGCCCGACCTCGAAATGTGGGCGTTCCCGATGGAACGTGAAAAGCCCGGCTGCGCTGGCACCATCGTCAAGATGAGCGGCAAGGACTCAGGCTGCGGCGGAACGATTGTGTACTTTAACTGCGCCGACTGCGCCGTGGAGGCGGAACGGGCCGCAAAGCATGGCGGGGCGCTTGAAAACCCGAAGTTTTCGATCGGCCAATACGGCTTCATCGCCTTCGTGAAAGACACAGAAGGGAATGTGATCGGGCTTCACTCGATGCAGTAATAGGGTTAAACATTGTTTAACATTTGCTTGCACACCGTTGGATGGCGCGTAGTTTGAGTCGTTCGCTTCACTCTTTCGAGTAAGCGGACTTTCTGGGGGGAAAGCTCCGACGGTCGTATTGGGGGATTCGACCGCCGGAGTACCCGGTCCGCAAAAACGGTCCCGGTCAATCCCGCGAAAGAAGAAGAGGGTCCGCAGATTTGCCAACGACGTTGCCGGCGGGAACGGTAGTTCGCCCATCCTGCCGATCGAGTAATAGAGCGTCGCCGGTTGGAGCACGAACAGGTTCTGTCTCAAATCCGACGGCCTTCTCATCGGGACCTGACGCCAAATACGGCTGGATCGGGCAATGGGCAAATTATCCAGCGCCACTGCGAGGATATGGGGTTCCGGGTAGAGCCGACGGTTGCCCGCCGGCTCCCCCACAGACCCGTACTAGCGGATTTCCCGCATACGGTTCCTCCGGTTGCGATGTGGCACTTCTCTTCGCCGATGTTCCGTTGACATGGTCTCCGATCACTGAGTATCGGCCATGTTTCCCCTCGACGAATCCGCAACCGTGCG
>Ga0316219_1001388_pt1 | contig 26162 bp, 14 predicted proteins | sample TBH18003PmetaG_FD_203635 | JGI IMG/M metagenome (GOLD analysis project Ga0316219, IMG submission 203635) | Freshwater microbial communities from Trout Bog Lake, Wisconsin, USA - TBH18003P | ecosystem: Environmental > Aquatic > Freshwater > Lake > Hypolimnion/Profundal zone | place: USA...
AGTCGCAGGGTTTTGGGCAAAGTGATCGTAACGGTGTCGCCATCTTTCCACAGTCGCTGGAGGGCCACGAAAGAACTGGTCTTCGGCGCGGAGTTGGGACCGCGGCGACGCCCCCCGACCGTTTCCGACGGCGGGGCGAGCCGTTCCGGGGCTAGGGGCTGACCGTTGATGCTCACGGAGAAACCGGCGCCCACCCAATACGGGCGGCGGAGCATCAGGGTGAACTCCTTCGGCGCGGCCAAGGCGAGCTTGAGGGTGGCCGCTTCGCCCTCCGGAAAATCGGTTTCCATGGCGACCTTCACCCCGCCTGATGCCCACTGGGCGGTCGATGGGGCGTAGAGATTCACCCACAGCTTGTCGCCGGATTCGTAGTAGACACCATCGCCGTGGAGGGCGTGGCTTTCCATGCTGGAGCCGACGCAGCAGGTGAAGCCGCCGTCGAGCATGTTGCGCTCATATTCATGCTGCACGCCGCGCCCGACGGGAACCATGTAGCAGGCCCAGCCGTCCCGCGGATCCTGGGAGGCGAGAATGTGATTGAACAAGGCCCGCTCGTGGAAGTCCGCGTAGTGCGGGTCCGGCCGGAGGCTGAACAACTTCCGGGTCATTTTGAGCATATTGTAGACGTTGCACGTTTCGGCGGTGCGGCCGTCCACGCGATCGTTGAGCTGATCCGGTTCGCCGAAATATTCGTCTTTGCCGTGTCCGCCCGTGGCATAACTATGATGCTCCACCACCCGGTCCCAAAAAAAGCCGGCCGCGAAACCGTCACCCGGATCGCCCGTATAGGCGAAGCGGGCCAGCGAGCCGATCATTTTTGGGACCTGGGTATTCCCATGCTTGCCCGCGAGGTTGTCTTCGTGGCGCTTGAGTGGGTCGGTGAAGGCGTGGTGTTCGAATTTGCGCGAGAGCTCCAGCCAACGCGGGTTAGCGGTATCGGCGTACAGGTCGGCCAAGACCTCGTTCATGCCGCCGAATTCAGTGTTCAACAGGCGCTGGATCTGGGCTTCGTCCAGTTTGGAGAGAATGCCCTCGGCCCAGCCGGCAAACTTGATTTCCAGCTCGAGCGCGGCGGCATTGCCGGTGAAGCGATAGGCGTCGCGGAGACCGGCGTAGGTCTTATGGAGCACATACCACGGGGACCAAAGTCCGTTGAGGTCAAAACCGCCGGATCGGATGTTCCCCTGGGCGACCTCCGCGAAACGCTCCTTGCCGTTGGCCAGGGCGCCCAGGTAACCATCGCCGTTCCGGTCCTGCACTTCCTTCAGTTCCCGCACGAGATAATCCGCCCGCTCTTTGAAGCGCGGGTCGCCGGTGGCGGCGAACATCAGGCTTACGGCGGACAGGTAATGTCCCCCGATGTGGCCGGTGAGTTGCTTGCCCTCGACGGAGTCCCAACCACCATAGCCCTTGGCCTTGGGTGGGAGACCGGCGCGCAGGCGGTAGCCCGCCATCATGCGGTCGGGTTCCAGGGCGAGGAGATACTTGGCGTCCAGGTCCTGCGCGTGCTGCAGCGGGCCCCCGGTGAGCCGCACTGCCGAGAGCGGCAGCGGCCGGGCCGCCGCGGGGATGACCGGAGTGATGGGCGCGGCTGAAACACGCCACCCCACCGCGAGCAAGGACCAGGCCAGCGAGAGGGACATTCCCCGGCCGCGGGCCGAGGAGCAGGCAAGAGGGGAGAGGTTCATTGGTCTTTCATCCAGACGATTGAGCGGCCGCCGCGATTGAGGCGGGCGTAGTTGGGAACGGCGATCAGTGGCTTGCCGTCAGCGAACTGGCCTTTGATCACGATGACCCCGTCCAGCAAGTCGCCGCGCCATTCCGTGGAAAGCGGCGCGGCCGGACTGAGGACCGAGTCGAGGTTTTGATCCACGCTTTCGAGGTTGTAGATGAGCGGGCCGTAGCGCAGCGCGACGCGCCCTTTGGTGGCCGCAATCTGGTCGCTCGCTTTCACGCGCTGGACCACCATCGGCACCTCCCATTCGACTTGGTCGCCGGCCTTCCAGGCGCGGTCGACTACCGCGTAGCCGTTCCGGATGACCGGCTTCAGAGGCCGGCCGTTGACGGCGAGGGAGAGCAGTCCGTCAGCGGGCGGGGTATTGGTGTAGAGGGCGCTGGCCTGACGGTTGGGGACGCGGATCTTGAGCGCAAAGGTCTTGGGCACGGCCGGATTGACGGTGAGGGCCACTTTGCCGCTCCAGGGGTAAGCGGTGGTTTGGACGAGCTGCACCGAGGTGCCGGCCAGGCGCGGGAGCGTGACCGTGCTGCCGACGAAGAGGTTCATGTAAAGTTCGTCTTTGCCCAGGGTATAAGTCCAGGTTGGGAGTTGGAGCAGCGTGCGCGGGATGTTGCCGACGCAACAAGGGCAGACATGCCATTTGTAGCGGCGCTCGCTCGAGTCGAGCGGGTTGGTGTAGGTGTAGTTCTGGGCCTCGAGGTCCACATCCCCCAGGATCGCGTTGTAAAGCGTCTCTTCCGCCAGGTCGGCGTAGCGGGCATCGTGGTAGAGCATCTGGAGTTTGTGCTGGAAGAAAAGCTCGCCGCAGTTGGAACAGGACTCGCAATAGGCGTGATTGGGGAGGGAGTAATCCTTGCCGAAGCCCTCGGAGGTCTCGCCGCTGCCCACGCCGCCGGTGACGTAGTACTTGCGGTTGACGATGCTGTTCCAGAGTGACTGGGCCGCACTGACGTAGCGGACATCGCCCGTTTCCATGGCGATGTCGGCCAGGCCGCAGTAGAAATACACGGCCCGGACGGCATGGCCGGCGGCGGAGTATTGACGCGTGACGGGCTCGTGGCTTTGGTCGTATTCGTCGCCGCCCCGGCGGGAATCGATCAGGAAGGTGGCGAGTTCGACATAAGGCTTGCCCCGGCCGGGGCCGTCGGTTTGTTCGACGAACCGCGCGAGCTTGACCAAAGCCTGTTCGAGCTCTTCGTGGCCGTCGTACCACGCGCGTTTGGGCGCGGGACCGATGTTCTTGACCCAGCAATCGGCGAGCCGCCGGGCGGCGTCAAGCATCCGGCGGTCCTGGCCGCCGGTCATCAAGTAGTGGGCCATGGCCGCTTCCATGAAATAGCCCGCCTGGTAGCCTTCATGGTCAAATTTGTTGGACCAGCGCGGGTGCCCTTCAATAGTGTATTGGGTGTGGAGGTAGCCATCGGGCTCCTGGGCGCTGAGGATCTTGGGCACCCAATCGTCGAGCGTTTTGCGCAGGGCGGCCTGGGCGGTGGTGATTTCGGGGTCGCCCTGGGGATCCACCATCAGCGCGGCGCAGATGGACTCGACCGTGTTATAGACCCAGGTATTGGCGAAGACGGCCCCGACCTGCCGGGCATCCTTGGCGCCCGCGAGTTTGCGGCCCGCTTCGACGAAGTTCTGGATGCCACCCTCCTTGGTCTGCGGGTCCTCGATCTTCTGCACGCAATGGGGAATCCAGTTCACGATGAGGTTCTTCGCCCGGTTCCGCCAGAACGGGCTGGTGATCTGGTACCGGGTCGTCCAGACCGGCGCGAGCGGGTTCGCGGGGGGCGGCGCGATCACCGTGACTCGAACGAGCCCGGACGCAGAGAGCTCGCCGTCATTGGCGGTGAGTGTGAGCACATAGTCACCGACCTTGGAGAAACGTGCCGTCGTCTCTCCCGCGCCGGCATCCGCAAACGTGACGTTGCCGGGACCCGAATTCTTGGTCCATCGAACCGTGGGCACCGGCTGGGGTTTGCCATCGTCTTTGACCTTGCCACTGAGGTAAGTCTGGTCGGATAGGACCACGACGCGGTCGATGCCGGCGTTGACGGTGGGTGGGAAGTTGGGGGATTTGCCGGAGTCATACACGCGCCATTCCAGCAGTCCGGTAGAACTCTCACCATTGCCATCGAACTCCAGGCGCAACCGGGTGGTGGTCAGTTCGGGAAACGTGGTGGTATTGAAGGCATGCTCGGCGAGGCCGAGGCCGGTGGCATTGGTGAGGGAGACGAAGGACGTGCCATCCCAGTACTTGAGCCGGCAGGCCTTGGGCAGGCGCACGCCGTTATGGTCGTCGAACCAATACACCTCCATGCGGCGGGTCGAGATCGGCTGGGTCCAGTCGTATTGGACCCACTGGGTGCCGTGCTGGGGCCAGTTGCCGTAAGCGCCATGGCTCTTGTCGTTCGAGTTCTCGGGAGTAAAGCCGTCGTTGAGCGCGGTGAGGGTCTCATGGCCCGAGACGTAGGACGTTGAGGAGGCGGCAACGAGGGCGAGATTCGCGCCGGGGGACGGGGCCTCCGCGGCGCCGGCGATCAGGGCCGAGGCCAGGATGCCCAGGCCGAAGCAGAGGCAGTTCAGACTGGGGTGGGGTGAGGTCTTCATATTATCGGTGGGTCTGGATTAGGGCTGGATAGGACGGCGCGTGTTGGGTCGTTGGATTGGGAAAGGCGATCATTTCACTTTCAGGATACGGACATCGAAGACTCCGCCGGCGGTGCTTCCCGGCTTGCCCTGGAAGCGCACGGTGACTTTGTCTTTGCCGCTGATGGCCGACTCGGGCAGCAGGTATTCGACGCCAAAATACTCATCTCGTCCGCCCTTGAGCTTCTCGGTCGCAATCACGCCGCCATCAGCCAGGATGTCGAACTCGCGGCCGCTATCGGGTCCCCAATACACCACATAGAGCGCGGCGGGTTTGGTGGCAGCGGGCAGTTTGAGCTCGTAGCTAAACCAGCCGCCATCGGGGGCGTGGCGCCAACGCCGGCCCTGGGGACCGTCGCCACTCTGAGAGTTTTCAAAGCGCAGGTTGTGGTCGATCTCGGGTTGTTGTTCCCCGATGCGCACGCGATCCAACGTGCGGGCGTCAAGCTCGCGATCCAGCCGCTCGGCCTCGGCGAGCTTGCGCTGGTTGGCCTCCCAGTTTTGGAGGTCGCTGACCTGCCAATACATGGCATAGCGCTGGAAGTGGGTGCGGAAGAACGGCGCGAGGGTGACATCCGAGGGTTTCACCAAACCGGCGGTTTGGAAGACCGCCGGCCGGCCCGGAACCGGCTTCACCCGGGAGAGCAGGTCCTCATCGCGGCTGGCCACGACCACCGGCGCCTGGGCCAGAGGCCGGAGCGCCCTGGCCGGCGTATACGGTCCGACATAGTCCGCCTGGATCACGCCTTCGGAGCCCAATTGGCCGACGAGCAGGATAGGACCATAGAAGAACGAGACCCAGCCGGGCGTACGCTCCGGATGCACCACCAGGAGTTTCATGGGCAACTCGATTCTAACCTGGTCACCCGCTTGCCATCGGCGCGTCAATTCAGCATAGCCGCTGGGATGCGAGGCGACCTCCAGAGGCCGGCCGTTGAGCGTGAGGCTCAGGCGTTCGGCGGCGAGCCAGAGCGGGTGGCGAATGCGCAGCGTCAAAGACTCCGTCGGAGCCGCTGTGAAAACCAGGGTGCTGCCAGCCTCGTCGGGAAATCGGGTCTCCTGTCGCAGAGCCACGCCACGCTCTGGCCAGCGCAGTTCCGAAGCCACAAACAGGTTGACCGTGAGCGCGGCGTCGTCATGGGAATAAATGAACTCGCCATATCGAGCGTGGTTTTCCATGCCGGTCCCCGTGCAGCACCAGAAGGAGTCAAAATCGGTGCCGTAGGAGCGCGCGAAATCGGGGCGCAGGGGCGTGTAATAGACAAACGCGCCCGCCCCGACCAGCGGCGCCTGCGAGGCGAGGATGTGGTTGAAGAGGGCGTTCTCGTAGTAATCCACGCCGGCCGCCGTCGGCTTCTCGCGGTAGAGGGCCGCGGTGAGCTTGAGCATGTTGTAGGTGTTGCAGGTTTCGGGCCCGCCGTCCTCGGGAATCTGTTTGCCCATGTCCTTGGGATCGAAAAAGCCCTCGTGCATGCTATTGCCCCCGTTCACCCAGGTGCGGTTGTTAACCACCGTCTGCCAGAAGAACGCGGCGGCGGCTCCCGCCCGGGCGTCGCCGGACAATTCGTGAATGCGCTGGAAACCGATAAACTTCGGGATCTGGGTGTTGGCGTGTTTGCCGGTCAGGTTGTCGTGGCCATCGGCCAGTGGGTCGAGGAGGGCGTGGTGCGAATAGAGCCTCGCGTCAGCGAGGTATTTCTTATCGCCGGTGATGGCGTAAACATCGGCCAACACTTCCGCCATGCCCCCATGTTCCATCTCGAGCAGCCGTTCCCGGCGTTCGTCGGGGAGGTCCTTCACCAGCGAGCCACACCAGTCAGCCAGGCGAACCAGCACGGCGCGGGCGGTGGCGTCCCCGCACCAGAGCCAGGCATCGCGCAGGCCGGCCAGCTCCTTGTGGAGGGTGTAGAACGGCGCCCAATACTTATCCACGGTCTCCACTTTGTTGCTCCGGATGTCGGCTGCCAGCTCACGCGCATAGGGGAACGCCACCAGCGATCCGTCGCCGCGCTTGTCCTGGCATTCCTTAAGCCCCCTCACCAGATAGGCGGCACGTTCTTTGAGGCGAGAGTCGTCGGTCATGCGGTACATCCAGCTCAGGGCGCTGAGGTAATGGCCGAGGCTGTGGCCGGCGAGCGACCAGGTCTTGCCGGGTTGTGCGGGTGACTCCCATCCGCCGTAGGGCTTGGCCTTGGGTGCGAGGCCGGCCTCGACGCGGAACTGGGCGAGCAGGCGGTCCGGCTCCAGGCGCAGGAGATAGGCGTGGTCCGCATCCTGCATGGTCTTGAACGGGCCTTCGAGCAGGCGAACCTCGCCCGGCGGGAATAACTGCTGGACGCTGGGCACCACGGGCTTCACCAGGGTCGAGTTGGGTTCGGCCGCGCCGGCGATAAGGGCGCAAGTGGCTCCGATCAGGCAGAGAACAGAGGTCGTCGATTTCATAGGGTGTGAAGCGCCGTTATGGTCTGAGCCCTTTCACGAAGAAGTCGCCGGGATCGGTGGGCCAGCCTGGGCCTTTGAAATGGGCCGCGATGAGTTGGTGGTCCCGGATGCGAATCAACCATGCCACCGGGCCGCAGGACAGGATGTCGTATTGGCGCGGGTTCGTCGGAGGTTTCCCCTCAAAGAAGCAATCGAGATCCGCGGCGTGGAGTTTCGGGTCGGGCCAGTGATAATGGTCGGCGTGGTGGTCATGGCCGTGGAAGATGGCCACCACGTTGTAGCCCTCGAGGAGCTCATAGAGCGCGCGTCGTTGTTTCACCGTCCACCAGTTCCAATCGTTCTCCGAGAAACCGTCGAACCCATAATGGTGCATGAGCACGATCGGTTGGCCGGAGGCACCGACGTGGCGAGCCAGGTAGTCCTTGAGGAACGTGAGGGCTCCTTGTGGGTCGTTCCAACCTCCGGGCCCGGGTTTCCCATACTTGAATGGCGTCTCCGCGTCGGTCGTGTCGGCGGGGCAGAGGCCCAGGCTCACGAAATGCACCCCCTCCCAGTTCAGGGCGAAATGCACGCCGTTGGTGGACAGGGCTGCCACCCGTCCGCCCTGCATGAGGGCGCGATTCCGACCGATCAATCCCTGCCGCGCCGGCCCGGCGAGTTCACCATCATGGTTGCCTGCGCAGGGGAACACCGGGACCACGCTGTCCCCGAACGAAACGCCCCGCACCGGAAACAAGGTCTCGAAGGTCAGCCATTGATCCTGTTGCCGAGCGGGGTCCTTGTGCCCATCGGTCAGGTCACCCAGGATGATCAGCCCGCGCGGCACGGCCACCGACCCGAGGTTCAACCCGGCAAACTCAGGCCGATCAGGGTAAGGCCTTCCCACCCAGCCACGCATGGTGTCCAGGTTGGTTCGCAGCCGGGACAAGGTCTCCTCCCTGGTCACCGGCGGATTCGCTTTGAGGTTCTCCGCACCGACATGGGTGTCGGAGAGGAGGATGAACGTGAAATCTCGAACGTTCTCGCCGGGTGCGATGGCCGGCGAAGCCGCCCCGCTGAAGACCAGGCATCGGGCCAGGAGCAGGCAGAGGAGGGTAATGGGTTTCATCGTGGCAAGCCGTGGTGGAGTTGGCAGGATCCGAGACATGGCGTGCTGGCTCATTTCCGCGTGGTCAGCTGGAAATCGCTGAACGCGATGTAACTGCTCTCCCCGCCATAACTGGCGTGGTAGAGGCCGATTTGCAGCGGCGCTCCGGCCATGTCTTTCCGTTCGACCGGCGATCCGGGCAGGTTCTGCCAGTTGGTTCCATCCGCACTCGTGCGGAAATGGAAGATCGTTCCCTGCCGGATGATCTGAAGGTGTCGATGCGCGCCCCAGGCAAGCCCGTTCCCCTTCTGGGATCGCCCGCCGTCGAGGCTGGTCACCATGTTTCCCTGGTTCCAAATAGGGAAGAAATTGAGTTGAACCAGTTTTTCCGCGGAATCCGCCTGGGCGGCTTTCGGCACGCGCACCATCAAGCCGCCGTCGTTGTTGCCGGGGACGTGTCGCGTGGCCAGGCCCGCGTAGTCGGAGACGGTCGCCTGCGCCACAAAATCGCCAGGGACGACCTTGAACAGGAAGGCCCCGAGCGGTTTCCCGCCGTCCCAGACCGTGCCCTTGGATTGCAGGCGCAAGACGCCCTGGCTGGCGGCGATGGCTTCGGGAAGACTGCCGTCGGCCTGGCTCAGAAAACCGTCCCAGATGGTGCCCCCGGCGCCCCGGACCAGGAAGTCGTGGGGATTCTGGAACTGGTCTGTGAATTCGTTGAAGCGCGTGGCATCGGTGGCGGCTTCGATCGCCGGGGCGGCACCGGTCACGTTACCCAACGGGTCGCGCATCGTCACGCTATAGGTGTAACGTGAGTTGGGCTGGACGTTGTCGTCCAAGAAGTAGGGCGCCAGGACCCAACCACTGGTTTTTGGAGCATCGGGCCCACTGAGGCGGCTGAAGCGATACTCCAGGACGCCGAGGTCGGAATGGCCAGGTTGGGCCGCCATCGCCACGGCTCCCGGCCAGAGGGCCATCGGCGGTCGGGCGAAAACAGCGGGATTCGGGGCCGGGGCCTGCCACTCCTGCTTCCACAGTTGGTGCAACTGAGCGACTTCCTCGTCGGTCAGCGCGCGGCGGAATAGCTGCACCCGGGTCAGCGCGCCGGAGAAGTGCGTTTCGCCTCCCAGTAGGATCGACTTAAGGTTCCTCGGCGCCGGCGGAACGGTTTGCGTCGTCGGCGCGCCGTCGAGAAAGGCGGTTCCCCGCCCACCGCGATAAACCAGTCCGATCTGCCGCCATCCGCCAAAGGGTGGGGCGTTGAGCAGCGGCCGGATCGTTCCATCCGCCTCGACGATCTGGACCGGGGATCCTCGCGTTCCAGTGGTCGGATTCATCCCGCCGACCAGGAGAGTGAAGTCACCCAGGGGCGTCTCCGGCAGGCCCGCCAGTTCCAGGCCTTCCCCCGGTCCGAACCGCGCGGCGATCCGGCCCTGTTCGTCCCCCACCGCCGGTCCTTTGTCCGTGGCCGTGAATGCCCCGCCGAGGGACCCGGCGTTGGCCCAGGACTTGAGCGGGCCGTAATCCAGCCTGCCGGATTCCACGTGCACGAGCACGTCGGCCGACGGCCCGTCGGCCGAGAGTTTCTTCACCTCGCCTTCGCTCAGCGCGTCCGCATAGATGCGCAGTGAGGCCAGGAAGCCGTCGAAATACTCAGTGCCCGGCTCGGAGGCGCCGACGTAGATGGGCCGGCCCTCGTTCATCATCAGCATTTTCGCCCGCGAGTGGTTGAGTTGGCCGTCCACGTAGACACGCTCAATGACCCCGTCGAACACCACCGCCAAATGATGCCACTGTCCGGCCTTGGGCGGCGCACCGCCAAAACCCATGTCGGCGAAGCCCCAGTGCCCGACGGCGCCGAATTCGGGGTGGCTGCCGTAGCCGAACTGAGCGGTAGCGCCATCGGGCCCGCCGCGGCCGGCCCAGCTTACGATACATTCGCTCTCGGCGATCTCCGGGTTGTTGACCCAGGCGGCCACCGTGAAACGGGAGTTGCCCGCCAGGCTGCGCGGCGCCGGCCTGGACCCGGTGAGCAGCTGTTTGCCGGAGAAACGCACGGCCTTACGGCCGCCGGCCATGCCCACCATCGGTTTGGCGTCACCGCTGGTGAACTGGCCGCCCAGGCTGCCGGAGTTGGTCCAGGCGGCGACCGGGGCGCCGAGTTGGAGGTCGGAAACGTCGAGGTGGATGAGCAACTGGTTCGCAGGCGCCGACGGGCGCAGGCTCTGGCTTCCGCCCCCCGGTGAAGAGGGCGCCTCGTCACCTCGGCCGCTATGGGGTTTGGAGGCCACGCACTGAGCAAACGCCCGGTCAGCCAGCGCCAGGAGCGGGTCGGGTGGGGAGTCGGCGAAGGCTTTGAAATTCCAGAGGGCGCCGAAGAGGCCGGGGTACTCGGTGCCGGTCACGGTGATGCGCAGGTAGCGCGCGGTGGCCTCGCCATCGTCCACCATGGGGCTGCCCCAGCGAGTGTTTTGCCGACGGTCGGCGAAGATCTTCCAGGTTTGTCCATCCAACGAGGTTTCGATGAGATACTGGTAAAACCAGGTGCCGTACTCGAACTGCGTTTCCGTGCGGCGCACGGGTTCGGCGCTGCCGAGATCCACCATCAGCCAGTGCCCCATGCGATTGTCCGCGGGCCGCCAGAGCGTGGCGTTGTTGTCGTCCACGGCATACTCGGGCTTGTAGCTGTGCTTGCGCACGGTGTCCTGGTAAAACGACGAGGCCGTGACCGGCTTGGCGAAGGCGAGGTTGGCCGATCGGGTTTTCGGGCCCAGCAGGCCGATGCCTTGATGTGTCGGCACGACTCTCTTGATCGCACCGTCGCTCTCGAACACCAGCCGGTCGGCACACGTCTGCCGATGCATGCCGTTGGGCGTCAGGGGAATATCGTGGCGGTGATAGACGATCAAGTACTCGTCACCCTGCTGAAGGACGGAATGATGGCCGGGGCCATCGACCTTGCCGTCCGCACTCGAGGCAAGGATCGGGTTGTTCGCCCCCAGCTTGAACTCGCCATCGGGCCGAGTGCTCACGGCGTATTGCACGCGGTAGCTGGAGTCGTGGCACGATCCCGAGGAATACATGAGGTAGTAAACCCCGTTGCGCTCCATCATGAACGGCCCTTCGAAGAAGTCCTTGGCCTGGGTGTTCGGGATCATGCCGAGGCGGGCGAAGGACTTCATGTCCGGATTGAAGACGCCGAAGCCGCAGCCACTATTGGGGAAGATGCCCCAGGTGCCCCAGTAGCCGTAGAGCGTCCCGTCTTTGTCCTCAAAGAGCTGGGTGTCCAGCGTGATCACGTCCTTGACCAGGTGGTCCTTGATCACCAGTCCGTCGCCGGGCGTCACGGGGGTCCACGGACCGATGGGTGTGTCCGAGACGCCGGCGAAGGTATTGCAGGGCTGGTTGTAGAACAGGTAGTAATGGCCGTCGGGCCGCTTGGCGACATCCGGTGCCCAGTAGAACGGGGTGGTGGGCCAGTTCATCGGCACGAGCACCCAATTCCCGAAATCCTTCGACACCCAGACCGTGGCCGGCCCGCGCCCGCCGCCGTTGCCGTCCGTGGTGGCGTAGAGATAAAAGGTATCGCCGAACCGCTTGATCGTCGGATCGGCAAAGTAGCCGGGCACGATGGGGTTGAAGTTGCCCGGGGCGTCGAAGGTGGTGTCGGCCAGGGTCGGCGCCGGGATGCTCAGCAGAGAGACAAAAGCGGCCAGGGCATGGAGGCTTGGTTTCATCGGATGGGGGTGAGTGCTAAAGGGACTGCGGTCGCGATCATCGTCGGGGATAGATGGATTTCATTTTCCAGGCCTTAACCCGAGGCACCAAGGCGTCTCCGCCCTCGGCGAACAAGCTGACGGCGAGCTGATCGGGAACGTACTTGCCGGCCGAGACGGCGGCCTGACGATCGTTGGCAAACACCTCGACCAGGTTCTTATCTATGAAGACCCGCAACACCAGGTCCTCCCCGGCAGCCAGCGCAAACGGCGCGCGCACCGGTCCCACTTGCAAGGTCTTGGTCTCCGCCTGGTAAGCCACGCGCACGCCCTTTTCGCCTTGGTCGTCGCCCAGCACGTTCAGCCCGCATTCCTTCGCCGTGGGCGATTGGAACACCGCTTCCAGCTCCAGCGTGTTGCCGCGGATCGTCTTGATCAAGCGCGCCGCTCCACTCTTCAGTTGAATCGCTTCTTCCTGGGTCTTTGCGTAGCGAAGCGATTCCAATTCCCGCAGGGGCCTGATCCGCAGCACTCCGTCCTCGGGGAGGTCCAGTTCGCGCGGCAGTGACTGGACCCCGCAGGGGGCTACGGGCAGATCGATCAACCACGCCCACATCACCCGGCGCCGGTCTTTGGTCAGCACCGATTCCGGGGCGAAGAAGTTGCGCCCATTCCAGCTCATCAGCGCCTGGAAATCCGGGAGGTACTTTTCCGCTTTGAAATCACCAAGGTAGTAGCGGCAGCCGAGTTGGTGACTGATGCAAAGCAACATCCACTTCCGGCCAATCCGGAACAGGTTGGCGCAGGAGATATCCTCCCCTTTGGGCATGCCCAGGTTGGTGGGATACTCCTCGCTCAGCAACGGACCGAGAAACCTCCAGTCTTTCAGATCGGCGGACTTCATCAAGCTGGGGTTGGACCCACCGCTGATCGCGTAATAGGTGTCCCCGTTGAGCCAGCAATCCGGGTCCCAATGATTCATCTGGGGCTCCTGCCCGCTGGCGTCCTTGGGCCGGATCGGAACCGGCCGAGTCCATTTCTCCAGTCGATCGTCCAGGGCAAACGCCAACTGATTTCTTCCGGACCCCTGGCCGTGGTAGATGATGGCCGGTTTGCCCTCCTTGGTGATAAATCCGGTGCCGCTGAACATCCCGTGCCCGGTGGTCTTCGGAAAAAGCGTCGTCGGATGCCAGGTCCAATGCACCATGTCCTGGCTGGAGACATGGGCAAAGGCGAACCCGGTCTTGTGGTTGTAAATGTAGTGCAGATGATAGCGGCCTTTCCAATAGAAGGCGCAGTTCGGATCTCCGGGCATCGCGCCGCCGGGACCGGGATGGAGCAGATGATAGGTGAGCCAATCCTCCGGCGGATTCCGGGGCATGGCCGGGGTCTCAAATTCGACGGCGTCTCCCGTGGTATTGTGACCAGCCGCGATCAGAGCCGCGTCGTCGGTCTCGAGCATGAGGCGGCCAGCCTCGATCCTGGCCCCGCCCTCCAGATTATTAACGGGAAACCGACCCATCCGATCGGTCTCCCGGCCTTTCTCGAAGGTCCACCAGGCGTACGGCTTGATCGCCGAGGGCTGCTTGGCTTCCAGCTTCCTGACTTCGTCGGCGCTCAGGGCGTAATCATAGATCCTGGCATCCGCGATCCAACCGCGCAGGTGCTGGCCGCTGCCGGCCCCTTCATGCCGGAGCCCGAAAACCGCCTGGTTATCCTGGAAGCTCAACAGGTCGATATTGTCGGCCTCGTACGCGGCATAGGGTTCGCCATTCCGGTAGATCGAGATCTGGTGGGCTCGATAGACAATCGCCATCTGGATCAGCGCCTGCCCGGCCTCCCGCTCGATCGGGTTGGCCTGCGGATCGGCTTGGGTGCGTTTGAAGAAATCACTCCCGGCCATCCAGGCGCCCGCTTGCCGTTCCCCGAAGACGATGCCATCGAACTGATCCCCCCGCTGGATCGTCAACGCGCTCCCACCCTGTTGGGTGGTGTTCGCGAGCGAGACCCACGATACCAGGGTCTTGTCCGTTCCCGCTAACACCGGGGCGCCCACCGCGAGCGCCGCCAAAATCATCCAACGACTTATCCTCAGGCTTTTCATAGTCCGTGCCTTCCGGCCTCCAGCGACCTCGCGATAAACCCTTCCAGTTGCCGGCGTTCGGTGGCACTCAAGGCCACACTATACACAAACACGTCGCCAATTTCGCCGTTAAACGCTGTCCAACCATCGGGCGCGTTGCGTCCCAGGGTTATGCTGCCGGCAAAAGGCCCGGCCACACCCGGCACCAGCGAGGTGAGCGGACTGGGCGTTTGATTCGACATGATCTCCGCGCCGTTGGCATACACCCGGTACGCGCCGTCCGGTTGCGCCACCAGGCTCAGGATGGTGATTTGACCGTCCGGGATGGCACTGGGACTGTTCTCCAGGCTGCTGTTGCGGCGGACACAAACCAGTCCCGAGTCGTTGCGAATGCCGAGCACCAACCGGTCGTAGAACAGGTCAACGATCGAGGTCCAGGAGGCCCCAGCCCCGTTCCGGACCGGCCTGACCGCGGCCACGATGGTGGCGCCGTTGCAGACCATCGGCGCCGTGTAGGCCCCCACCGAAAAACCGTCCCCGGCCTCGGACTTGAATTGCGCGTATTGGTGGCCATCGATGCTCTCGACTCCAGGCGTTCCGATGGGCGCGAACTGTTTGCCTTCGGGACGGTAGGCCGGCCAGGAACCAGCCAGACCTTTCTCCGGCAGCGCAGCGCTCCGGCACGCGAAGAGGATTTGTTCCGTCCGCGGCACGCTGCCGGCTTCATCGTTACCCAGGCTTTTGAACGACGCCGCGATCGTATGGGCAGCGGTGACGTTGGTAAAGGTGTGACTCCCCACCAGGCCCGCAGCCGTGCCATCCACCACCACCCGGGCGATGGCGTATCCAGGGATCGGGGCGATGACAAAGGTCTGGTTCGCGCCATAGACGACCGGCACCAGCCCGTTGGGGACAATGCCTCCACCATACCCGGCGGTGGCCTTGACGGTACCGGAAAAAGTCACCGCGATCGTATGATCGGCCCGAACCCCGCTGAAGCAGAAACTGGAACGCTGACCCAAGGGGCTGCCATCAATGCTCAGCGCCACCTGGTTCCCACCCTGGGCCGAGATGGTGAAAACCTTGGACTCACCCTGGGTGACCAGCACCCTTCCGGATGGAGTCAGCGCCCCTCCGCCACCCGCACTGGCGGTGATCGTGTACCGTGGCGCGGTCGTACCGAAGGTCGCCACTAGGGTATGATCCGCATAGACCGGATCGAAGGTGTATTGCTCAACCGAACCCACCGACCGGCCGTCCACTTGGACATCCTGGATAGAGTGTCCGGCGGCCGGCACCATGGCATACCGGGCGGTCATTCGCTGCAGCAGCGAGCGAGTGCCCGCGGGAGTGATGGCGCCGCCGGCCCCGGCGCTGGCCGTGATCCGGTAGCGCTTCGTCACGTCCTCGACATGGAATGGCGCCGCGGGCAGACCTTCCCGGTTGTAGAGATTGCAGCCCTCCGGGTTTTGCCAGCAGGCGTAAGACACCCGGCGCGGTTCCCGCACCGACGGCGAGGAGATCAGCACTTGGTCGTGCTGGATAATCGCGTTGGCGGGAAACCACTGGCCGTCGGCCCCGGCAATCACGAAGCGCCGCAAGGCGGCGTCCTCGGTTGGCCGGGTGGGCTGGTACCAGGCCTTCGAGCCCACCATCAGTCCGCTGCCTACGTGGTCGAACGAACACACGACCATGTCGCCGGAAACCAAGGCCTCTCTCAAGACCGGCCCGCTCGCTACCAGCGACGATCGTCCGTAGTCGTTCTTCAAGGCCCAGAGCGCCAAACGCTCCCCCACCTCCAGTTTGTCCTTGGGATGCCAGCCATCCCAGGTGCGATCGCCCATCGAGGAATCCCCGATATCCAAGGCCGAGGCGCATCCAGCATGGGGAAGCGCCATCGCGTTGGCTTGCTGCAACCGGGTATCCGCATCCCATCCGCCCGCGTTGAACACGGGGGCGGCGCTCCGCGGCAATTCCCCCCAGTTCGCTATCATCACGTAGTAAAACGGAAAGTCGTCCATGCCCCAGAGCTGTTTCCATCCCTGCACCATCGCCCGCATCTTGAGAAAGTAGCTGTCGGGCGACTGCTTGCCGATCTCCGCATTCTCTCCCTGGTACCAAAGGGCGCCTTTGAGCGCGTAGGGGGCCAGGGGATGGATCATCCCGTAGGAGAGACTGCACGGACCATTCGGCATCACGGGTTGATCGAGCAGGGGCTTGAGCGCGGGAATGTCCATCAGCCCTTCGGGGGAGAGCCAAAGGTCAATCGGCGTGCCGCCCACGGAAGACACCAGCAGGCCAATCGGGATCGCCGCCTGATTCTCCAGGTAGATCTTCCGCGCAAAATAGAAGGCCACCGCCGAAAAGCCACCCGCCGTGCTGGCATGACAAACTACCCACCGGGGATTCCCTTTCAAGGTCCTCAACGGCACCCCCGCGGCCGCCATCGGTGTCCGGAAGGATCGGATTCCTGGAAAATCAGCGTGGTCGATATCCTCCTTGCGGTTGCAGGCGCCGAGCCCCATGTCCATGTTCGACTGGCCGCTGCACAGCCACACATCACCGACCAGCACATCGTTCAGGGCGATGGTGTTGGATCCGGTGATGGTCAGGCTCCGCGCAGTGGGGGCGGCCCCCATGGCGGCGAGCCGCACCTCCCAGTTCCCTTGCCCGTCGGCGGTGGTGGTCAGCGACTGCTCGTGGAAGACCACCGTGATCTTCTCGCCGGGCGCCGCCGTTCCGTAGATCGGAACCGGCCGGTTGCGTTGGAGCACCATGTGGTCCCCAAACACCCCGGGCAACGCGACCTCGGCCGACAGCACACCCGCCGAAAGCCACGCCAGGACGACCGCGATGCGAAGGGCGCCGAACAGTCTGGGTGGTGGTTTCATCGCGGGTTAGCGTCTTCCAAAGCGCCTGGTTCCATCATTCCGGCGCCAGCTCCGTCGTGTATTCGGCCTCGACGGTGTCGAGGAACAGGCCCTGGAATTGACCGGGCGCCAGCTTGGGCAGTTTCACTTCGAAGGTGTGCTTCACGCCCGGCGTCACCGCGGAGAGGTCGGCATACCACCCGGTGAAGGTGTTGCGCGGATTGCTGCGCACAATGGAGGTGTAGGCCGCCACGACCGGAACCGCGGCGCCGTCCACGCTCAGCGACACCCCTTTCATGGACTCGTCATCCGGATCGGCCACGTTGACGAAGAGGAGCAGGCGATCCGAATTGAGCCAGACGGCGGCGCGCTCCTCGGCGGTATAGTCCACCGGCCAACTCTGCCGGCGCGCGCGCAGTTGCGCAAACACCCGAGGGGGAAGGACCGCCTCCGCTTGGTAGGCACCCCCGGCGAAGGTGGGGTCATAACTACCGATCGGCTGGCGAGCGGCCAGCGGCTCGCCCGCGAACCGCGCGTGGAGCGTTACGAGGGCCCCGGTCTGATGAACCGCCGCCCTCCTCCCGTTCAACGTCGCTTCAGACACCTGCCGGCCCTCGGGCAGAACGACCGAGATCGGGCGCTCCGACCCGGCTTCGCCCGACACGCCGGTCAACTCCAGCTTGCCTCCGGTTAGCGCCGCTTCGCCCACGACCCCCAGCAGGAGTGGTCGGTCCACTCGCACCGGAGCAGGACGGACTTCCAGCACCACCGCTTCCGTGCCGGCGAGCGGCACCGTCACCGCGTCGCCGAGATTCCAAAACGCTTTGCCCGGCGGCCTGAGGAGCCGACCCTTCTCGGCGTCCGGATAAAGTTGGCGCAAGACGAAGCGTTCGCCCTGGGCCAACCCAATGGATCGGTCGAGGCGGAACTCGGCCGGCAGCGCGCGGTAGTTCGCATTGAAAAGGAAAACAAAGCCGCGGCCGTCGTGGAACGCGGCGGTGCCATCCACCCGGCCCAGTTGCGGCGCGCCCAGGATCGGTTTCACGCAGCGGAGGGTTTCCATGTTGTTATCGGTCCAATCAAACCAGTCACGGAACCACTTTTGGTCGGCCCCTGAGAAGGCCTTGAACTCCCGTTCGTCGCGGGCCGGGAGGCAGTTCACGACCAGATTGAACGGCGCGGTGGCGATGGAGGAAATGACGGAATATTTCCAGCCCAGCAGGTCCCAATCAGCCGGGCGGAAGCGGCCCCGCGGACACTCGCCGTTGGCGGTGAGGCGCGGCGTCTGGTGCGTCATATAGCCGGGCATGATCTCCACCGGCACGAAGCACTCGGTGCGATACCAATAGGCGGTGCGCCGCTGGCGGTCGGCGGAGACCCGGGACCAGTGCAGGTCCGGGAAGGCGCGGAAGCTCTCCGGTTGCTCGTCCGAATTGAGCGGATGCGGATAGGTCCCCGCCAGCCAGGTCCAGGCGCCGAAATAATGATATTGCTGGCGCCCATCAATGACGACGTCGGGCACGCGCCGGCGAAGCTCTTCCAGGATCCGCCGGCACCCGGCCCATTGCGCGTACTGGCTGCTGGCCGTTTCCTCGTAGGCGATCCACCAATGATCGAAGGCGTAGCCGCTCGCCCCGGCGGTGTCGTGGAAAGCAACCAGTTGACCCAGCAGCCAGTCTTGAAAACTCCGCTGGCCCGTGTCCGCCCCAAGATAGCCGCCCGGCTTCCCATTGGGCACCCAGCTCGTCCACTCCTTTTGCTGCATGAACGGCAGCGATGGGTAAACATAGGCCACGAAGCCGATCCCCTTGGATTTCCCGTAATCCACTAACTCACGCACCGACGCGGGCAACTGGTCCTTGGCTGGGTCCCACTCGCCCTTCCGGAGCTTTTGGCCCATGGTGAACCACAACAGGTTCTCCCAGCCCCAGGCGTCCCGGTTCTCCTGCAGCGAGGCGACCTCGGTATTGGCGGGCGCAAACAGCAGGTTCCGGCAGCCCACCGCCGCGGCCTGGTCGATGATCCGTTTGTACTCAACCCGGCCTTCCGGTGTGGCGATGTCGATTTGGTAATCATTCTCACACCAACCCACATTGATCCGCGTCGTGTGCGTGGGACGCCAGAGCAGGAAGGCACGAACGCAATCTACCAGCGCGTCGACCTCCCCCCGGTCGACCCACGCCTCAGTCTGGCGCCCATCCGGCACGAGTTTCCACTCCGGCACGAGGCGCGCCGGCACGCGTTCACCGCTCAACGCATACGGCCCGATCAGGAGCCGATCGGACACCAGCACCCCATTGGTCGGCGTCCAGTTCAGCTCGGGCGAATAGGCCAGCGACAGCCGCTGGAGGCGGGACTTGAGCTGGAGGAAGGGGTTTTGCAAGGAGAGAAACAGGCCGTGCGAGGGCCCGCCCCCCTCCTGGTCCGCAAACCGTAGCAGGGTGCCATCGCGAATCCGTTGCTGGCCCGCAATCGGTGTCTCGATCGTCCCGCGCAGCAACTCAATCCGCTGAACCCGCAGTTCCTTCCGGTTCGAGTTGGTCAGCGTCACCTGCTTGCTGATGAAGCGCCAACCCGGCTCCAGCTCGTAGATGACTCGCGCCATCCAGGGTCCGGACTCGAATCGATACACCCGGTTGGTGGGCGACGACTGCTCGATGGTGGGGGTCAGGAAATCGCTCTCGATGGACTCGTTGCCGGCCAACACGGCGAAGCCATCGCTGGCCAAGCGCACCACCTTGGCGCTGACCTGGTCGGTGAGGCTGGCCAGGCCGTTCGCGTTGAATTCCGCGCGCACCGCCCCATTTTCCAGCACTTCGGCCGCCGAGGCCGTGAGTGCGGTGGCGATGATGGCGGCGACGACGGCGGCTCGCCTGGGAGGGCTGGTTCGATTCATGGTCATGCGGAGGATGTGGGCAGCGGGTTGATGTGTCCCTCGGTCCCAAAGAGCAGCACCCCAGTGCCCGCGGCGGCATCGACCGCGCGCACCTCGGGCTGGAGGCCGGCCGCGCTTTCGTAGCCCCGCCGCACGGCCTCGGAGAAGGCCGCGACTTTTTCCCGCTCAACGAAGGCCACCATGCAGCCGCCAAAGCCCGCGCCGGCTTGCCGGGCACCCAGAATTCCTGGCGCCGCCAGCATCGCCTGCATCATCGTGTGCATGGCCGGCACCCCGATCTCGTACAGTTCGCTGGCACCCCGGAAGGAAGCGGCGGTGAGTTGCTGGATAGCCGGGCGGTCGAACTCCTGGAGCGCGACCGCCAGCTCCAGCACTCGGTCGTTTTCCTCCACGATGAAGCGGCAGCGCTTCGCCATTTCCGGCGGCAACTCCGATGCCCGCGCCCGGAAGTCCTCGAGGGCGATTTCGCGCAAGGCCTTTATCCCGAGACGCCGGGCGCCTTCCTCGCATTGGGCACGGCGCCGGCCGTACTCGGAGCCTGCGAGCTCGCGCTTGTATTTCGTGTCACAGATGACCACCGCGATGCCCTCCGCGAGCTGGACAGGGCGGCTCGAAAGATCCCGGCAATCCAACAGCAACGCACAGCCTTCCTGGCCGGCGCAGGAGGTGTATTGGTCCAGGATACCGCAATTCACCCCCACAAATTGGTTTTCGGCTCGCTGGCACAGCAGCGCCTTCTTCACCGGGTCCAGTCTCCACCCTCCCAGGGCCTCAAACGCCGTCGCCGTCGCGCATTCCAGCGCCGCTGAAGAACTCAGTCCGCTGCTCATGGGCACGGTGCTATGCACCACCCCGTCAAAGCCGACGAGCTTCCACCCTTCCGCCTGCAACACCTGGGCGACGCCCCGCACGTAATTGCTCCACCGCTGCTCCCCATCGGGCGTAATGCCGTCGAGGCTGAAGCTAGTCTGCGCCTCCAGGTTCAGAGACCAGAGACGCAGCGTGCGATCCGCGCGCGGACGGGCGGCAATCCAAGTATCGGGACCGATCGGCAGCGTCAGCACATACCCGAGATTGTAATCCGTGTGGCTGCCCATCAGGTCCACACGGCCCGGCGCGCGCACCCAAACCGCCGGACTGGAGCCGAAGTGCTCCTGAAACACCTGGGCCAGCCGGCAACGGCGTTCCTGGCTCGAGTTCATTTCGGAAAGGCCTCCAACATCGCGACGACATTCTCCGCGGGAATATCCGACTGCATCCGGTGTGAGGGCCCGAGCACCAGCCCGGTGCCGTCGGGCGCCAGATCGCGAATGCAGGCGATCGTGGCGTCGCGAACCTGCCTGGGCGATCCCGTTGGCAGCACTTCCTGCGTCGAGATGCCGCCGTAGAAGCTGAGCTGCCGGCCGAACTCGCGGTAGAGCCGGTGGTGCTCCATCACCTCAGGCTGAACGGGGTTCAAACCGGTCAATCCCATGTCCAGCAAGTCGGGCACGATCGGCCAGATGTCCCCATCCGAATGCAGGATGACCGGCAGGCCCGCCTCGCGGAAGACGCGAAACAGGCGCCCCAGACGCGGTTTGATCAGCTGCCGCCACAGTTTCGGCGAAAACAGCAGGCCCCGTTGCGCCCCGTAATCGTCCCCGAAATAGCCGCCGTCTACCCCGAGCCCCCGGTTGGCAACCGCCGCCGCAGGCGAGCCTGGCGCCGCCGTGGACTCCCGGTTTGGGCTCGTCCCCGGTGAAACCCGATCCCCCGGGGCCCCGTAACCGGGCAGGGCCACGAACCGCTGCGCCAACCGGACCTGGATGTCGGTGATGCGATCAAAAAGCTCCTCCACCCAGGCAGGGTGGTCCACCAGGTCCATGAGCAACTGGTCAAAACCCCGCAGCGACCAGGCCCGCTCGAACAAGGCAAACCCGAAATTCGGCATCGCGAAATGTTGCCCCGCGTCCGCGGCCAGGGCCCTCTCCGCACCGTCCAGCAACCCGGGAGCGTCCGGATTAGGCCACGCGAAGGCGCCGAGATCCCTGGTTTGAGCCAAGGGCGAATGCGCGTGCCAATACCCTTCAGTCTCTGTACCCCAGCCCGCTCCCCACCAATCAAAGCCAACTTTGCCATCTGCGCTCAGAACCGGCGTGTGCGAGATGTCCAATCGCAGCAAGTGATTGTCCAGGCGGGCGCCCAGGTCCTTCATCGCGCAGCCGAACCGGATCGCCAATTTCGCACCCATCGCCCCCGTGTAGTTGGTTTGTACCGGCAGGCGATCCACCGGCTCGCGCCCGAGCGCGCGCCGCATCCGTTCTCTTCGGGTCAGGGTGTCCATTTCAGAAAAACCGGATGTAAAGCGCCACCACACAGAGCACGAGCACCGTGCCCCAAAAATTGAACGATCGCCACCACGGAATGGTTCTCATGTAGGCCGCCACGTCCGCCGGAAACGTGCGATCCACGATCGCATTTTCGGGAATCGTGTCACCGCGGTTCCGGAACAGCCACAAGAGCCCCAGCGCAAAGAGAAAATCTATCCCCGCCCGGGTAAGGAATGGGATGGCCGGAACCAGCTTGAGTTCCTCGGCCCCGGTGAACAACAATGCCCACGCCGGACCCGCGATGATCGCGATGAGTGCCCCACGCCCGGTCGCCCGCGGGTAGAAGAAACCCGCCAGGAACAGCGCGCAGACCGAGGGGTAGGCAATGCTCCAGTATTTCTGGATGTAAATGAAGATCGCCTTCAGGTCGCGAAGGTAAAAACCCACGCAGGTCGCGGCCAGCAGCACCAGCAGCGAGGTGATGCGACCGAAGCGCACGAGGTCCGCGCTGGTGGCGCCCGGCTTCAAATAGTTCTTGTAAATGTCGAACGTGAGGATCGAGGAGCTGGCGGACATCATCGAGGCGATATGAGACATGACGCATCCCGTCAGCCCCGCCATCACCAACCCGGTCAGGCCGGTGGGCAGGAGTTGCTTCACGAGCGTCGGAAAGGCCAGGTCCGCTTTGTCCAGGACGCACTCAGCCCGCAGTAAGCCCGTTTCGGGATGGTAGAGCCGAAAGGCAATGATCCCCGGCAGCACCACCAGCAAAGGCACCAGCAATTTGAGGAAGCCGGCGAAGACCACCCCCATTTGGCCATGCCACACGTTGCGGGCCGAAAGCGACCGCTGGGTGATGAATTGGTTGCATCCCCAATAGAAGATGTTCGCCAGCCACATGCCGCCGAAAAACACCCCGATCCAGGGCAGCTCGGGGTCATTCCAGGCCCGCACCATGTGAAACTTCTCCGGCGTGCCCGCCAGGATGGTCCGGAATCCCCCCAGCACCGACGCGCCGTGTTCCGGCGATAGCACACCCACCTTGTGCAGGCCCAGCAGGGTGACCGTGAGCCCGCCCAGGATGAGCACCGTGACCTGAATAACGTCCGTGTACGCCACCGCCTTGAACCCCCCGTAGATCGTGTAACCGCCCCCCACCACACAGAGGATCACCAAGCCCCAGCCCAGCGGCAGACCGAAAATGGAATGGACCGCCAGCGACCCCGTGTAGAGCACCACCGCCAACTCGATGACGATGTAGCCGATCAAGCTGATGATCGCGTACACCAGCCGCACCTTGTCGTTGAACCGCCGTTCCAGAAACTCCGGCATCGTGGTGATCCGCGTCTTGAGATAGTAGGGCAGGAAGAACTTCCCGTAGAGCACCAGCGCCACCGCGGCAATCCACTCGAAGCTCGCGATGGCCAGCCCGATCTCATACCCACGCCCGGCCATCCCGATGAAATGGTGCGTCGAAATGTTCGCCGCGATCAGCGAACCGCCGATGATCCACCAGGTCAGGTTGCGGCTCGCCAGAAAGTAGTCGTCGGATTCCCCGCGTTTGCGCGAGGCCAGAATGCCGACCGTGGCGACCACCGCCAGGTAAACGCCAAAAACGAGAATGTCGAAGTTCATGCCCGCTTCATTAAGGTCAATTCGTATCGGCTAGGCAAGCCGTCCCCGCGTGCCACCGCCACACGTCCAAATCCGGCCAACGCCCCGACCGGTTAAGAGCCTTACAGGATTGACCCGGGCGCACTACCAGTAATTTTAGTACTATTTGTGGGGCTTTAACACCACCAACGCCCCACGAGGGGTGTGGATCGCGGAAAACCCACTCGTTCCGCCTTCGCGCCCCCGACCAGGCTGGGGAGGTAGCCCGTCAATGCCCTCAGGCCACACCCCCTCGCTTGGCTCACACCCATCTCAACTCGCCCGACTCGGCCCGCCGGCTCCTACTTCCGGTAGGCGAAGACCATCCCCTCATTGTTCATCGTGAAGGTGTCGCCTTCGACGGTCCCCAGCGTCATGCCCGCACCCTGCCACTTCATCGTGAGCTGCTTCCCTTCCCGCGTGTAGGTGGCCTTGACCTCGATCGCACGGTCGAAACCGGCCAAAACCATCTTGCTGCTGCAAGTGCCATCGGCGCCGATAACGAAACCGCCGGAACTGATCGTCATCGTGTGCCCTTCGTGCTGCACGGTGCAGGGTACCTTCTGCCCGTCCACCGTCGTCAGGTTGTAGGTGCCGACGGCATTGATCTCGCCGGCAGCCGGCACGGCCTTTTTGCTCTCGCCCCCACCCGCCGTTTCCCGCTTGCACCCGGGGCAGGTCACGATCAAAAGCAGCACCAGGAAGCACCACCCGAGGGGATGCCGCGTCTCTCGCCCTCGTTCGCCATCCAATTCGTTTTGTTTTTGGTTCATGTCCTCAGTCTTACTCCCTCCCCGAGCTTTCCCCTAATCGAAAAAACTCCCGGCTCCATCGAGAAAATCAATGCCCGCCTGCGCCGGCCGCGCCTGGAGGTTGCCCATCCCCGCCGCCGCCGGCTGACCCTTCATCACGGAGCTGTCTGGCCCCGGACGGACCACGAAAAGCCGCTCCAGTTTCAAGTCGTGCAACCCCGTGTGCACGGACTGGGTCATCGAGGGCGCGTCGCCATCTTTGAACTCGAAGGCGTACTTGCGCCCATGCCCGATCACCCTCCGTGTTTTGAGCCACCCTCCTTCATATCTGCTTGACACCACCCTCGAAAACACCATATACTTAACTGTCAGTGTTGATTCAAAAATACTTCGGCGGCACGCGATCAGAGCGTGTCAAATCGAAAACCGAGATCATGAAGGGAGTCGAAATGAGAACATTCACCAGCATCCTCGCAGCCGGCATCCTTGTTGCCCCAGGCCTGTCCTCAGCTCGCGCCGTCACAAACACCGTTGACCTCTCTACTCCCCTAGCCGCGGCGCAGTCCTTCTTCACCGCCATGCAGTCTGGGGACGCCGACGCCTTCTGTCGCGCCAGCCTTGGAAGCTCCGAACAAACGGAATACATGGTCGTCTTCATGCGGTCGTGCATCGCGTGCGACAAGCTGGTTCAGGCGGCCACCACTAAGTTTGGACCCCAGGCGGCCGACAAAGTCTTCGGTGGGATGAAAGCCTCCTGTTCCATGGCTCCCCAAGCCTTGGCGGCGCTGACGAATGCCGAGGTCAAGATAATCGGCACCAATGCCACCATCACCCCTCGGACCACCGATCCAAATCCTCCCGGTTCAGGGTGGAAGCTGCAAAAGGCCGCCGGCGAATGGAAAGTCGTCCTCGATGTGGACGTCTCCAAGTCCGACTTCGGTAAGGAAGGCTTAGAAGCTTCAGGCAAGAGCGCCGAACGCTGTGCCAAGAACCTCGAAGCCGGCCTCTACCATACCGCTGACCAAGCCCAGCAAGCTTGGCTGGCATCACTCACGGCTGAAATGCACGCGCCTATCCCCGAACAGCGGGTTTTGGACCGGTTCCTCGGGAAATGGCGGGCTTCCTTCGTGAGTAAGATCGAGGGCAACCCGGAACAGAAAGGGACTATCGACCTCACGTACACTCGCGTTCTCGAAGGGCAATTTATCCAGGAGAAGACTGAGCTATCGGACAACACCAGCGGCCTGGCCATGTTCACCTACGACCCGCAGCGGAAATGCTATCGCACTTGGTGGTTCGGCTCTATCGGGGCGACAACCGAAGGCACGGGCCTGTGGGATGCTCCATCGAAGACTCTGAAGTGGAGCAGCGCGGGAGAGCCAGGGATAACAGTCACCACAACCCACCACTTTCTGGACGAGAACAAGTTCGAGTGGGAGGTCACGAGCGGGGACAAGACGGGCAAGGTGTTTTTCCACATGGCCGGGACGAGTGTCCGCGCCGCAGTGCCAAAGCAGTGAGGGGAGCCGAACAAACCAGCGCACCAACCAAACACTGATGCCGAGTGAACCTCGTCAACTTCATCGTTCCCCTCCCATGCCCGCCTGCGCCATCCGCGCCCGGAGGTTGCCGATCCCGACCGCCTCCGTCGAAATCATCATCGGCACCACGGGCCAGATCCAAATCGACGCCGTGGGGTTCAAAGGCCCGGACTGCGAGAAGGCCACTCAATTCCTGGAAGCGGCGCTGGGAGGGGTCGGTAAAAAGGTCAAAAAACCCGAGTACCACCAGCACGCCAATCAGACCAATCAGCAGAGGATTGGAAGTTGATAGTTCTGATGGAGCCCGCCCCAACAGGCCGGGCTCCATCCCTATCCACGACTCCCAAGTTCGGGTTCATCCGCAAAGTTTGTACCTGGATTCATGCAAACCTAGGAGCTTGAGAATGAAGAACTCCTCATCGCGGT
>Ga0316219_1001394_pt1 | contig 25989 bp, 19 predicted proteins | sample TBH18003PmetaG_FD_203635 | JGI IMG/M metagenome (GOLD analysis project Ga0316219, IMG submission 203635) | Freshwater microbial communities from Trout Bog Lake, Wisconsin, USA - TBH18003P | ecosystem: Environmental > Aquatic > Freshwater > Lake > Hypolimnion/Profundal zone | place: USA...
CGTCGCGGCAGCCTCAGCAAATCCGCGGCAGTTGCTCGCCACTGAGCCGATCCACGATCCGCTCGGCGCCGATCACGCTGCGCTGCGTCACCTGGCCCGCCGGGCCAGCGCCCACGTGCCCGATCAGTGCCGGCGGCCCGCCGGGGGCGGTCTGCGCAATGATAGCGAGGGCCTCCGCCGCCTGCGCGGCGGGCACGAGACACACGAAACGGCCTTCGTTGGCGACGTAGAGCGGGTCGAGTCCGAGGATTTCGCAGGCGCCCTGCACCAGCTCGGACACAGGAATCTTCGCGGCATCGACGGCGATGGAGAGTTTCGACGATTCCGCGAGCTCGACGAGGGACGTGGCCAGGCCGCCGCGCGTGAGGTCGCGCAGGCAGTGGATTTCGATTCCGGATTGCAGCAGCGCCTGCACGGGCGCCACGAGCGGCGCGCAGTCGCTGACCAGCGCGCTTTCAAACTCGAGCCCGGCGCGCGTGGCCATGATGGCCATGCCATGCCGGCCCACGTCACCGCTGAGAATCACCGCGTCGCCCGCGCGGATACTCGCGGGTGAGACAGTCAATTTCGTTTCGATGATGCCGACGCCCGCGGTCGTGACGTAGAGTCCGTCGCCCTTGCCGCGTTCCACGACCTTGGTGTCACCCGTGACGATGCTCACGCCGGCGACGACGGCTGCGGTCTTCATCGAGGCGACGACCTTTTCCAAGGTGGCGATGGGAAACCCCTCCTCGAGGACGAATCCCGCGCTCAGCCAAAGCGGGCGGGCGCCGCACATGCAGAGGTCGTTGACCGTGCCGTTGACCGCGATTTCGCCGATGTCACCGCCGGGAAAAAAGAGCGGGCTCACGACGTGGGAGTCCGTGGTGAACGCCAGGCGGGTGCCATCAGGCAGGCGGAGCAGGGCGCCGTCGTGCTGGGCCTCGAGGGCCGGATTGGCAAACGCCGGCCGAAAAACCCGGTCGATCAACTCCTGCGTCAGGCGTCCGCCCCCGCCGTGGCCGACAGTGATTTCCGTCCGATGGGACAGCGGCACGGGGCAGCTGAGACCGGACGAAGGCGGGGTGGGCGGGGTGGCCATGGCCCGAAACTGACTCATAATGCTGGCCGCAGCCAGCAGTTTGCAGCTTTCCCACAAACGCCGCCCAAAAGTGAACAAGAAATGCGCAGCCGGAGCTCGGATTTTCGGACATTTTAGAGTAGTTCGATGTCGTGGAAGCTTGCCGGAGCCCGTCTCCAGTCGGTTGCCACTCTTTCATTTCTCCTTAACCATCTTTTCCATGCGTCACTCCTGCCATTTCCTCCTCGTGCTCCCCCTGCTATTGGGAGCCTGTCGCGACTCAAAAATTGCGGACTACCGCATTTCCAAGGAAAAGGACGCTCCCGCGGCCCAAGCTTCGGCAGACCCCGCCGCAGCCGCGCAGCCTGGCATGACCGCCCAACCCGGCATGGCGGACCTGCCGGTGGCTCGGGCGGAGGGTGCCAGCCTGACCTGGACGGTCCCGTCCTCCTGGCAGACCAAGCCGGCATCCGGCATGCGCAAAGCCACCTTGATCGTGGCGGAGGGTGCGGAAGTTGCGGTCACGGCCTTCCCGGGCGACGTCGGCGGCGAACTCGCGAATCTCAACCGCTGGCGCGGCCAGTTGGGGCTCGCCCCCGTGACAGAGGCCGAACAGGCCGCCGCCATCACCCGGCTCACGGCCGGTGAATTGCCGATTGCCGTCGTGGACCTGCTGGGTGGCCCGGCGGAAAAGCCGGTGCGGATGCTGGGCGCCATGGTGCCCAACGCCGGGGCGACGTGGTTTTTCAAGCTGATGGGCCCCGATGCCGTCGTGGAAAACGCGAAACCGACGTTCCTGACCTTCCTGCAATCGTTGAAAGTCTCCGGCGGCGCTCCCGCGATCGCTGCGGATACGGCGCTGCCGGCTGACCACCCGGCGATCGGGGCGCCCGCTGCGTCTGCCCCGGCCGACATGGCCAACACCCCGGTGACCAAGGCCGCCGGTCCGGGACTCAACTGGACCGCGCCGGCGAACTGGCAGAGCCGGCCGCCGACGGCCATGCGCAAGGCCACCTACGCGATCCCGGGCGACGCCGGCGCGGTGGGAGATCTTTCGGTCACGGCTTTCCCCGGCGACGTGGGCGGCGAGCTGGCCAACGTCAACCGCTGGCGCGGCCAGCTGGGACTGGCGCCCCTCGCGGCTACTGAAGTGGAAGGCGCCGTGACGCGCCTCACGCCCCATGGCTTGAGCGTGACGCTGGTCGACTTCTCGGGCGGGTCCGCGGACAAGCCCGTGCGGATGCTCGGCGCGATTGTGCCGTTCAACGGCGCGACGTGGTTCTTCAAGCTGACCGGTCCCGTGGCCCTGGTCGCCAAGGAAAAGCCCGCCTTCCTCGCCTTCGTGCAGTCCCTCTCGGCTCCCTGATTCCCATGCCCACTCTTCTTCGCGACCTGCGGGACATCCTCGTCTCGCTCAAACTGACGGTCCTGCTGATCGTTTTCTCCATCGTTCTCATCCTGGCCGCGACCATCGACCAGGTGAACCTCGGCATCTGGGCGGTGCAGGAGAAATATTTCCACACCTTCGTGGTGTTCTGGAAAGTCGGCAACGTGTCGCTCGCGGTGTTCCCCGGCGGCTACACCATCGGCGGCCTGCTGCTGCTCAACCTCCTCGGCGCGCATTTCTACCGCTTCAAACTCACGTGGCGCAAAGTCGGCATCTGGCTGGCGCACGCCGGCTTGATCCTCCTGCTCGTCGGCCAGTTGCTGACGGGCCTCTGGCAGGATGAGTTCCAGCTGCGGCTCGACCAGGGCCAGAGCAAGAATTACGCGGAGAGCTACCGCAATGTGGAGCTGGTGCTCACGGACACGACCGACCCCAAGTTCGACGAGGTCGTCGCGATTCCCGAAAAACCCCTCGCGCGCCTGGAGACCGTGCAGCATCCCAAGCTGCCGTTCCGTGTCGCGGTGAAGACGTATTTTCCCAACGCCACGCTGGCCATGCGCGGCCCCATGCAGCCCGCGGATCCCTCCGCGCCCGCCACGCAGGGCGTCGGGCCGCAGGTGCTCGCGACACTGCAGCCGCTCACCTACAAGGAGGATGAGCGCAACATTCCCGCCGCCTACATCGAGCTGATCGGTCCCGACGGTTCGCTCGGCACCTGGCTGGTCTCGCCGCTGCTCGATGAGCCGCAGCGCTTCGCCTTTGCCGGCCGCAACTGGAAAATCGCGCTGCGCTTCGTGCGGAGCTACCAGCCCTACACGCTCACGCTGCTGAAGTTCAGCCACGACCGCTACGCCGGCACGGACATCCCGAAAAACTTCTCCAGCCGCATCCGCCTGACCACGCCCGACGGCCGCGACGACCGCGACGTGCTGATCTACATGAACAACCCGCTGCGCTATGCCGGGATGACGTTCTACCAGGCGGGCTTCGAGAACAACGACCAGACGACAGTGCTGCAGGTCGTGCGCAACCCCAGCTGGCTCATCCCCTACATCGCGTGCGCGCTGATGACGGTCGGGCTCCTCATCCAATTTGGCATCCACCTCACCGGCTTCTTCGCCCGCCGGCGCGTGGTCGCGGCGTAACGCCCATTCTTTTTCCAATGAAACGCTTTCTTCCGCTCTCGATCCTGATCCTCGCGATCCTCGCCATCGCCGCCACGCTGCTGCCCCCGCGCAACCCGGGCGAATACGACCTCGCCGCCTTCAGCCGCCTGCCGACGCTCGTCAACGGCCGCATCAAGCCGCTCGACACCGTCGCGCGCACCTCGCTCTTGATGCTGCAGGGTCGCCAGCGCATCACCGCGCCAAACGACCGCGCCATCACGCCCACGGAATGGCTGCTCGACGTGCTTTACCGGCCTGAGGTCGCCAACGCATATCCCACGTTCGAGATCGACAACCCGGACGTGCTCGCGCTGCTCAACCTTACAGCGGAGGACGGATTCGGGGTCGGGAAGAATCGGTTCACCTTCGATAAGATTCGGAAGGGCCTGCCCGAGCTGGAACGCCAGTCCAAGCTCGCCGACGCGGTGGAATCCGCGGTGCGCACGCCGTTCCAGAAGGCGGTCATCCAGCTGCGCGAGGCCATCGTGCTCTACCAAAGCCTGCAGGTCAGCCTGCTGCCGCCGAACGACGACCATTACCTCGAGCAACTGGCCACGTTCAACGCGACCGTCCCCGCCGGCCTCGCCGCAGTGGCGGCGCAACATTCCGGCAAAGCGCCGGACATGGAGGCGGCGAAGGTGATTCTCAGCCTGAGCGACACCGCGGCGACGCTCGAGTCGCTCGGCTATCTCCGGGTGATCCCGCCGCAGACCCGCCCGACGGACCCGATGGGTTGGGGCAATGCCGGCGCCGCCCTGCGCCAAAGCCTCGATCACGGCAAACTCGACCCGGCGCTGGCGTTCTACGCCCAGCTCGGCCTCGCGTGGCGTGGCTATCAACCGGCGAACTTCAACTCGCTGGTGCATGATTATCGCGCGGGACTCGACCGCTCGATCCCGTCGCTCATGTCCAAATGCGACACCGAGGCGCGCTTCAATTCCGCGGAGCCGTTTTACACCAGCATGATGATTTACGTCGTGGCGTTTCTCGTCGCGGTGTTCTCGTGGCTCAAGTGGCCCGACGAACTCGGCCGCGCGGCTTTCCGCCTCGTCCTGCTGGCGTGGATCCTTGCCACCGTCGGCATCGGCATCCGCATGTGGCTCGAGGGACGGCCCCCGGTTACCAACCTCTACTCGTCCGCGCTCTTTGTCGGCTGGGTCGCGGTTGCGCTCTGCCTCGTCCTCGAACGGCTGTATCGCAACGCCATCGGCAGCGTCACCGCCGGCCTGGTCGGCTTCAGCACGCTGCTGATCGCGCACCACCTCGCGCTCGGCGGCGACACGCTCGAGATGATGCGTGCGGTGCTCGACTCCAATTTCTGGCTCGCGACGCACGTCGTCACCGTGACGGTCGGCTACGCCGCGACGTTCCTCGCGGGCTTCCTCGCGCTGCTCTACGTGATTCGGGGCGTGTTCACCAAGTCGCTCGACAAGGCCACCGCCGACTCACTCGCGCGGATGGTCTACGGCATCGTGTGCTTCGCCACGCTGTTCAGCTTTGTGGGCACCGTCCTCGGCGGCATCTGGGCCGACCAGTCGTGGGGCCGCTTCTGGGGCTGGGACCCGAAGGAAAACGGCGCGCTGATCATCGTGTTGTGGAACGCGCTCATCCTCCACGCCCGCTGGGGCGGTTTGGTGAAGCAGCGCGGGCTGATGAACCTCGCCATCTTCGGCAACATCGTCACGAGCTGGAGCTGGTTCGGCGTCAACATGCTCGGCGTCGGCCTGCACAGCTACGGCTTCATGGACGCCGCGTTCTGGTGGCTGCTGGCCTTCGTCGCCAGCCAGGTGGTCCTCATCCTCGTCGGCAGCTTGCCGCTGGCGAAGTGGCGGAGCTTCAGCGGCGCCGCGGCCTGAGCCTTCGCGGGTGGGCCGGGCGCTCCGCGCGCAGCAGGATCGAAATGTACGGCGGGGTCGCTGACCCCGCCTTTTTTGTGCGCCCACGTTTCAGATGGTAGCTACGAGCGTGAGCGAGTGGTTGAACGGCCACTCGCTCACGCTCGTAGCTACCAATGCACCGCACGCCAGTCGCTCACACCGGTGGCTACATGCTCGAGACCGTTCGCGCCAGCCGCTGGCCGGACGCGATGCAGTTGGCGAGCGAGATGCCGTCGCGGGCATTGCCGCCGAAGTGCAGGCCTGGTGCGGCCGCTTCCACGTCGGTGAAGATCGCTTTGAACCGCGCGTAGCCGAGCGTGTATTGCGGAATCGCGTGCGCCCAGCGCTGGATGTGGCAATACACCGGCTCGCCCCGCACGCCGAGCAGGTCGCCCAATTCCTCGCGCACCAACTGCTGCATACCGGCATCGTCGCGCTGCGTCAACTCCGGCGCCCGCACGCCGCCGACGAACGTCGTGAGCGCGACGTGCCCCGCCGGCGCGCGGCCGGGAAAAAGCGTGCTGGAGAACAGGCAGCCGAGGATGCGGCGTTGCTCGACCTCGGGCATCAGCAACCCGAAGCCGTCGAGCGCGTGGGCGACGTCCTCGCGCCGGTAGCCCGTGAAAATCGAAACCACCGGCGGCTGCTCGATCTCGCACAGCTCTGTCAGGCGGTTGGCGCCGGTCACACCTTCGAATTGCAGCGATGCAACCGCGTCCGCCGGGAGTGCGCACAGGACCGACGAGAACGACTCGGAGCGGGTCCCGCCGCCGCTGGCGCTGAGAATTTCCCAGTGCCCAGCCGCACGACGCACCGTCTGCACGCGGGTGGAGTAGCGCACGGCGTCACCGACCGCCGCCGCCAGCCCACGCGGCAATTCGGCGAGTCCCTCGGGAAATGAAAAGATCCGGCCCTTCGGTCCGCCGCTGGTGTTCCGGCGCTTCAACGCCCCGCGCAACAGCGAGCCGTGCTCCTGCTCCAGGGCGTGGAGTTTGGGAAACCCATGACGCACCGACAGCCGCCGCGGGTCGCCGGCATACACGCCGCCCACGAAGGGATTGATCGCGTAGTCGAGGAACTCGCGTCCGAGCCGGCGCTCGACGAAGTCCGCCACGCTTTCCTCGGCGTCGGCGGGCGACTTCGGGCGCCACACTTCGCCAATGAGGCCGAGCTTGGCCCAGATCGAGAACAACGGCGTGGTGACGAACCCCATCGGGGAAGTCGGCATCGCCACGAGCCGCCCGTCGCGGACGACGTAGCGGTTTTTCGCCTCGTCGGCCGCGTATTGCCGGCGGGCGCCGAGGCCGATGGCGTCCACGAACGCGGTGATGTCCGCGGAGCCCTCAAGGAGGGTGTTCGGGCCGGTCTCCCACAGCCAGTCGCCGTCGCGGTTCGAGACAATCACCCCGCCCGGATGGGGCGCCGCCTCGAACACGACCACGGGCACGCCGGAGCGGCGAAGATTCCACGCGGCGGTGAGGCCGGTGAGGCCGCCGCCGATGACGGCGACGGGGAGAGGCGCGGCGGGCGGCGGCATGACGGGTCCGGTGGCCGCTCAGACCGTGCGGGAGTGGCGTTTTGATTCCGGCGCGTAATACGCGTCGAAGCACACGGCGATGTTGCGGAGGAAAAGGCGGCCCAGGTCGGTCACGCGCATGCCCGCGGGGGAGAGTTCCACAAGGCCGTCGGCCGCGAGCGGCGTGAGGCGCGCGAGTTCGGCGGCGTAGCGGGTGGCAAAATCGAAGCCGAACTCGCGCGACAGCGCGGCGTAATCGAGGCCGAGGTGGCACATGACGCGCATGATCACATCGCGCCGGCGGGCGTCCTCGTCGCTGAGCTCGCGGCCGCGGAGCGCCGGCACTTCGCCGCGGTCGAGCGCGGCGTAGTAGGGCTCGAGTGTCTTGTGGTTTTGCCGGTAGCTGTGGGGAGTCTGCGAGATCGCCGAGATACCGAAGGACAGGATCTCGGCGCCGGCGCGCGTGCTGTAGCCCTGAAAGTTGCGCTGGAGCGTGTGGGCGGCCTGCGCCACGGCGAGTTCATCGGTCGCCTTGGCGAAGTGGTCCATGCCGATGTAAACGTAGCCGCGACTGGTGAGCGTCTCGGTGATGAGTTTGAGCATCGCCAGCTTGGTCTCGGGCGAGGGGAGCGCGGACTCGCGCTCGAGGATCTTCTGCGCGGGTTTCATCCACGGCACGTGGGCGTAGCTGAAGACGGCGAGCCGGTCGGGGTTGAGCTCGAACACCTGTTCCAGCGTGTCGGTGAACGTCTCCACCGTCTGGTAGGGCAGGCCGTAGATGAGATCGAGGTTGAGCGAGGTGAAGCCCTCGGCGCGGAGCCAGTTGATGGCCTGCTCGGTCATGGCGCGCGGCTGGATGCGGTGGACAGCCTCCTGCACCTTCGGGTTGAAATCCTGCACGCCGAGCGAGGCGCGGTTGAAACCGCTCTCGCGGAGGGCGACGACCTGGGCGTGCGACAGGCGGCGGGGATCCACCTCGACGCTCAGCTCGGCATCAGGGGCGAACTTGAAATTGTCGCGGATGAGCTTCGCCAGCCGCGCGAGCTGGGGCGCCTGGAAGAACGTCGGCGTGCCACCGCCGTAGTGCAGCTGGACGACGCGCCGCTTGGGGTGGACCTTCGGCGCGAGGAGGGCGACCTCCTTCTCGAGGTAGTCGAGGTAAGTGTCGGACGACTTGTGGTTGAGCGTAATGACGGTGGTGCAGCCGCAGAACCAGCAGAGCGTCTCACAGAACGGCAGGTGAAAATAGAGCGAGAGCGGCAGTGATTCGTCCTGGTTGGACCGGTCGAGGTGCGCCAGCAGCGGCTCGGTCGAGGCAAAGTCCTTGAACTCCACCGCCGTCGGGTAGGACGTGTAGCGCGGGGCGGAAATGTCGTATTTGCGGACGAGATCGAGGTCGACGTTGATCACAGGCGAGAAGGGAAAGGGGGAGTTTATTGCGGGCGAACGAGCGAACGGAAGATCAATTCCGCAGGGAAAATGGGAGAAAGTGGAGGGTGGATTTGGACCGGGAAACCGGCCGCCACCATCATCGCACATTCCCGCCGCCGCAACCCCGCACCGCTTGTTCGTCTCCGCGCAAATCTTGCCGAAATATCGCTCCCCACGGCCGGAAGCCGCTGCCCGGCCCGCCTTTTATGGCGTTTCTTCCGTCGGGATCGGCGTCCGGCACCGATCCGCCGCACGGGCCGCGGCCTGGGCGATGGCCACCGGGCCCATGCGTTCCTTCAGCCGCTTGGCCGCCGCGGGCTGGTATTGGAGGATGAAACTGGAGGCCGGGTCGTCGCCCATGGCGCGGGTTTCCGCCTCGAGCAGCAGCGCCAGCCCCTCGATGTCGTCGCGGGGAGTGATGAGCCCGTTGGCGTGCATCGAGCCCAGGCTGAACACCGCCGCCAGCGACCCGTGACGCGCCGCCAACCGATACCAGTTGGCCGCAGCCGCAAGGTCGACGGGCACGCCCTGGCCGCGCTCGTAGCTGACGCCGAGGTCGTATTCCGCCGTCACCTCACCCTCGCGGGCGAGTTCCTGGTAGATCGCAAAGGTCTTGGCCGGATCTGCCGGGGTGCCGAGCCCGCGGAGATAGATGTCCGCGAGGCGATACCCGGCCTCGAAATTGCCCAACGCGTATTGCGCGGCATAAAACTCCCGGGCCGCGCCGTAGTCGCGATTTCGCATCGCCTCGTCGCCGGCGTCCAAGTTGGACTGCGCCACCGCGCCGTGCTCGTCGAGATACATCATCGGCAGATAGTTGCCGGCGGCTTCCCGGCGCCAGTATTTGCCAGTCCGGGCATGCGTGGCGAAATCCGTGAAGAACATACGGTAGCCGCGCATGCGGATCATCATCGGCGGGTGGTCCGGGAAGGGATCGCGGACAAACAGGTCCATCACAGCCTGGTCGCGGACGAGCAGGTGCGCGGCGACAGCGGGCATGAGCGGGGATTTTTTTCCGTTCCACCCGGCGATCTGCAGCGTGGCCTCGAAGCGGCAGAACCACGGCGCGATAAACGGGCAGACTCGATCCTCGCGTTGCGGGATGTGGGGAAATTCGTAGGTCCGCCACGTCTGTCCGCCGTCGTTGCTGCCCTCGAACTCCACCTGGTAGCGGACGGGATCGAACGTCGCGTAGAGGTAGTAGCCGTTGGCGCTGCGAAACTCCCAGAGCAGGTGCACGGGCCACGTCACGGCGTAGGGCAGCGTGTTCACCGCCACGCCGCAGGCCTTGGCGAAGAAGAACAACGTGAGAGAGAAGTGAAACCACAACGCGGCCCGCAGCCCGTAGAGGCGGAACGCGCCGACGACGCGCGTCGATACGGCCGTCGCGCGAGTGGCGAGGAACGCGGCCAGTTTCCGCCAGCGCAGCCGCTCCGCTGCGGCGATGAACATCTGGTCGTCGAACAGCACGAGGCTGAACCCGATGGCCGCGGTGTTGAGCCAGCCGAAGTTGCCCGTGAGCTGGATGCCGCCCTGCAGAGCCAGCCAGGTCCAGAAGCAGATCCACCGGCCGCGGCGACCGGCGAAGATCGCGAGGAGCGGGGTGACGAGTTCCGCCACGAACGTCAGGACGATCTCGAAGACGTGATACGCATGCGGCAGGCCATGGTCGATGTAGCCGAAGAGCGTCGGGAACGGGCTGGTCTCATACATCACCTCCATCGCGGTGAGGTTGCGCCAGTGGATGTCGCCGGACACGAGCTTCACGACGCCGTCCTCGAACATCACGCGGAAGATCATCCAGCGCACCATGAACAGGGCGATCGGCCGTGGCGGTGACGCCGCGCCCAGCCCCGGGCGGAAGCCCGCCGGCGCGAAGGGAATGCACAGCAGCGCGACCTCGAGCATTAGCCGGTCCAGCTGCGCGGGCGTGAACACCCGCCACGTCGTCACAAACGACACGAAGATCAGCCAGCAGCTGAACAACGCCATGCGCGGCCAGAGGTTCAGCACGAGCGCGACCGCCGCGAGCAGGCCGGCCCACGTCAGGAATGTGATCATGCCGGCGCTGGTGTTGAGCCAAAACAGGCTCGGCACCCGGACCAGGGCCTCGAATGTCGAGGGAATGTTCTGGTGCAGTTCCGTGAAAAACTCGCCGAGCGGCGCAATCCCCGACGGGCCGATCAGCGCCTGGCCCTCGCGGTGGATGCCCGCGAAGATGAAAATGTAAACGACGCCCACCGCCCGCAGTACGATCCAGCGCGGCCAGAGATACGTCGCATTCCCGGCCAGCCCCGAGAATTCCCGGATCTGCTGCCACGCCGCGCGCAGCAGTCGCGTGGCGCCCCCGGTGCTCTCCGGCGCGGAGCCAGCGGGCGGGTTGGTGGAGACGGGGGACATGGGGTCGGACTTTATGGCGGAGCGGAAGGCTCGATGGCAATCCCGCACCATTCGCGTGCTTGCGCCAGCGAAAGGTTCTCTCATTTTGTGCGCCAACTTCGGTTCATCGCCCCATGAATTCCGTCCTTTCCCGTCCTGCCTGGCCGCGTCTGTTGGGCTGGGGCGCGGTCAGTCTGCTCGGTGCCGGCTCCGTCGCGACCCTCGCGTGGTCGCGCGGCGAAACCGTCAGCGCACTCTGGATGGTGGTGGCCGCGGTCTGCGTGTTTGCGGTGGCGTATCGTTTTCACTCCGCGTGGCTGATGGCGAAGGTGCTCACGCTGGACGAGCTGCGGGCCACGCCGGCGGTGGTGCACGAGGACGGCCGGGATTTCGTGAAGACGAACCGCTGGGTGGTGTTTGGCCACCATTTCGCGGCGATCGCCGGGCCGGGTCCGCTGGTCGGTCCGGTATTGGCGGCGCAATTCGGTTTTCTGCCCGGCATGCTTTGGATCCTCTTCGGCGCGACGCTGGGCGGCGCGGTGCACGACTGCGTGATCATGTTTTGCTCGGTGCGCCGGCGCGGCAAGTCGCTCGGCCAGATGGTGGCCGAGGAGGTCGGGCCGTTCGCGGGTTTCATCGCGCTCATCAGCATCATCGCCATCATGATCATCCTGCTCGCGGTGCTCGCGCTGGTGGTGGTCAAGGCGCTGGCGGAAAGCCCGTGGGGGCTGTTCACCATCGCGGCAACAATGCCCATCGCGGTCGTAATGGGCCTGGCGATGCGCTCGGGCGGGCATAATTCCTCGCGGCTCGGCTGGATCACGGCGTTCGGCGTCGTAGCGCTGCTTGCCGCGGTTTACGGCGGGAAATTCATCCCGGGCTCGGCACTCGACGCCGTCTTCACGCTGCGCGGCACGACGCTCGCGTGGTGGATCATGGGCTACGGGCTGCTCGCCTCGATTCTGCCCGTCTGGCTGCTGCTCGCGCCGCGCGACTACCTCAGCACGTTCATGAAGATCGGCACGGTGGCGGCGCTCGCCGTGGCGATCGTCATCCTGGCGCCGCACCTGAAAATGCCGGCGGTGACGAAGTTCATCGACGGCACGGGGCCGGTCTTTGCGGGGCCGGTGTTCCCGTTCTGCTTCATCACGATCGCCTGCGCGGCGATCTCGGGGTTCCACTCGCTGGTGTCGTCGGGCACGACGCCCAAGATGATCATGCGCGAAAGCGACATCCGCGTCATCGGCTACGGCGCGATGGTCACGGAGATGTGCGTGGGCATCATGGCGCTGATCGCCGCCTGCGCGATGGAGCCGGGCCAGTATTTCGCGATCAACATGGGTGGCGCGGCGGCGGACGTGACGACGAAGATCACGGCGCTGGGCTTTCCGGTGACGCCCGCCGACATGGCAGGCCTCGCGGCGAGCGTCGGCGAGAAGACGATGATCGGCCGCACGGGTGGCGCGCCGACGTTTGCGGTGGGCATGGCGCACATGTTTGCCGGCGTCGTCGGGAGCAAGGCGGCGCTGGCGCTTTGGTATCACTTCGCGATCATGTTCGAGGCGCTGTTCATCCTGACGACGATCGATGCCGGCACGCGGGTGGGGCGCTTCCTCGTGCAGGACCTGCTGGGGATGGCGTGGACGCCGTTGGCGAACACGCGCTCGTTCGCGAGCAACACGACGGCGACGGTGCTCTTCGTCGGCGCGTGGGGCTGGTTTCTTTACCAAGGCGTGATCGACCCGCTCGGCGGCATCAACTCGCTCTGGCCGATCTTCGGCATCGCGAACCAGCTGCTCGCCGTGCTGGCGCTCGCGCTGGGCACGACCGTGCTGATCAAGATGGGCCGGGCCCGCTACGCCTGGACGACGCTGCTGCCGCTCGCGTGGCTGCTCGCGGTGACGATGACGGCCGGTTGGATGAAGATCTTCAGCGCGGACCCGCGGCTCGGCTTTCTCACTGCTGCGGCGGACTTGAAAAAGAAGTTGGCCGCGGACGGCGGTGCGCCGCTGGCGCAGGTCACGGCGTGGCAGCACCAGCTTGTCAACAATTACATCAACGCGGCCGTGACGGGCGCGTTCCTCGTGCTCGTGGCCATCGTCGTGCTGACCTGCGCCCGCGTGTGGTGGCAGCTGCTGGCCGGCAAGCGCGTCGCGGACCTGCACGAGGAGCCGTATGTGGCGGTCGCGGCGGTGCAGTCGGCCGCGCGATGAAGGCGAATCATGGCGGACAATCTCTCCCGCGGATGGCGCGGATGGACGCGGATCTTCTTCCGTCATCCGCGTTGATCCGCGTGATCCGTGGGAAAGCCTGCTGAGACCTGGCGGGGTCAGCGATCCCGCCCTACAACATTTCCATGAGCGCCACTCTCTCCAACCTGATTTCCGAAAAGGACCGCCAGCAATTCCGCGACGAAGGCTACTTCGTCCTGCCCGGCGTCGTGCCGGCGTCACACCTCGCGATGATGCGGGAGGTGTGCGGGCAATTCATCAAGACCTACGATGCCGAGATGGATGCGGCCGGCCAGACGCACCAGGGCATCAACATCAAGGGCAGCCGGTATTTCATCGCGAACCGGCACAAGGGCACGCGGCTGGTGGAGTTCATTTACAGCGACCTGATGGCGGAGATTTGCCGCGCGACGCTGGGCAACAACGCGTACCTGTTCTGGGAGCAGTTCGTCGTGAAGGGTCCCGAGAAGGGCGCGAAGTTCAGCTGGCACCAGGATTCCGCGTATGTCGGCACGCCGCACCGGCCCTACATCACATGCTGGGTGACGCTCGATGACGTGAGCGAGGCGAACGGCACGGTTTACCTGCTGCCGTATTCCCGCGCCGGCACGCGCGAGGTGGTGCCGCACAAGGAGAACGCCGAGAGCCACGACATCGAGGGTTACTTCGGGACGGACCCGGGAGACCCGGTGATCGTGCCCGCGGGGAGCATCGCGTGCTTCTCGAGCACGGTGCTGCACCGCAGCGGCTTCAACCGCACGCCGAACTGGCGGCGCGTTTACCTCCCGCAATATTCCGCCGAGCCCCTGCGCCGGCCTGACGGGAAGCTGGCTGCGTTTGCCGAGCCGTTCCTCATCAACGGCGTGCGGCGGGACGGGAAGTAGCCTTGGGATTGGGATGTAGCTGCGAGCGTGAGCGAGTGGCAGGCTCTCCACTCGCTCACGCTCGCAGCTACAAGAATTTGGGCCGACGGTCCGAAAAAAAGGCCGGTCCCGCGGGACCGGCCTGAAAGCTAAACCGAGTCGGAGACTCAGGCGACGTAGGCGGGGAGCGTCTTTTCGACGCGCACCTTGTCGAGGCGGGCGAAGGCCGGCACGCCGTTGTCCTGCGGGACCGCGACCTCGCCCTGGATGAGTGGCTGGGCGTAGCGGATGAACTGGAAGTTCATGCTCACGCCGTCCTCGTTGATCCATTCGCGGGGCAGCTTCTTGACGGTGTTGGCGACGTCCGCGAGCGGCGCGAGGCCGGTTTCGCAGGTGTAATGGTCGGCGTCACCACGCACGAGCGTGATGAGCTTGTCGGTCTCGCCGTTGACGGCGGCCTTCACCGCGGCCTGGCCCACGAGGTAGGCCTCGTCGGCGTCGGTCTTGGAGGCGGCATGCGCCGCGCTGCGCTGCATGAGGCCGGGGATGGAAAGGCGGGTCTTCACGCCGGGCAGGTTGGCCTCGACGAGCGACTTGATGAACTCGCCGGCGCCGCCGAGCTGGGCGTGGCCGAAAGCATCGGTCGCAGGGTCGGCCGAGACGTAGTTGCCATCGGAGTCGGTCAGGCCCTCGGAGACCACGATCTGGCAGAACTTCTCGCGCTTGAGCACGCGACGGATGTCCTCGAGGCACTTTTCCTGGCTGAACGGGATCTCGGGGAGGTAAATCAGGTGCGGCGCGTCATGCGGCTGGTCGCGGCGCTTGGCGAGGGCGGTGCTGGCGGCGATCCAGCCGGCGCTGCGGCCCATGACCTCGATGATGGAAACCAGGTCGCCCGCGCCCATCGACTCGTTGTCGGCGGCGAGCTCGCGGACGGTCGCGGCAAGGAATTTGGCGGTGCTGCCATAGCCGGGGCAGTGGTCGGTGCCGGGGAGGTCGTTGTCCACGGTCTTCGGCACGCCGATGACGCGGAGCTCGTAGCCCGCGGCCACCGCGTGGGCGGAGATCTTGGCGGCGGTGTCCTGGGAGTCATTGCCCCCGATGTAGAAGAAGTAGCGGATGTTGTGGGCCTTGAGCACCTCGAGGATGCGGTCGAGATCGGCCGGTTTCCGCAGCTTGTAACGGCAGGTGCCGAGGGCGGCGCCGGGCGTGTGCTTGAGGGCGCGAATCGACTGCTGCGACTCCGCGGCGAGGTCCACGAGGTCCTCCTGGAGGATGCCGAGCACGCCGTTGAGCGAACCATACACCTCTTCGATGCAATCGTGGTTCAGCGCCTCGGTGATGAGGCCCGCGACACTGGCGTTGATGACGGCGGTGGGGCCACCGGACTGGCCCACCAAAACATTTCCTGCTAGTTCAGCCATGACAGTATGAATAAAGGGTTGGAAACAACGTGAACGGGAAAGAAAGCCGGTCGCGCGCGGGAGATGCAAACCCAATTTTCAGGGGGAATGTTCCCGGGGCATTCCCCGCCCCGTAGCTGCGAGCATGAGCGAGCGGAGTTCCGCCGACTTACATCACAAATTGTTCGCGTCACCCCAGCCGCCGCCGGTGCGTCCACTCGCTCACGCTCGCAGCTACGGGCAGACTCAGAGCAGCCGGGCGGGCTTGTACTCGGCCGAGCCCTTCACGCGCTTGGCGAGCGGCTTCACTTCGGCGAGGAACGCGTCCACCTGGTGCGGTGCGGCGCCAACGAAGCGGGCGTTCTCGGACAAGATCGCCTGCAACGCCTTCTTGCCGAGGCCGACGCGCTTGTCGCCGGCGATTCGGCCGAGCAGGTCGGCGTCGCCGCCGCCCGAACGCAGCGCCTTGGCCGCGGCGAGGGCGTGCTCCTTGATGGCCTCGTGCGCGGTCTCGCGCCCGGCGCCGTGCTTCACGGCTTCCATCAGGATCGTGGTCGTGGCGAGGAAGGGCAGGTTGCGCTCGTTTTCGGCCGCGATGGTGGCGGGAAAAACCTCCATCTGGCGCAGCACGGTCAGATAGGTTTCCAGCAGGCCGTCGAGGGCGAAGAACGCATCGGGCAGCGCCACGCGGCGCACGACGGAGCAGGACACGTCGCCCTCGTTCCATTGGCTGCCGGCGAGCGTGGCGGTCATGGTGACATAGCCGCCGATAATGGTCGAAAAGCCGCAGATGCGCTCGCAGTTGCGTGCGTTGACCTTGTGCGGCATCGCGGACGAGCCCACCTGGCCGTCTTGGAAGCCCTCGGTCAACAGGCCCGCGCCGGCCATCAGCCGGAGCGTGGTCGCGCAACTGGCGGCCGCGGCGCCGACCTGGTGCAGTGCGGTGACGACGTCAAAATCGAGGCTGCGCGGGTAAACCTGGCCGACGGCGTCGAGCGAGGCGTGGAAACCGAGGTGCTTCAGCACGCGCGACTCCAGCAGGTCCACCTTGGCGGCGTCGCCGCCGAGCAGCGTGAGTTGGTCGAGCTGCGTGCCGACGGCGCCCTTGAGGCCGCGCACGGGATAGCGCGCGATGAGTTCATCGAGCCGCGCGAACGCCACGAGCATTTCCTGCCCGAACATCGCGAGGCGCTTGCCGAGCGTCGTGGGCTGCGCCGGCACGTTGTGCGTGCGACCCGTGATCATCAAATCGCGGTGTGCCTCGGCCTGGCGGCCGAGCGCGAGGAGTGCGGCGGCGGCCTTGAATTGGACGACCTTCAGCGCGCGGAGAATCTGCAGCTGCTCGACGTTTTCCGTCAGGTCGCGGCTGGTGAGCCCGAGATGGATGAACTGGCGCTTGGCGAGGTCGGAGAACTCCTCGATCCGCGCCTTCACGTCGTGGAGTGTCACACGCTCGCGCTTGGCGATGGAGGCGAGGTCGATCTGGTCCTTCACCTTCTCGTAATCCTTGATGGCGTCGGCGGGGATCGGCACGCCGAGGTCGCGCTGGGCCTTCATCACCGCGATCCAGAAGTCGCGCTCCAAGGCCACGCGGCCGTGCTGCGACCAGATGTCCTTCATGGCGGCCGAGGCGTAGCGCTCGGCGAGGACGTTGGGAATGGCGGCGGGGGAGTCGTTCACGGCGAAACCGCTTCAGTAAGCAGGCAGCCCGCCCGATGCCAATGGCAAACCCCTGATGTTGCCCGCGAATTTGCGCGAATTTGCGCGAATAAGGCAGACGGCAGACAGCGGATTAGAGTTCAGAGCCCATTTGCGGAGATTCGCGCAATTCGCGGGCAAAAAAATCCGGACTCAGAGGAACGTGCAGATGTATTCGCAGAGGCCGCGTTTCACCTCGATGGTGAAGCCGGAGTTGGCGGGGACCTCGAACATCTGGCTGCCGGCGTAATCCTCGGTGTCCGTCTGGCCGTCGAGCGTCACGAGGCAGTTGCCCGCGACGATCTCCATGCGCTCGGCGGCGTCGGTCTTGAAGTGGAACGAGCCCGGGTAGATCAGGCCGAGAGTCTTCTTCGCGCCATTGGCGAACAGGACGGTGTGGCTGACGACCTTGCCGTCGAAATAGACGTTGGCCTTGGTGACGACGTTGACGTCGGAAAACTGGACGGGATAGGCGGACATGCGGGCAGGAAAAAGGGCTGGGGTGAGGTAGGCAAGGGCGGGATGCAGGCTACTTTGGCCGGCGGAGAACGGACCTCCCGGTCCGTTTTCTCGGGGTCTGGACCAGGCCAACGGACCGGGAGGTCCGTTCTCCGTCTTTCGATCGCGCATATGCGGGTATACTCCGCGAAGCGAAGATCCCCCCTTCCTCGCTCAGCCTGCCAAACACCGCACCGTCATCTCACGGAGGACTTCCTCCTGTTCGTGCGGGCGCTGGACGATTTCCTCGAAGGCGGTGACGAACTCCTGCTGGTTGTCGATCAGCCGGCGAAGGGTGGGGAGCTTCGCGTTGCCGGCCAGCTTGCCGAGATACCACGGGTTCTGCGTGAAGACGTTGTAGGAGCTCTTCTCGGTCACGCCGACAAACTTGGACGCATGCGCCGCCGCGGCGCGCGGCAGGCCGTCGAGGCCGCGCGGGCCGACCTTGACCTCGCCGGCATCCACGAGCGCGCGCACCTGCAGGAGGATGCGGTTGCGACTCTGCAGGGCGGAGATCACCGGCCGGGCATCGCCACCGGCGAAGAAATGCCGCTGCAGCGCGGCGAGGGTCCATTTCAGGTCGCCGCTGAAAAACGACTCCGCCGCCTCGAAGAAATCACCCTCGGCCACGTTGGGCGTCAGCTCGGCAACGTGGGTGTCCTGGATCGTCTCGCCCTCGCCGACGTAGGTGGCGAGCTTGCGCACCTCCTCGACGAGCAGCCGGGTGTTGGCGCCGATTTTGGCGAGGAGCAGCCGCGCGGCGTCGGGGGAAAGCGTGGCGCCGACGGCCTTCGCTTCAGCCAGGATGACGCCCTCGAGCGCCTCGCCGTCGCCATCCCCGCCGCCGACGAGGACAAAGTCGGCATGTTTCTCACACCACTTGGGAAAGGAGCGCCGGCGGTCGATCGGCGCGGCGGTGACCAGCACGGTGGTGTCGACGGGATTCAGCGACTCGAGCAACTGCTGCAGGTCCTCGACGAGCTTGAGTGTGCTCTCGGCCCGGCCGGTCACGGTGTCGGCGAGAAAATTGACATCCTTCAGCCAGATCACACGCGGGCCGCCGAACATGGACACGGTCTGCACGCTCTCACGGAAGCGGTTGATGGCGTCCTCGACCTCCCCGACGTTTCCGGCGAAGCCGCTCAGCACCTCTCGGGAAAACTCATCGGTCACCCCGGCCGCGAGCGTGTTGAAGCGCGCCTGGCCGAGCCGGCCGACGAGGAAGTCGTCCGCGCCGCAAATGAAGGTGAAGTTTTTTTCCGCAGGCATCCGGGGTGATATGGCCGGGAACCGCGGTGGGGCGCACGAAAAAAATCGCCTCCCCGAGAGCCGGCGGTGAGGCTGGGCGCGCGTTTTCTCATGGTTCCCCCGGAAACTTCCTCGTGGCGTCGCGACCTCCTGTGGCTCGTGGTGGCCTTCGCGCTGCTCTACGGCTTCCGGCTGGGCAGCTACCCGCTCGGGCCCGGCGATGAGGGGCGTTATGCGGAGGTGCCGCGCGAGATGCTGGCGAGTGGCGACTGGGTGATCCCGCGGCTTAACGGCGTCTATTATTTCGAAAAACCGCCGCTGATGTACTGGCTCACGGCGATGTCGGAGTCCGCCTTCGGCCTGAACGCGTGGGCGGTCCGCTTTGTGCCGGCGCTGCTCGCCTTGGGTGGAGTGCTGCTGACTTACGCGGCGGCGCGCCGGCTGCATGGCCGCGAGGCGGGGGTGGCGTCGGCGGTGGTGCTCGGGACCTCGCTGCTGTATTTCGCGATTGGCCGGCTGCCGCTGCTCGACATGGGCCTGACGGTGCTGATGAGCGCCACGCTGTTTTGCTTCCTGCTCGGCGTGCGTGAGCCGCCCGGGGCGCGCCGCCGCTGGTTGTTTTACGGGCTCTACGCGAGCGCGGCGCTGGCGACGCTGACGAAGGGCCTGGTCGGATTCCTCGTCGCCGGTGCGGTGATGTTTCTCTGGCTGCTGATTTTCAACCAGTGGAAGCGGCTGCGTCCGCTGCACCTGCCGACCGGCATCCCCATCTTTCTAGCCATCGCCCTGCCGTGGCACCTGCTCGCGGCGGCGCGCGCCGAGCCGTGGGCGCACCGTTACCTCGTGGTGGAACACTTCGAACGGTTTTTCACGCCGATGGCGAAGCGCCCGGGGGCGTGGTATTACTACTTCCCTGTCGTGCTGGCAGGCCTGATCCCTTGGATGCCCTGCCTCTTTCCGGCGTTGCGCGACCGCCTGCGTGGCGGTTGGGCGGCGCGGCAGCAGAACGTGGATGCGTGGTTCCTGGTGACGTGGGTCGGTTTCGTCTTCCTGTTTTTCTCCAAGTCCCAGTCGAAACTCGTCCCCTACATCCTGCCGGTGTTTCCCGCGCTGGCGGTGCTGATCGGCGCGTGGCTGGCGGACGCCATGCGGGCGCCAGACGGCGGGCAGCGGCTGCGGAACAGCCTCCGCGTCGTGACCTTCCTTTGCGGCCTGCTGGCGTTTGCGCTGGTCGCGGCGGTGCTGGCGCCCGGGCTGGTGAAGCTCGATATCGCGCAGGCGGTGGTGCTCCGGCCGCTGGCTTTCGTGATGGCGGGCGCACTGGTGGTTGGCGGCGTCGCGGCCCCGCTGCTCGCGCGGACGCGTGGTGTGGCGGCGGCGGTGGGCGCGCTGGCGGTGATGATGGCGGTGTTTTTCGGGACGCTCCTGTTCGCGGCGCCGACGCTGAACAAGCCCAGCACGCAGGCGCTGGCGCAGATCGTAGTGGCGCAGGCGCGGCCGGGCGACCGCGTGTTCCATTACCACGGGTTTTTCCACGATTTTACGTTCTACGCCCAGCGGACCGTCGGGCTGGTCGACTACAAGGACGAGTTGGAGTTGGAGGAGGACGCCGCGGCGCGGGCCAGCGGCCGGTTCATCAACGAGGGGGAATTTCGCCAGCAATGGAACCAAGCGACCCGGCTGTGGGTCGTGGCCAAGAAGCGGGACGTCAAGGCGCTGTTCGCCGACGCGGCGTTCCGTTATCATTTGCTCGGCGAAACCGAGGACTATTACCTCTTCAGCAACCAGCCCTGACATGTCCGCCTCCACCCGTCCTGCGCCCGCCGACCGTGCCGTTGCCACCGCCGCGACCTTGCCGCCGCTGCCGTTCACGCGGCCAAGCATCGACGAGGAGACGATCGCAGGCGTCGCGGAGGTCCTGCGTTCGGGCTGGATCACGTCCGGGCCGAAGGTGAAGGAATTTGAGGCGAAACTTTCCGAGTTCTGCGGCGGCCGGCCGGTGCGGGCGTTCAATTCCGGCACCTGCACGATGGAGATCGCGTTGCGCATCGCGGGCATTGGCCCGGGCGACGAGGTCATCACGACGCCGCTGTCCTGGGTGGCGACCAGCAATGTCATCCTCGAGGTGGGCGCGCGGCCGGTTTACGTCGATATCGACCCGGTGACGCGGAACATTGACCTCAACCGCGTCGAGGCCGCCATCACACCGAAAACGCGCGCGATTCTTCCCGTGGACCTCGCCGGCCTGCCGGTGGACCGCGACCGGCTGCACGCCATCGCGAAGAAGCACCAGCTGCGCGTGATCGAGGACGCCGCGCAGTCGTTCGGCAGCACGTGGAAGGGCAAGCGCATCGGTTCGTTTGGCGACTTTGTCTCGTTCAGTTTTCACCCCAACAAGAACGTCACCTCGATCGAGGGCGGCTGCCTCGTGCTGAACAACGAGCAGGAGGCGAAGCTCGCCGAGCAATACCGCCTGCAGGGCGTGGTCCGCACGGGCTACGACGGCATGGAAGTCGAGCTGGTCGGCGGGAAGTTCAACCTGACGGACGTCGCCGCGCGGGTGGGCCTCGGCCAGCTGCCGCACTTGGAAGCGTTCAACGCCAAGCGGGCCGAGCTGGTGAAAATCTATTTCGAGCTGCTCGACACGCCGGCGAACCGCGCGCTCGGGCTGAAGCTACCGGTGGCGGACTTCACGAACACGAACTGGCACATGTTCCAAGTCGTGCTGCCCGAGGAGAAACTGACGATCAAGCGCGCCGGCGTGATGGAGCGGCTGCTGGCGGCGGGCATCGGCTGCCAGGTGCATTACCCGGCCATCCACCTCTTCGCGCTCTACCGCCGGCTGGGCTGGAAGGACGGCGACTATCCGCTGGCCGAGTATGTCGGCCGCAACATCCTGACGATCCCACTTTTCCCCGCCATGAACCGCGCCGACGTGGTGCGCGTCGTCGACACCCTGACCGCCATCCTCCGCGCCCACCAGAAACCATGAGCACCGCGCCCAACATTCCGCTCTCGGTCGTCATCCCCGTGTACAACGAGGAGCTGAACCTGCCCACGCTGTTCGCGCGGCTGTATCCGGTGCTCGACGGGCTGGGGCGGCGTTACGAAATCATCTTCACGAACGACGGCTCGCACGACCGCTCGATCGCGCTGCTGCAGGCGCAGCACGCGGCGCGGCCGGACGTGACGCGGGTGATCGATTTCAACGCCAACTACGGCCAGCACATGGCGATCATGGCGGCATTTGAGCGCGTGCGCGGGGATGTGATCCTCACGCTCGACGCCGACCTGCAGAATCCGCCCGAGGAAATTCCGAAGCTGCTGGAGAAGATCGCCGCCGGGCATGACTACGTGGGCGGTTACCGGCTCAACCGGCAGGATTCGTTCTTCCGGACGTATGCGTCGAAGCTGATCAACTTCGTCCGCGAGAAGACCACCAGCATCGAGATGACGGACCAGGGCTGCATGCTGCGCGCGTATTCGCGGCAGGTGATCGACGCGATCGTGCGGAGCGGCGCGATCAACACGTTTATCCCGGCGCTGGCCTACAGCTTCGCGAGCAACCCGGCGGAGGTGGGCGTGAAGCACGAGGAGCGGCACGCGGGCGTGTCGAACTACTCATTTTACGCGCTGATCCGGCTGAATTTCGACCTGATTACGGGCTTCTCCCTCGCGCCATTGCAGGTCTTCACGATGTTCGCCGGCCTGTGCTCGGCGGGCAGCTTCATTCTGGTGTTGGTGCTGGCCTACCGCCGCATTTTCATGGGCGCGGAGGCCGAGGGCATCTTCACCTTGTTCGGCATCCTGTTTTTCCTGCTGAGCGTGACGATGGTCGGCATCGGCCTGATCGGCGAATACGTCGGCCGCACGTACCAAGTCGTCCGGGCCCGGCAGAAGTATTTCGTGAAGCGGATCCTGGAGACGAAGGAGTGAGCCCGCGGGGGACGAAACTGTTTTGCCCGCGAATGGACGCGAATATACACGAATTCAAGCGCCGGAATCCTGAGCCGCGTCTTCCTTGGCTATTCGCTTTCGTTCGCGTGAATTCGCGTCCATTCGCGGGCAAAAATCCCATTTTCCAAATATGACCAAGCCCCGGATCCTCTTCTTCGGTTACAGCGAGGTGGGGTTTGATTGCCTTTCGCTGCTGCTGGAGCGCGGGGACAACGTTGTCGCGCTGGTCACGCACGAGGACAACCCGCACGAGAAGATCTGGTTCAAGACGCCCGCCGTGGCCGCCAAGGAGAAAGGCGTACGGGTCTTCACGCCGGAGAGCGTGAACAACGACGAGTGGCGGACGACGATCGCGGCGCTGCAGCCGGACCTGATTCTCTCGGTCTATTACCGCCACATGATTGGCACGAAGATTCTGGCGCTGCCGCGGCTCGGGGCGTGGAACATCCACGGCTCGCTGCTGCCGGCGTATCGCGGGCGGGCGCCGATCAACTGGGCGGTGCTGCACGACGAGCCGCGGATCGGCATGACGCTGCATCGCATGGTGAAGTCGGCCGATGCCGGAGCGGTCGTGGACCAGGACGGCGTGGCGATCGGCCCGCGCGACACGGCGGAGCAGGCGTTCCGGAAAGTGATGCCGTGCGCGCGCCGCGTGCTGGCGCGGCAGATCGATGCGCTGTTGGCGGGCACGGCGAAGGAAACGCCGCAGGATGAGGCGAAGGCGACTTATTTTGGCGGCCGCAAGCCGGAGGACGGCCGGATCAACTGGAGCCAGACCTCGAAACAGATTTTCAACCTGATTCGCGCCGTGACTGACCCGTATCCGGGCGCGTTCACCGACATCGGCCCCGCGCGGTTGATGGTGTGGTGGGCCGAGAAGGACTCGGCGGCGACGCGCGGCAAAAGGGGGACGCCGGGCGAGGTGCTGTCGGTGTCGCCGCTGGTCGTGGCGACGGGCGATGGCGCGCTGGAATTGACCAAGACCGAGTGGAAGCCGTCGGCTGCGGCTGAGCTGCGGGTGGGACAGAGGCTTTGATGTTTCACGCAAAGCCGCCAAGCACGCGAAGAATGGATCCTCTTTTCCGCGCCTCTGCGTTTCCGCGATTGAATCTTCGGTCGTGTCTTTTCGTGGGTTTCGTGGTTAAACCACCGACTTAATTCCATGCCTCTCAAAGTCCTCATCCTCGGCGTCAACGGTTTCATCGGCAGCTCGCTCACCCGCGCGATCCTCAAGCAGAAGGACTGGGAGGTCTACGGCATGGACATCGGCAGCCACAAGCTGGAGGACAGCCTCGGCAACCCGCGCTTCAAGTTCATGGAGGGTGACGTCACCATCAACCGCGAGTGGATCGAGTATCAGGTGAAGAAATGCGACGCGATCATCCCGCTCGTCGCGATCGCCAACCCGATCCAATACGTGAAGGACCCGCTGCGGGTGTTCGAACTCGATTTCGAGGCCAATCTGGCGGTCGTCCGGCAGTGCGCGAAATACAAGAAGCGGATCATTTTCCCGTCCACGTCCGAGGTCTACGGCATGTGCCCGGACAAGGAGCTCGACGAGGCGACCAGCTCGCTCGTCTACGGCCCGATCGAGCGCCAGCGCTGGATTTACGCCTGCTCGAAGCAGCTGCTCGACCGCGTGATCTACGCCTACGGCGTGCGCGACAACGTGGACTACACGCTCTTCCGGCCGTTCAACTGGATCGGGCCGAAGCTCGACGACGTGTTCGAACCCAAGGAGGGCAGCTCGCGGCTCTTCACGCAGTTCATCTCCAACGTGATCTTCCAGAAGCCGCTGCAGCTGGTGGACGGCGGCAAACAGAGCCGGTCGTTCACGTTCATTGACGACGGCGTCGACGCGCTGCTGCGGATCATCGAGAACAAGGGCGGCAAGGCGTCGCGGCAGATCTTCAACATCGGCAACCCGCGGAACGACGTGAGCGTAGCCGAGCTGGCGAAGCTGATCATCACGGCGTTCAAGGACTATCCCGACTACGCCGAGCACGTGAAGAAGGCGAAGGTCGTGGTGGTGCCGTCCGGCAAGTATTTCGGCAAATATTACCAGGACATCCAGAAGCGCGTGCCCTCGATTGCGCAGGCCAAGAAACAGCTCGGCTGGACGCCGAAGGTGAACCTCAAGACGGCGATCAAGCTGACGCTCGACTACCACCTCGCGCACAAGGATTACCAGCTGGAGTGAGGGTGGTCACGCAAAGCCGCCAAGGCGCCAAGTTCGGAGCATGGGCTGGCCTGAACCCAACATGATTTCTTTGCGCCTTCGCGACTTTGCGTGAAACCCGGTTTTTCGTTCGAGTATGCCCATCCGCCTTGCCCTGAAAGTTGACATCGACACCGACCGCGGGACGCGGATCGGGGTGCCGAATTTGGTCGAGGACTGCCAGCGGGTGGACGCGCCCGCGTGTTTCCTGTTTTCGCTCGGGCCGGACCAGACGGGCCGCGCGATTACGCGGGTGTTCCGACCGGGTTTTTTCCAGAAGGTCAGCCGCACAAGCGTCGTGTCGATCTACGGCGTGCGCACGCTGCTGAATGGCACGCTGTTGCCGGCGCCGCACATCGGGCGGCGCAACGCCGCGGTGATGCGCAACGTGCGCCTGGCCGGCTTCGAGACGGGCATCCACGCCTACAACCACTACCGCTGGCAGGATTATGTGCTGAAGATGTCGCTCGACGAGGTGCGCGTGGAGTTCATCGCCGCGCGGGCGGAATACCTGCGAATTTTCGGCGAGGAGGCCCGCACGGCCGGCGCCGCGGGCTGGCAGAGCTGCGGAAACAGCCGGCAGGTTTACGACGAGGCGGGGCTGCTCTACGCCAGCGACACCCGTGGCGGGGCGCCGTTTTTCCCTCGCGTGGACGGGAAGGTTTTCCAGACGCTGGAAATTCCGAGCACGCTGCCCACGTTCGACGAGCTGATGGGGCGGCCGGAATATCCCGACGACAAGATTGTGCCGCATTTCATGTCGTTGCTGCGCGCGGACCAGGCGAACGTCTTCACGTTGCACGCGGAGATCGAGGGGATGGGGCGGCGGAAGATCTTCCAGGACCTCCTGTCGGCGTGCCAGGCGGCCGGCGTGGAATTCATCCGGATGGACGACCTCGCCCGCGAACTGCTGGCCAAGCGGGAGACAATCCCGGTGCGCGACCAGGTAATGGGAACGATCGACGGCCGGACGGGATTGGTGGCGACGCAGGTCGCCTAGGCCGCCGGACGGCGGCCTAAGATTGGAGATCGGAACCGGTAGCTGCGAGCGTGAGCG
>Ga0316219_1001402_pt1 | contig 25930 bp, 20 predicted proteins | sample TBH18003PmetaG_FD_203635 | JGI IMG/M metagenome (GOLD analysis project Ga0316219, IMG submission 203635) | Freshwater microbial communities from Trout Bog Lake, Wisconsin, USA - TBH18003P | ecosystem: Environmental > Aquatic > Freshwater > Lake > Hypolimnion/Profundal zone | place: USA...
CTCGCCCGCAAATTTACCGCGCGCGGAGCGCACGGCCCACCTCACTGCTCCAGCTTCATCGCAACTTTCCAGCCGGCCCAGACGCCGACGACGCTGCCGACCCCGCTGACGATGAAGCACGCGAAGAAACTCCAGCCGAAATAGTCCGCGAGGGCCCAGCCGCCATAGCTCCCGAGGGTGGTGCCGACGAGGATGGCGAGCTTGCGCACGGCAACGGGTTATTTGGACAACTGGAACTCCGGGTCGCGGATCGCGCCCTTGTCGGTCACCCAAGCGTGGACCTCGATCGTGAGCCGGCCCGCCTTGACGGCGGGATCCGCCGCGGCGAGCGCCTGGGCCTCGGCGAGGGACGAGCACTTGTACAGGTAGATGCCCCGCCAGTCGCTGGGGTCATCGATGGGGCCGGCCACGAGCAGTTTTCCCTCGCGCGCGAGGCGGTTCATGTAGGCGATCGACTCCGCCTGGTCGTGGCGGCGTTCCTCGTGGGTGCCTTCGCCGGCCCGGGGACCCCTCGTCAGGAGACCGACGTAGTAGATGGTCAGGGTGGGATCGGGCGGCGTGACGATCACCTTGATCTTGTGCGGCGCCTCATGCTCGACCGCCAGGGCGGAGGAGGCGCAGGCCACGCTGAGGACCAAGAGGCATCGGACAAGACAGGGCCGCATGCCGGCAACCTAGGCCGGGGAGAATGGCGCAGGCGAGACGCAACTTATGCGCAGGTAAGGCCCGCTTCATTGGTCCCGCGCTGACGGGCTTTCCCGTTTACTCAGCCGGACGGAGGACCTACGGTCCGCGCCCAATGAAAAAGCGCAACTTCGCCAAGCCGCTGAGCGCAAACGCCCATCTCCTCCGGTGGGTGGAAAAGATGGTCGCGCTGTGCAAACCCGCGCGGGTGCATTGGGTGGACGGTTCGAAGACGGAGTATGACGAACTTTGCGCGGAGATGGTGGCGGGCGGGACTTTCACGAAGCTCAATTCGAAGCTGTGGCCCGGCTGCTACCATGCGCGCTCCGATGCCGGCGACGTGGCCCGCGTCGAGGACCGCACGTACATTTGCTCGCTGTCCAAGGAAGCCGCCGGCCCGACCAACAACTGGGTCAACCCCTACGAGATGCGCAAAAAGCTGCGCGACCTGTTTTCCGGCTGCATGGCCGGACGCACGATGTATGTGCTGCCGTTCAGCATGGGCCCGGTGGGCGGGCCGATGTCGCAGATCGGCGTGCAGCTGACCGACTCACCCTACGTCGTTGTCAACATGCGCATCATGGCCCGCATCGGCCTGCCGGTGTATGCCGAGATCGACAAGGGCGAAAAACGCGTCGTGCCGTGCATGCACTCCGTCGGCGCGCCGCTGAAGCCGGGCGCGAAGGACGTGCCGTGGCCGTGCAATGCCGAGAAGTACATCGTGCACTTCCCGGAGACGCGCGAGATCTGGAGCTTCGGCTCGGGCTACGGCGGCAACGCCCTGCTCGGCAAGAAGTGCTTCGCGCTGCGCATCGCGTCCAACCTCGCCCGCGACGAAGGCTGGATGGCCGAGCACATGCTGATCCTGGGCGTGGAGGACCCGCACGGCGAAAAGACCTACGTCGCGGCGGCGTTCCCAAGCGCGTGCGGCAAGACGAATTTCGCGATGCTCATTCCGCCCGCGGCGTTCAAGCGCAAGGGCTGGAAGGTGTGGACCGTCGGCGACGACATTGCGTGGATCAAGCCCGACCCCGACGGCCGCCTGCACGCGATGAACCCCGAGGCGGGTTTCTTCGGCGTCGCGCCGGGCACGTCGGCCAAGACCAACCCGAACGCGATGGCCGCGCTCGCAAAGAACACGATCTTCACGAACGTCGCGCTGACGCCCGAGGGCGGCGTGTGGTGGGAAGGCATGACGGACAAACCGCCGGCGGAGTGCGTCGACTGGCAGGGTCAGCGCTGGACGCCGGAAATTGCCAAGCTGACCGGCGCGAAGGCGGCGCACCCGAATTCCCGCTTCACGGCGCCGGCGTCGCAGTGCCCCTCGATCGATCCCGACTGGGAAAAGCCCGAGGGCGTGCCGCTGAGCGCGATCATCTTCGGCGGACGCCGCGCGGCGACGATCCCGCTGATCTACCAGGCGTTCAACTGGAGCGCGGGCGTTTACATGGGCGCGACGATGGGATCCGAGATGACGGCGGCCGCGGCCGGCACGCTGGGCAAGGTGCGCCGCGACCCGTTCGCCATGCTGCCATTCTGCGGCTACCACATGGGGGACTATTTCCGCCACTGGATCATGATGCAGAAGAAGCTCACGGCGACGCCGCGCATCTTCCACGTGAACTGGTTCCGCAAGGGCGCCGATGGCGGCTTCACCTGGCCAGGGTTCAGCGAAAACATGCGCATCCTGAAGTGGATCGTGGACCGCGCCCGGGGCCGCACGCTGGCGCAGGAAACGCCCATCGGCTGGATGCCGCGCTACGAGGACATCGACTGGACCGGCCTCGATTTCGACCGGGCGAAATGGAACGAGATCATGGCCTTTGACCGCGCCGCCTGGCGCTCGGAAGTTATCGGGCACGAGGAGCTCTTCATCGACCTGCACGACCGCCTGCCGAAGGAGATGATCTACGAGCGCGAGCTGCTCATTTGCCGGATTTGAAGATGCGGCGACCGCGATCATTGGCTGAAACAATTCCCCGGCGCGGGGTCTCACGTTGATGCGCCTTTGGTTGCCTGCCCTCGCCTGGTGGTTGGGAACGTCCGCCCTCTGGGGTGCGGGGACACCGGCGCGGCCGGCCACGCCGGACGAAGTCGCGCTGTTCAAGGACGCGATCAAGAATGCCGAGCAGGAACCGGAACACTGGGCCTACACCGAGATGACGGTGAGCAAGTTCAGCAAGAACGGGGACAAGGGTGCGACCGTCGTGCGCGTTGACCCGTCCAAGCCGTATGCCGAGCAGTTCGTCCCGCTACAGATCGACGGCAAGCCGCCCACGGCGAAGCAGCTCAAGAAATACCGCGAGCGCGGCGAAAAGCGCGGCGAAAAGCACGGCGAGCAACTGGCCAAGGCGGAGGCGCACGCGGCCGATCCCGCCGCTCCGGGTCCGAAGACGGGCAAGGAAAAGAGCCTGAAACTGGACCTGGAGCACCCGCTGGTCATCAGCAGCGACGGCGAAAACTGCATTTACCGGGTTCCCTTGGTCGACCACGGGACAGGCGTGCCGCCGGAAAAGATCGAGGTGAGCGTGGTCGTCAACAAGGCGTCGCGGCAGATCCGGCACGCGGCGATGCGCGTGCTCGAGTCGTTCCGGGTGAAGGTGGTGGCCAACGTGAAGGAAGGCGAAGCCAGCATCGACTTTGCGGTGGTGGATCCGCGGTTCGGGCCCGTGATGACCTCGGTGACTGGCACCTTCGGCGTGTCGCTGGTATTTGTCCCCGTGAACGCCGTCTTCCAGAGTACGCGCACGGATTGGCAGCGTGTGAAACCCTACAACGAGCGCTTCGGGGTGAAGATCGGCCCCCTGAAGGCGCTGGATTTGTGAGCGGGGCAATCGGGCCAGCAGTGGCAGCGGCTGCCCGCCGCTGGACATGGCGTGGCCCGGGTGGTCCCACCCGCGATTATGGGGTAGCGCAGGCGTCCCGCCTGCGCTACTCGGAAGTCGCGGGCCTCCCACCTTCGCCAAGGTCAAGGAGGGCCGGGAGACCCGTGCCAATCCGTCATGTCACGGTTTGGCCAATCCGAGACTTGCAACCGGCGCGTTGGCCTAAGGTCATTGGGTGCGCATGCGTCTGATTTTCTTCATTTTTCTTGTGAGCCTTGGGTTGTGCCTGCGGGTGAACGCCGGGTCATCGCCGCTGCTCAATCGCGCCGCGCAACCCTGGCTGGCCGAGGGCGACCGCTGGGCGTTCACCGTGCAGGTGAAGCAGTTTGCGGGGATGGACGTGAAGGAGGTGCGCGTGGAGCATTTCGACCCGTCCAAGCCGGGCGCGGCGCGCTGGGAACTGGTGACCGTGGACGGCAACCCGCCCACGCCGGAGCGGTTGCTGGCGTGGCAAAAGGCCAAGGCCAAGAAGCACCGGTTCGCGCCGAAGGCACTGGCGGACTATTTTGACTTTGAAAATGTCCGCGTGGTCGAGGCGAAGGGGTCCAGCATCAGCTATGCGCTGCCGTTGCGGAGCAACCACGCGTGGCTGCTGCCGCTGGACCACATCGACCTGACCGTCACGGTCAACCGCTCAACTCATGTGATCGAGGCAGTGAAGGCGGCGATCGACCAGCCCTTCCGCACGGCGCTCGGCCTGGCGCGGATCATCGAGGTCAATTTTGACCTGAAACTCAGCCCGGCGCATGCGCCCGTGGCGGTCGTCAGCCCGGCCAACGCCCGGCCGGCCGGCCCGGCGCACATGGTGATCGCGAAGTTGGGCGAGCGGACCGAATACGACTGGAGCGAGTTCCACCGCGTCACGCCGGCGGCAGTGAAGCCCCCGGAGGGGAACGGGGACTGAGCGGCGGGCGGCGGAGCGCCACGCCGAGGTCGCTTGTCACTTCGCGGCGTAGATGGTTTTCCCTTCCTTGATCGTCTCGAGGACCTTGATGTCTTTGATTTTCATCGGGTCGACCGTGAGAGGGTTGCCGTCGAGGATGACGAGGTCGGCGAGTTTGCCAGCCTCGAGCGAGCCCTTGGTGGTTTCCTCGCGATACTGATACGCGGCGTCGATCGTGAGGGCGCGGAGGCCCTGCAGCGGGGTGATGCGCTCGCTGGCGCCGATGACCTGGCCTTCGCGGGAGACGCGGTTGACGGACGTCCACAGCACGAAGAGCTGGTCGATGGGCGCGACGTTGAAGTCGGTGTGGTTGCTGAAGCGGATGCCGCGGGCGAGGGCGCTCTTCAGCGGGCTGATGAACTCCGCCTGGGCCCGGCCGCGGTTGGCGATGTGCGTGGTCGCAAAGAAATACGTGTGCTCCGTGTAGAACGACGCGAGCATATGGTCGGCCGCCATGCGGTCGAGCTGGTCGGGGCGCACGAACTGGCAGTGGATGATCGTTGTGCGGTGGTCGCCAGACTTCTTGTCGCCGAGCGCGAGCTCGTGGGCGTCGAGGACGGCGTCGATGGCCGCGTCACCGTTGGCGTGGATGATCAGCGGCAGGCCATGGGCGTAGACCTGCTTCACCATGCCCTGCAGATACGGGACGGGGAAGGTGGGTTCGCCGGACCAGTCTTTCTCCCCGCCGGGGCCGCCGGTGAGGTAGGGCTTCGTGAACCAAGCCGTGCGGCCCTGCGGCGAACCGTCGGTGGTGATCTTGATGCCGCCGAGTTTGAAATGCTGGTGGTAGACGCCGAAGGTGGCGGCGGGATGCGTTTGCAGCACGCCCTCCATCTCCGTGATGAACGGGTAGGCGACGACATCGAGGTAGAGTTTCCCGGCCTTGGCGCCGCTCTCGAAGATCGCGAGGTCGGGCGCGTGGGTGGCGCCGTCCTGCGCGGTGGTGATGCCGGCGGCCGCGTAGATTTTCTGGCCCTTCTCGAGGGCGAGGAGGGTCTGCTCCGGGGTCGGCTTGGGCAGCGCGGCGAAGATGGGCATGTAGGCCGTCTCCATCAGCAGGCCGGCGGGCTCGTTGGAGCCGGGTTTGCGGACGATGATGCCGCCCTCGGGCGTTTTGGTGTCGGCCGTGATGCCGTATTTCTTCAGCGCGAGGGAGTTGAGCACGCCGCCGTGGAGGGAAACGTGGCCGACGATCACGGGATTCTCCGGAAACACCGCGTCGAGGTCGGCGGCGGAGAGCTGGTGGTCGGCCGGCAGGGCATTTTCATCGTAGCCGTAGGCGAGGATCATCTCCCCGGCCTTGAGGTGCTGCTCGTCGCGCAGTTTCTTCAGCGCCCCGATGATGCCGGCCACGGTGTTGCCCGGGCCGAACGGCGGGGCGTAGACGTTGGCCTGGTTGGCGACGCTAAGGGCGTTGATGAAGTGGCTGTGGCCGTCGATGAAGCCGGGGAGCAGGGTCTTGCCGCCGAGGTCCACGAGCTTGGTCGCGGGGCCCTGAGTCTTGAGCACGACGGCCTTGGCGCCGACGGCGAGGATTTTACCGTCCTTCACGGCGAGCGCCTCGGCGGAGGGCGCGGCGTCATTGATCGTGATGATGTGGCCGCCGGTGTAGATGGTGTCGGCGGATTCGACGGCGAGCGCGGCGGGGGCGGTGAACGCGCACACCAGGGCGAGGAGCGGAGCGGGGGACAATTTCATAGGGTGGGAAATATCAGGGAAGAAACTCGATCTCTGCGGTCTCGAGGTTGTAGACGGCGCCGACGAGCTTGATCTTGCCGGCGGCCTCGAGCTCGCGGAGGACGGCGCTGCGCTTCCGGATCTCGGCGACGGCCAGTTCGACATTCTTGCGGCCAACGGCGTTGACGTAGGCGTAGTTCTTCGAGGAGTGCTCGCCGTCGTAGTGGGTCGCGGCGATGGCAGGCTGCACCTTGTCCAGCAGACCGGTGAGACTGCCGAGCTTTACCTGGTCGATTGCGCCCTTGATGGCGCCGCAGGCGGTGTGACCGAGCACGAGCACGACCTTGGCGCCGGCGACGGCGCAGCCGTACTCGATGCTGCCGATGATGTCGTCGTTGACGACATTGCCGGCGACCCGGGTGTTGAAGGTATCGCCAATGCCGAGGTCCATGATCGTCTCGGCGGGGGCGCGTGAATCCATGCAGCTGAGGATCACGGCGGCAGGATACTGGCCCTGGGCGCTGGCCTGCTGTTCCGCGAGGAAGTTGCGCTCCTTGCGCTCGCCGCGGCGGAAGCGGGCGTTGCCCTCCTTCATTACCGCGATGATGGCATCCGGGGTCATTGCATCACGCTGTTCACGGGTGAGGGCCGCAGCGCGGGCCGGGTGGGAGCTTGCGGCGAGCAGCAGGACCAGAACGAGGGTGAAGGCACGGGACAATTTCATGGGAAGATACTTCAACGGGTGGGGCAGCGAGGGCGCGGACAGTGGCATGAGTCCCGAGACCCGTGAATCAAAAAGTGCGGGAAATCCGGGTCGGATCCCGTGTCACCCCGTTCTTTTCCCGCAGGCTGAATCCGCTTTCGCCCCGGCTTCCGCTGTCGCCAAGGCGACGGCGGACCAGACAGCGGACGGGCTCTGCGGGGATCAAACTTCTTCAGGCGGGGTGAAGCCGCGGCGGATGACGTTTTCGGCGATGAGGCGCGGGAAGAGGAAGTTCTCGAGGTATTCCTTGCCGCCGGCCTTCGTGCCGCCACCGGACATCTTGAAGCCGCCGAACGGGTGGCGCTCGACGATGGCGCCGGTGCAGCCGCGGTTGAGATACAGGTTGCCCACGAACATTTCCTGGCGCGCTCGCTCGAGGGACTTCGGGCTGCGCGAGAACAGGCCGGCCGTCAGCGCGTAGTCGGAGGCGTTCACCATCGCGAAGGCCTCGTCGAGGTCCTTCGCCTTCAGGATGGCGAGCACCGGGCCGAAAATCTCCTCGCGCACGATCGTGTGCTCGACCTTGCAGCCGGTGAAGACGGTGGGCGGGACGTAGTAGCCGCCGCTGGCGACGAGCTCGGGCGCGAGCTTGGCCTGCCACGCGAGTTTGCACTGCTTCTTGCCGGTCTCGATGTAGCCGAGGATGGACTTCTGCGCGGCGTCGTCGATGACGGGGTTGACCATCGTGCCGGGCAATGTGGGATCGCCCACGGGAAAACTCGGACACGCGGCGAGGAAGCGGTCGACGAACTTGTCGTACACGCCCTCGAGTACGATGAGGCGGGAGAGCGCCGAGCACTTCTGGCCGGCGTAGCCGAACGCGCTGTAGAGCGCGGCGGGGATCGCCTCATCGAGGTCGGCGTCGTTGTCGATGATCAGGGCGTTCTTGCCGCCCATCTCGCACACGACCTTCTTGAGGTTGAGCTGGCCGGGCAGCGTCTTGCCGGCGGTCGCGTAGATGTCGCAGCCGACGGAGCGCGAGCCGGTGAACGCGATGAAATCAATCTGCGGGTGCGCCACGAGGTGCGCGCCGGCGTCCGCGCCCGAGCAGGGCAGGAAGTGCAGGGCGCCCGGGGGCGTGCCGGCCTCCATCATGACCTCCATCAGCAGCGCGCCGATGATCGAGGTCTGGCGCGCGGGCTTGATGATCATGCAATTGCCGGCGACGAGCGGGGCGACCGTCAGGCCCGTGAGGATCGCGAGCGGGAAATTCCACGGGGCGACGGAGACACCCACGCCGCGGGGCGTCCACGTTTGCACGCATGCCTCGCCGGGGACGGCCTGCGTGACGACGGGCTGCGCGAGTTTCACCATTTCGATTGCGTAGAAGCGCAGGAAGTCGATGGCCTCGGAGAGGTCGCCGTCGGCTTCAACCCACGGCTTACCCGCCTCGAGGATGAGGAGCGAATTGATCTCGAGCCGGCGCGACTCCATGAGGTCGGCGGCGCGCAGGAGGATGGCGGCGCGGTCGGCGACGGGGGTGGCGCGCCATTTCGGGAAATACGCGACGGACGCCGCGACGGCGGCATCGGCGTCAGCGACGCTGCCCTTGGCCCAGTAACCGACGACCTGCGCGGGACGCGCGGGGTTGACGGACGGGAGGAACGGGCGGTCGGAGATTTTTTTGCCGTTGATGATGACCGGCCATTTCTTGCCGAGCTGCGTGGCCTCGTAGTTTTTCAGGGCGGCGCGCTGCTTCTCGCGATTGGCGGCGAGGGTGAAGTCGGTATTGGCGGCGTTGACGAATGCGCCGGGGGCGCGGGGCTTGCGCGCGAGGGGCTCGGGCGCGGTGGCGATGGCGTCGACGGGATTGCCGAGGAGCTGCGCCTGCGTGGCCTCGCCCATGTTCTTGATGCGGAGGAAGCCCTCGTTGGACGTGTTCTCGAGCAGTCGGCGGACGAGGTAGGCCATGCCGGGGAGTAGTTCGCCGATGGCGCAATACTCGCGGACGCGATGGCCCATCTGCAGGAGGGCGGCCTTCAGCTCATCGGCCATGCCGAACAGCGCCTGGAACTCGTAGGCCGTCGGCGCAATGCCGAGGCGCTCGGCCTGGGCGATGGCGTGGGCGACGGAGCGGACGTTGTGCGAGGCGAAGTTGGGGGTGATGACGTCGGCGTTCTCGAGGAGGAACAGCGTGAGCTTCTCGTAGTTGGCGTCGGACTCGGGCTTCTTCTGCCAGACCGGGATGGGCCAGTCGCGCTGCTGGGCGATGATCGTCTCGTAGTCCCAGTAGGCGCCTTTCACGAGGCGGACGTTGAGCGGGCGCTTGCGCTGGCGGGCCCAAGCCACGAGGTCGAGGAGGTCGGCCTCGCAGTCGCGCAGGTAGGCCTGCACGGCGATGCCGATGGCTGGTTTTTGGGCGAACTCGGGTTCCTCGAAGATGGATTTGAACAGCGCGAGGGTGAGGTCCTTGAGCTTGTAGCTCTCCATGTCGAAGTTGATCAACGCGCCCACCTCGGCCGCGCGGCGGAGGATGGGGCGAAGGCGCTGCTTGAGGGCGGCGATGGAATTCTCCGGGTCGGCCGGATGGACGTCCGGTGTGAGGGCGGAAATCTTGACGGAGAGATTGAGGCGCGGCAGCGGGCCGCCGGGGCCGATGTCGCTGAAACTCGGGTTGCCGTCCGCGGCGAAAAACTTCGACACGGAGTCGAGGATCTCGAGGTTGCGCGCGAGGAACACGTCGGCCTCGGCGTCGTTCACCACGGTCTCGCCGAGGAGGTCGATGGTGGTGGCCAGGCCGAGCTTGGCGTTCTTTTTGATCTGCTTGATCAGGTCTTCGCCGGTCTGGCCGGCGACGAACTGGCCGGCCATGTCGACGATCTGCGCCTTGACGGGCGCGGCGACGAGTGCGGGGGCGAAGGATGACGCGGCGAGGCCTGCCTTGAGGGCAGGGTTGAGCGCGACGGCCTTGTCACCGAGGTATTCCTGGAGATGGCGGACGATTTCGGCGGAGCTGTTGAGGGATGGGAGGACGTCGACGAAGCGGAAAAGCTGGGTCTTGAAGGCCGGGTCCTTCATCGACCAGTCCATCAGGCGGGCGTAGGCGCCTTTCTTGGAAAACAGCGCGGGCGGCGGCTGCTGGCTCATCAGGGCGAACAGCTTTTCGCCCTTGGCCCGGATGGCGGTCTCGAGGGCAGGGGAAGGGGGTAGGAAACTGGTGGGGCTCATGTCGAATCCGAAGGTTGGGGTTGTTTTTTGCAGACAGGGTCCGCCCAACCCGGCGGATTGGCAAGTAAAGCGGGGCTGGCTACGTGGGGATGAATGCGCGCTAATTGCCGGCGTAAGCGGTATTTGCCGCAGTTCTTATGCCCTCGCCCCCAACGAGCTGGATCACCAGCAACATTCCTGCGACTTTTGCGGCTCGGGCCGTGTTCTGGGCATGAACGATGACACTCCAGTGCAAACACCACCCACGGGCCTGATCAGCCCGGCCGACTTCACCACGTTCATGCGCAACTACCAAGACATGGTCTTCACCACCGCCGCGCGCCTCACGGGCAACGACGCGCAGGCGGAGGATATTTCGCAGGAAGTGTTTCTCAAAGCCTACGAGCATTTCGACATGCTCCAGACCAGCCCGACCGCCGGCGGCTGGCTCAAGACCGTCGCGACCAACCTCTCGCTCAACCACCTGTCGCGCTATCGCAACCGCTGGAAGTTTTTCTCGGAGTTCCGCAAGGACAACGGCGCTGCGGATGCGAAGACGCCCGATGTGGATTTTGCCGCGCCCGACACGTTTTTTGCCGGCGTCGACGCCGACGAGCGCCGGGCTTGGGTGGAAGCGGCGATGGAGAAATTGCCCGAGCACCAGCGCGTGCCGCTTGTGCTCTATCATTTTGAAGACATGTCCTACGAGGACATCGCCAGGAAACTCGGCGTCTCCCTCGCCAAGGTAAAGACCGACATCCTGCGCGCCCGCACCGCGCTGGCCCAGATCATCGCCCGCAGCGGCGCCAGCCACGAATCCCTCAACGCCTGACCGCCATGAAACACTCTCCCGAATATCTAGAAAGCTACATCCACCAGACGCTCCGCTCGCTGCCCGCCCGCCGCGCCCCGCACTCGTTGGAGTCGCGCGTGCGCGCCGCGATCGACGCCCGCGCCGCGCTGCCGTGGTGGAAGCAGTCCTTCGCGCAGTGGCCGCTCGCCGCCCGTGCCCTGTTCATCATCGCCTCCGCCGGCATCGCCAAGCTCGCGATCATGGGCGTCGTCTGGGCCATGGCGGGCTTCGACGGCGCGCAGTTCGCCAATGCCTTCTCCACCCAGATCGGCTGGTTCCAGACCGCGTCTGCGGTCGTCAACGGCGTGGGCGACTTCTGCAGCACGGTGTTCCGCAACCTGCCCCCGCTCTGGCTGTATGGCGGCCTGGCCTTCCTGGCCCTGATGTACACGTCCCTGCTCGGCCTCGGGGCCGCCGCCTACCGCACGCTCTTCGCCAATCGCTAACCGCCCAAACTTTACCCCCATGAAAACCTCCGCCCGCATCTTTCTCCTCAGCGCCGCTGTCGCGCTCAGCTGCACGCTGACGCTCGCCGCCTTGGCGCAGGACAACAACAAGCAGCCCGCCTCCGCCCAGCCTACGGCGGACAAGCCCGCGCCCGCGCCGGAGCCCGCCGCCCAAACTCCGCCGCCCGCGGCCTCTGCCGCTCCGGCCGCTGCCACCCCGGCGCCCGCCGCGGCCACGCCGGCTCCTGCAGCCGCCACTGAACCCAAGGTCGAGGCTCCCGCGCCGCCGAAGTTGCGCCGGCTCGACGACCCGAACACGCCGGTTGATTCCAAGACCTGGCGCCGGACGCTGCGCTCGCACCACCACAGCACTGGCAACGAGGTGGTCCACGTGGGCGGCGACGCCGTGCTCGAAAAGGGCCAGACGGCCGATGCGGTCGTGGCGGTCTTGGGCTCCGCCACCAGCGACGGCGAGGTTTCCGATTCCGTGGTTTCGATCTTCGGCAACACCAAGGTCAACGGGCCGGTGGGTGACTCGGCGGTGGCTGTGGGCGGCAACGTCAAGGTGAACAGCAAGGTCGCCGACTCGGTGGTCGCGGTTTTCGGCAATGTTGAACTCGGGCCCGACGCCGAAGTCGGCGATGTCGTGGCCGTGGGCGGTCGCGTCACGCGCGATCCGCATGCGGTGGTGCACGGCCAGGTCCAGAATGTGACGTTCATCGGCGCGTTTTCCGACCTAGGCTGGCTGCAGAACTGGATCACGAACTGCCTGCTGTATTTCCGCCCGCTGGCGTTTGCCCCCGGTTTGATGTGGGCGTGGTGGATCGCGATCGGCTTCCTCGTGTTCTATGTCCTGGTGGCGCTGCTCTTTTCCCGGGGCGTCAACAAGTGCGTGGAAACCCTCGAGCAGCATCCCGGCTACTCCATACTTACTGCGCTGCTGACGATCCTGTGCGCGCCGATCGTGACGGTCCTCCTCGCCATCACGGGCGTCGGCATCGCCGTGATCCCGTTTCTGGCCGTGGGCCTCTTCGTCGCCTCGCTGTTTGGCAAGATCGTCATGCTCGCGTGGCTCGGGCGCAAGCTCGCCAAGCTCGCCGGCTCGGACCATCCCGCGCTGGCCGTGCTGCTCGGCGGCATTGTCCTGCTGCTGCTCTACACCGTGCCGGTGCTGGGCTTCGTTCTCTACAAGCTTACCGGCTGGATCGGCCTCGGCGTGGTGGTCTACGTGCTGCTGGCCGGCCTGAAGCGGGAAAAGACCCCGGTGATCCCCGTGCCGGTCAACCCCGTGACGCCGGCGGGCGACGGATCCGCCACCCCGCCGCCGCTCGGCGGCCCGGTCACTGGCGCAGCGATGACCGCGGTCCCCGTCCTCGCGGTGGCGACGCTGCCCCGCGCCGGATTTTGGATCCGCATGGCGGCCCTGCTGCTGGACGTGATCCTGGTCGCGCTCCTGTGCAGCATGCTGAACGGCATCTTCACGTTCGGATCCCACGTGCACATCCAATCCGACCTGTTGCCCGCGCTGGCGGTGTACGGCGCGGTGATGTGGAAGCTCAAGGGCTCCACGGTCGGTGGCATCGTGTGCGGATTGAAGGTGGTGCGCCTGGATGACCGCGAGATCGACTGGGGCACCGCCATCGTGCGGGCGCTCGGCTGCTTCCTCTCGCTGGTGGTGCTCGGCCTGGGCTTCCTCTGGGTCGTGTTCGATGACCAACGCCAGTCCTGGCACGACAAGATCGCCGGTACGACGGTCGTGCGCGTGCCGAAGGGCGTGTCGCTCGTCTGAACGGGAGGCGTCAGCTTTCAGCAATCAGCCTTCAGCTTTTCTAGCGACGGCCGGGCCCTGGGCCCGGCCGTTTTGTTGGGGGAACCGGGCAATTTCAAAGCTGACAGCTGAAAGCTGACCGCTGATAGCTCTAGGCAATGGCTTCCACACCACTCGTCGGCATCATCATGGGCAGCACGTCGGACTGGGAGACGATGCAGCATACGGCGGCGCAGCTGAAGGCGCTGGGCGTGCCGTTTGAGAAGCGCGTCGTGTCGGCCCACCGCACGCCGAAACTGATGTTGAGTTACGCCGCGTCGGCCGAGAAACGCGGGCTGAAGGTCATCATCGCCGGCGCCGGCGGGGCCGCCCATCTGCCCGGCATGACCGCCTCCTTCACGACGTTGCCCGTCCTGGGCGTGCCGGTGGAATCGAAGGCGCTCAAGGGCCTGGACTCGCTGCTTTCCATCGCCCAGATGCCCGGCGGCGTGCCGGTGGCGACGTTTGCGATCGGCAAGGCGGGTGCGATCAACGCCGCGCTGTTTGCCGTGTCACTGCTCGCGCAGAGCGATCCGGCGACCAAGCGAGCGTGGAAAAAATTCCGCGCCACGCAGACGGCGAAGGTGCTGAAGGCCAAACTCCCCTGATATTTACAGGAGGAAACGGAGGGAACGGAGAAATCCAATTCCTTCGCTCTGTTTCCTCCGTTACCTCCTGTGGAAACAATTCCTGCTGGTAAAACAATCGGTGTCTTGGGCGGCGGGCAGTTGGGGCGCATGCTCGCGCAGGCGGCGAAGCGGCTGGGCTACCGGATGCATGTCTACGAGCCGGCCGCGCACTGCCCGGCGGGCGCCGTGGCGGACAAGGAAGTCAACGCGCCCTACGAGGACCTCGCGGCGCTGACGGCCTTCGCGAAGGGCTGCGACGTGGTCACGTATGAATTTGAAAACGTCCCGGCGGCGCCGCTGCAGGCGATCGAGCAAGTGACGCCGCTGCGGCCGCACTGGCGCGTGCTGGAAACGGCGCAGAACCGCTCGCGCGAGAAACGCTGGCTGCGCGACCACCAGCTGCCGCACGCGCGCTTCGCCGAAGTGGCCGCGAACGGCGATTTGGCGGCGGGCATCCGCACGGTCGGCGTGCCCTGCGTCGTGAAGACCGCGGACTTCGGCTACGACGGCAAGGGCCAGCTCAAGGTGATGACCGCCGCCGACGTGCCTGCGGCGCTGCGGCGGTTTGCCGGCCAGCCGGTGGTGATCGAGCAGTTCGTCGACTTTGCCTGCGAGGTGTCGGCCGTCGTGGCGCGCTCGCAGGATGGGACTGTGAGCGTTTTTCCGGTCACGGAGAACATCCACAAGAACCACATTCTCGATTTTTCCATCGTGCCCGCGCGAGTGATGCCAGCGGTGGCGACGGCGGCGGAGCAGCTGGCCCGGCACGTGGCGGAGAAGATCGACCTCGTCGGGGTGATGGGCGTGGAGCTGTTCGTGACGCGGGCGGGCGACGTGCTGGTCAACGAACTCGCGCCGCGCACGCACAACAGCGGACACTGGACGATCGATGCGTGCGCCACCTCGCAGTTTGAGCAGCAAGTGCGCGCCATCTGTGGGCTGCCACTGGGCGCAGTGACGCTCCTGTCGCCGGTCGTGATGGTGAACCTCCTCGGCGACGCGTGGAAAAACGGCGAACCCAACTGGGCGAGGCTGACGGCGCACCCGAATGTGCGCCTGCATCTTTACGGCAAAGGGGAGGCCCGGCCGGGCCGAAAGATGGGCCACTTCACGGTGACAGCTGCAAACGCTGATGCCGCGCTGGGATTGGCAAGGCAGTACCAGGCAGAGCTCAGCCCTTCGTAGGTCGGGCTTTACGCCCGACATCCTGAAAACCTGTCGGGGATAAACCCCGACCTACAACGGGCGTTTCAGCTGCCGGCGGGCTTGGCCGGCGCGGCGGGTTTCGGCGCGGGACGATCGGGGGCGCCGTTATCCATGACGTATTTCCACGAACCGTCGGGCTGGCGTTTCCAAATGGTCAGGAACCAGCCGGTGTGAACGCTCACCTTGCCGTCGGCGCCCGGGTGGCGTGACTCGTAGCGGCCATAATTGAAACCCATCGTGCCATCGTCGGAGACGTCGGTGTAGTAGGCCGACCACGTCAGGTTCTCGCCCGGGACGTCAGGCCCGATGCGTCGGACGACGGCCTCGGGTCCCCGCCATTTGCGCGGGTCCGTGTCGATGAACGACACATCCGGCGCGGCGAAATGCTTGAACGCGGCGAGCAGGCCCTGCGATTTACCCATCGCGCAGAACGCGTCCTCCATCGCGGCGAGTTCCTTTTTCAGCTGCTCCTTGTCCGGCTTGGCGGACGTGGTGGCCGCGGTTTCCGCGGGAGCGGCGAAAACCGCGGGGCTGACGGCAAGGAGGGTGACGCAAACCAGGAGGGGTAATTTCATGTGGGCGGAGGCTGGCGGCTGTCCGGCGGGGTGCGAGCACAACGCGACGAATGGCGGTGGCGGCGGGATGGACGGATTCAGGAGTTGGCGGGCAGGACGACGCCGCGGCATTCGCCGAGCCCGATGCGCGCGCAGCCGGGTTTTTCGGCAAAACCGCGGAAAATCACCTCGTCACCGTCTGCCAGGAAGGCGCGCGTTTCGCCGCCAGGCAGGGCGACAGGATCGCGTCCGCGCGTGGTGAGTTCCAGCAGGCAGCCGCGGGAATCCGGGTCGGGCCCGGAGACGGTGCCGCTGCCGAGCAGGTCGCCCGGCCGGAGGTTGCAGCCGTTGCTCGCGTGATGCGTCAGGAGCTGCGCGAGGGTCCAGAACATCGTCGAAAAATTGCCGCTGGAGAGACGGTGTGGCGAGGCGCCGGCCTGGCGCATGCGCGGTGTCAGGAGGAAAACCTCGAGTCGGAGATCGAGGCCGCCGTGGGCCTGGTTGGCGTCGGAGGCGAGATAGGACAGGGGCGCCGGCTCTCCCGTCGAGCGAGGGAAAGCGGATGTGCGAAACGGCGCCAGCGCCTCGAGGGACACGACCCAGGGCGACACGGAGGTGGCGAAGTTTTTCGCGAGAAACGGCCCGAGCGGCTGGTATTCCCACGATTGGATGTCGCGCGCGGACCAGTCATTGAGGAGGCAGACGCCAAAGAGGTTCTCTTCGGCGCGGGCGAGCGGAATCGGGGAGCCCAAGGCGTTGCCGGGCCCGACGAACGCGGCCAGCTCCAGCTCGTAGTCGAGCTGCTGGCTGGCACCGACGCGGGGCAATTTGGCCCCGGGGGGAAGAGTCTGGCCGTGGGGGCGCCGGACTGGCGTGCCACTGACGACGACCGAGGAGGCGCGTCCGTGGTAGCCGACTGGGACCCAGTGGTAGTTGGGCAGCAAGGGCTGGTCGGGGCGGAACATCCGGCCGACATTCGTCGCGTGGAAAATAGAGGCGTAGAAATCGGTGTAGTCGCCGATACGGGCCGGAAGGAGCATCCGGGTCTCGGCCATGGGAACCAGGCAGGTGGCGACGGTTGATTGCTGGGCCCCGGGTAGACAGGTGTCGGCTCCCAGGAGTTCACTCAGGCGGGCGCGGAGCGCGGACCAAGCGGCCGGACCGAGCGCCATGAAGGCGTTGAGGTTGGGGGCGTCGCACGCCGCGGCGACGCTGGGCGGCAGCAAACCGGCCGCGCCGGCGGCGGCCAGGTCGAGAACTTGGTCGCCGATGGCTACGCCCACGCGCGGAGCGGGCTGGGCTGGCGTGTGAAAGACGCCGGTGGGCAGGTTCTGCAGCGGAAAGTCGCCGGCCGGGTCGTTGGCGGCTCGAACCCAGCTTTGGCGGCTGGCATCGTGGGTGGAATTCAGGGTCGAATTCATGACCGGCGGGCCAGATTGGATTCAGACCTCGGTTGCCCCATCGGGAGGATCATCCGGCCATCCTGACGCGCCGGGGCGGGACGTCAGGTCTTTTCCCAGCAGCGAACCCTGGAGGCCCGGTTACTGGACGCGTTTGACGAAAACGACCCGGTTGGCCGGGACGATGAGCATCTTGTAGCCGATGAGGCCGCGCGTGATGATCACTTCGGGATTTTCGAGCTTGGGCGTGAAGTAGACGGTGTCGGGAATGCGCTGCTGCCAGATCTGGCCGTTATCGAGCACGAAGACCGCGCGGCCGGAGAAGCTTTCGATGGTGCCCTCGATATGGGCGTGGAGTTCCTGGCCGGAGACCTCCCGCTTGACCTCGGTAACCTGTTCCGCGCCGAACGCGGCGGCGGCCTTGTCGGTGGACTTGACGACCTGTTCCTTGGGCGCCGGGGGCAACTCAGCCATGGCGGGCGGCTGTTGGTGGTGGGCGATGGCCTCTTCCAGGAAGGCGAGCTCCTCGGGGGTGAGCTTGTTGAGTCCCGCCTTGGCGAATTCCTCCGCCGTGAGGCTGTGGATGACCGACGTCTGGTCCGGACCGGCGGCCAAGGCGCTGCACGCTAGGAAAAGAAGGCTGATCAACACGGTGAGGGAGGCGCGCATGATGGGAGCAGCCCCTTTCAGGCGATTAAGGGGCGGGGGAGCAAGCGCAGCTTTCCATTAATGTGGTCCCAAAGCTGCTTAGGCGGGCGTTCCCGGTCGCAGGGTAATGTCTTTGGCCGCGCATTTTTAGCCATTAGACCTCGGATTTATGCATCTTAACGAAATTATTGCATTTCGGACTTTTTCCTCCCAGCTTCCCACCCAAGTTCAACCTGGTCCCAAGCCAGTTAACTTGCACAACACACAACACAAACTGATAAAACAATGACTATGAACAACCTCCGCTTGCGGAAGTTCATGGCTGCGCTGTCTCTGTTGACGGCGGGCCTGTTCGCGGTCCCGGGCGCTTTGGCCCAGGCCACGACAACGACTACCACCACCACCACGACCAAGGATACGCCCAAGGACCAGACCACGGTCATGGAAAAGTTCCAGGTCACGGGTTCCTACCTGACGCCCGCGGCCAACTCGGTCGCCATTCCGGTCATCACGGTTGATTCGAAGGCGATCGCCAACTCCGGCAACAACACCAGCGTGCTGGAAATCCTGCGCAAGACGGTGCCGCAGTTCAGCGGTAACCTCAACATCGGCGCGCAGAACGCCAACGTCGGCAGCGGTTCGACCAACGGCGGTGCCCAGCTCGCGCTGCGCAACGCCGCGACCCTCGTGCTGATCAACGGTCGTCGCGCGGCTTATGCCCCGATCGACGCCCGTGGCGGTTACGAGTTCGTCGACGTCAACCTGATCCCGGTGGCGGCCATCGAGCGCATTGAAGTCCTCGCGGACGGCGCCTCGGCCATCTACGGCACCGACGCTGTTTCCGGCGTGGTGAACATCATCCTCAAGACCGACTACGAAGGCTTCGAGGCCGGCAGTCGCTACGGCTGGTCCGCGAACGCGGGCAACGCTGCCGAGCGCAGCGCCTATATCGTGGGCGGCACGAGCAACGGCAAGACCAGCATGACGGTTTCGGCCGAGTGGGACCGGGTTGACCCGGTCTGGAACTTCGAGCGTCATTACTCGGATCCCACCTACGGCACGGCGACCTTCGCCGGTTCGGTTAACGCCGGTACCAGCTACTACCTGCTGAACCAAAGCCAGACGGCCCCGACGGTTACGCCGGGCGGTTTGGATCCCACGGTGCTGCTCGCCAATGGCACCTATTCCGGCCCCCGTGCGGCGGGCGACCAGTTCCAGTTCTTCAATCTGGCGCGCTACGTCACGCAGACGGTCGGTTCCGAGCGCCAGTCGTTGTCCTTCGCGTTCGACCACAAGATCAACGACAGCCTCAAGGCGTTCGGTGACTTCATGTATTCGCACACGAACACGTTCTCCCAGATCAATGGCCAGCCGATCACGGCTTCCATCGCGGCGGGCGTGCACGGCAATCCGTTCAACGTCACGGTCACGGCCCGCAATCGTATCGTCGCCCAGCCCCGCCAGTACCTGGCGGACACGAACGGCGTTCGCGGTGTGTTCGGCCTCAAGGGCAAGTTCAGCGAGGACTGGTCCTGGGAATCCGCGGCTGATTACAACCGCATCCAGCAGAACTACACGAACCCTGGTGTCATCAACCAGGCGCACTTGACGGCGGCGATCAACGCCGACCGCTTCAACATGTTCTCGCGCACAAACGATGCGGCGGAAATCGCGGCTGACGGCATCGTCGGCACGGCGTTCGGCGGCTTCACCAGCAAGCTGAGCAACTATGACTTCCGCGTTAACGGCAAGGTGTTCGACCTCCCGGCCGGCTCCCTCGACATGGCCCTGGGCGTGGAAGTTCGCCAAGAATCGCTCAGTGCGATCGCCGACCCCCTCAGCCAGCTCGACCCGGTCACGGGCGCGCTCGGCTGGAACGGCGCCACCACCCTGTATCCGTTCGCCGCGGGCCGCTCGGTCTCGTCGCTGTTCGGGGAAATCCGCGTGCCGATCTTCAAGGATGTCGCCGGCGCGCACCTGTTGGAACTCACCGGCGCGATCCGCCATGAGTCCTACAGCGACACGACTGACCCGACTGTGCCGAAGATCACGCTGCGTTACCTGCCGTTCGACGACCAGTTCGCGCTCCGTGCGACCTACTCGCGTTCGTTCTCGGCCCCGACGCTCTACAACCTGTTCGGCCCCGTGAGCATTGGCTTCACGACCCCGTTCACCCTGACGAAATTCGGTGGTGGCACGGTCGCCAACATCCAGACCAACTCGGAATCGGGTGCCAACCCCAACCTGGAACCCTCGACCTCGAAGAACTGGACGGCTGGTTTCGTCTACTCGCCCAAGGCCATCAAGGGCCTCTCGCTGTCCGTGGACTACTGGAACATCAAGCAGCAGAAGCTGATTTCCAGCATCGGTACCACGACAATCCTCCAGGACGTCGAGCTCAACGGCACGGCTTCGCAGTACTACAACAAGGTCCACATCGGCAGCTTCACCGGCCCGGGCGTCACGGCGCCTGGCCAGATCAGCAACGGCGTGCTGGATAACATCTACGTCGTTGACCAGAGCGTGAACATCGCCGCGGTTAACCTCGATGGCTTCGATATCGCGGCCAAGTACACCTACAACGTGGATGCCGTGGGCCGCTTCGACTTCGCGTCGAACATCGGTATCTACAACCACTACACGGTGACCTCGCTGCCCGGCTCGACTCCGTTCGAGACGGTGGGCATGTCCACCGCCACGAATGGCACGCTGCCCCGCTGGTCGACGTACACCTCGGTGGACTTCTACCGCGGGCCCTACCAGGCCTTCATCGGCGTTCGCTACCTCCCGTCGTATACGATCTATGCGACCGGCACGCGCGCGAACGGCTGGGCGGCGGTTGACCTGTTGACCGCCTACACGGTGGGCTCGGAAATCCCGTATCTGTCGGGCGCCAAGCTCACCCTCGGCGTGAACAACGTGTTCAACAAGTTCGGCAATCTCGACCCGAACACGTTCACCGACTCCAATGTCGACACCGGTACCTTCGGCGCCCTCGGCCGGTTCTACTACGTCGACATGAAGATCAAGTTCTAAGTCCCGCGGTTAACTCCGCGTTTTTTAAGAAGGCGGCCCGGTTTTCCGGGCCGCCTTTCTTTTTGCCTCCGCGCTGCAGCCCGGCCGGCGCGGGATAAAGTGATTGCTTCGCCGGTTGCCGCCTTGATAAGTCGGCGTTCCCGCCAATTGCCCATGAACCAGGACCCGCTCTTTCGCCGCCGTGCGCTTTCCGCTCCCCAGTCCTGAAGAGCGCTCCGAGCTGAGGGTGCAGATCGCCTTGTTCCTCGCGGTCAGTCTCCTGCTGAGCCTGGGCTACCACGAACAGCGCGAACTGCGCGCCCTGGCGGGCCGCGAGCACGTGCAGCAGTTGCTGCGCGGCTGGGATGGCTTCGCCTGGTTTGTCTGGCTGCTGGCCGCGCCGGCCATGCTGCTCCTGATCCGGCGCTTTCCGCTGGGCCGCGGCCAAATTCGCCGCGGTCTCCTCGGCCTGCTGCTGGGCAGCGTGGTGATTTTCCTCTTCATCACGAACCTCCGCTTCCTGTTGCGGGTGCTGCCCAACCTCTGGCTGCCGCCCGCGGATGCCCTGCCGGTGGACTGGGCGCACTATTCGGTCTCCACGCTGCTGCTGCTGCCGATGGATTTCCTGACCTACTGTGGCTTCTTTTTCGCCAGCGTCGCCATCGACTACCACTTCAAGAATCGCGCCCGCGCCGCCGAGGCGCTGCAACTCGAGCTCCATGCCGCCCAGCTGCAGTCCAATCTCGCCCGCGCGGAACTCACCGCGCTGCGGGGGCAGCTGCATCCGCACTTTCTGTTCAACAGCTTCAACGCCGTGGCGTCGCTCGTGCGCCAGCGGCGCAACGACGCCGCGGTCGAGATCATCGCCCAGCTCAGCGCGCTCCTGCGCCTGGCCGTGGAGCGCACCGGCCGCCAGGAGCTGCCCCTCGACGAGGAAATCGACTTCATCCGGCGCTACCTCGAGATCGAGCGGGTGCGCTTCGGCGACAAGCTGCGCCTCGACTTCGCGATCGACCCCGCAGTGCTCCGCGCCGCCGTCCCCAACCTCGTGCTGCAGCCGCTGGTCGAGAACGCGATCAAGCACGGCATCTCGCGTCGCATCGAGCCGGGCACCGTGCGACTTGCCGCGCGGCGAGTGGACGAGCGATTGCAGCTGGAGATCGTGGACGACGGGCCGGACGGTTCGCCGGTCGAGGCCGGCACCTCGCAAAGTCGAGGTGGCATCGGCCTCTCCAACACCCGCGAACGCCTCACGCGGATTTACGGCAACGATTACCGGCTGGAGCTGACCCCCCGCGCGGAAGGCGGGATGCGGGTGAGTCTCGACCTGCCCTGGCGCCTGCTGTCATCCTCGGTCCCGGCCACATGAAAAAGATCCGCACCCTGATTGTGGACGACGAACCCCTCGCCCGTGAGGGGCTGGAGATGCTACTGGGCAGCGATCCTGAGATTGAAATCGTGGGCCAGTGCGCGGACGGCCAGTCGGCGATCGAGGCGATCCGCACGCGCAGCCCGCAACTCGTGTTTTTGGACATCCAGATGCCGAAACGGGACGGCTTCGGCGTGTTGGCGGAACTCAAGCCGGCGGAACGCCCCGTGGTGATTTTTGCGACCGCTTACGACCAGCACGCGATCCGGGCTTTTGAGGCCTGCGCCATCGACTATCTGCTGAAGCCGTTCAGCGATTCCCGGTTTGCGGCGGCGCTGCGCCGGGCCAAGGAGGAGATCCGCCGGGTGCGGACGTCCGATCTCGCGCACCAGGTGGAGCAACTCCTCGAGCAAGTGCGTGGGTTGGAGCCCAAGTCCCCGGGGGCGCCCGGCGAACCCGTCGCGGCCGCCACGGCCGATTACGCTGATCGGATTGTGCTGAAGGCGGACGGCGCGCTCCATTTCATCAAGACCCGCGACGTCATCTGGATCGAGGCGCAGGGCGACTTCGTGAAGGTGCAGACCCAGGGCAAGACGCAGCTGGTCCGCGAGACCCTCCAAAGCATGGAGCGGAAACTCGACGCCGCGAGGTTCCTGCGCACGCACCGCTCCTACCTCGTAAATCTGGAGCATGTTCGCCGGGTCGAGGTCGCGCTTTACGGCGACTATGTCGTCTACATGAGCGACGGATCCAAGTTGAGGCTGAGCCGGAACTACCGCTCGAAGCTCAAGGCGCTGCTCAAACAAATTCCGACGGCCTGAGTGGGCGGCGCGGTGAGCAGGGGCGTTTTCGCGACGGCCGGCCGGCTCGGTGACTTTTACGCAATTTTCAGGTTAAGAAGCACCTAGCGTCTCATCGTAGAAATCGATCGTTCTGGGGCCCAAAACAATCGTCCGGTCGATATGCCGTTGATGCGTTTCGCCGCGGCCCCGTAGGTAGCTCGTAAACACACCTACGTGTTTGCCCACAACAAACTACAAACTGACCGGCACAACTCCGGGCGGTTTGGACACAACACAAACTGATTACTACTATGAACAGACTTCGCTCGCGGAAGTTCATGGCCGCGCTGTCGCTGCTTGCGACGACCGGCCTCCTCGCAGTCCCTGGCGCCAACGCCCAAGGGACTGCCCCTGACACGACAACCACCACCACGACTACGACCACCACGACCAAGGATACGCCCAAGGACCAGACCACGGTCATGGAAAAGTTCCAGGTCACGGGTTCCTACCTGACACCCGCGGCCAACTCGGTGGCCATCCCGGTGATCACGGTTGATTCAAAGGCGATCGCCAACTCGGGCGAGGCCACCAACATCCTCGAGATCCTGCGCAAGACGGTGCCGCAGTTCAGCGGCAACGCCAACATCGGCTCCAATAACGCCAACATCAGCAGCGGCTTCACCAATGGTGGCTCGCAGCTATCGCTGCGCAACACCTCGACCCTCGTGCTGATCAACGGTCGCCGCGCCGCCTATTCTCCGGTGAGCGCGACGGGCGGCTACCAGTTCGTGGACGTCAACATGATCCCGGTGTCGGCCATTGAGCGCATCGAGGTGCTGGCGGACGGCGCCTCGGCCATCTACGGCTCGGACGCGGTTGCCGGCGTGGTCAACATCATCCTCAAGACCGACTACGAGGGCTTTGAGGCGGGCGGGCGCTACGGTTGGTCCACGAACAAGGGCAACACCGCCGAGCGCAGCGCCTACATCGTGGGCGGCACGAGCAACGGCAAGACCAGCATCACGGTCTCGGCCGAGTGGGTGAAGGAGGACCCGGTCTGGAATTTCGAGCGGCCGTACTCCGACCCGACCTACGGCACGGCGACCTTCGCCGGTTCGGTTAACGCCGGGACCAGCTTTTACTATCTGAACCCGAGCCTCTCGGCCCCGACGGTGGCCCCGGGTGGGACGGATCCCGCCGCCTTGGTTACGGCCGGCACCTATTCGGGCCCGCGAGCGGCCGGTGACCAGTTCCAGTTCTTCAACCTGGCGCGGTATGTCACGCAGACCCTCGGCGACCAGCGTCAGGCCTTCACCATGGCGTTTGACCACAAGATCAGCGACAGCCTGAAGGCGTTCGGCGACTTCATGTATTCGCACACGGACACGTTCTCGCAGATCAACGGCCAGCCGATCTCGGCCTCGATCGCGGCCGGCGTGCACGGCAATCCGTTTAATGTCACCGTCACCGCCCGTAACCGCATTGTGGCCATGCCCCGCCAGTATCTGGACGACACGACTGGGGCGCGCGGGGTCTTCGGCCTGAAGGGCAAGATCACCGAGGACTGGTCGTGGGAAGCCGCGGCCGACTACAACCGGATCTCCCAGAACTACCAGAACCCCGGCGTGGTCAACCAAGCGCATCTGACCGCGGCGATTAACAATGATAGTTTTAACATGTTCTCCCGCGTACATGATCCCGCCGAGATTACGGCGGACGGGATTGTCGGCATCGCCACCGGCGGTTTCGTCAGCACGCTGAGCAACTATGACTTCCGCGTTAACGGCAAGCTGTTCGACCTGCCGGCCGGCGCGGTGGACATCGCCCTCGGTGGCGAAGTCCGTCAGGAATCGCTCAGCGCAGTCGCCGATCCGCTCAGCCAGATTGACCCGGTCACGGGCAACCTCGGCTGGAACGGTGCCACGACGCTGTATCCGTTCAAAGCGGGCCGCACGGTAGTGTCGGAGTTCGCGGAAGTCCGCGTCCCGATCTTCAAGGATGTGGCGGGGGCGCACCTGCTCGAGATTTCGGGCGCGATCCGTCACGAACACTACAGCGACACCACCGGCCCAACGGTGCCGAAGATCACGCTGCGCTACCTGCCGATCGACGACCAGTTCGCGCTGCGTGGCACATATTCGAAATCGTTCTCCGCGCCGCAGCTCTACAGCCTCTTCGGCCCGATCAGCGCCGGCTATTCGGATGCGTTTACGCTCAACAAGTTCGGTGGCGGTTCGATCGCCAACTTCCAGTCGCAGGCGGAGTCCGGCTCCAATCCCACCCTGCAGCCGTCGAAGTCGACGAATTACACGGCGGGCTTCGTCTATTCGCCGACCGCGCTCAAGGGCTTCTCGGTCTCGGTGGATTACTGGAACATCAAGCAGACGAACCTCATCTCGAGCATCGGGGCGACGAACATCCTGCAGGATGTCGAGACCAACGGCCCGGCGTCGAAATACGCCAGCAAGGTGCACATCGGGAGCTTCACGGGCCCCGGCGTCACGGCCCCGGGCCAGATCAGCTCGGGCGTGCCGGACAACATCTATGTCATCGACCAGAGCGTGAATCTCGCCGCGGTCAATCTCGATGGCTTCGATGTTGCGGTCAAATACACCTACAACGCCGACAGCGTGGGCCGGTTCGACTTCAATTCGGCCATCGGCATCTACAACAAGTACACGATCATTGATGGCCTCGGCGACGCGCCGTTCAACACCGTCGGACTGTCGACGTCGACGAATGGCACGCTGCCCCGTTGGCAGACCTACTCGTCGGTGGACTTCACCCGGGGCAATTACCAGGCCTTCCTGGGCGTGCGTTATCTCCCGTCGGTCACCGATTACAACGACGGTTCGCACGTCGGTTCGTTCACCACGGTGGACCTGATGGCCTCGTATGTCTTCGGGGCGGAGGTGCCATATCTCTCCGGCGCGAAGTTCACCGTCGGCGTGAACAATGTGTTCAATCGGTTCGGCCCGCTCGATCCCGCCACGTGGACGGATTCGAACGTCGATACCGGGACCTACGGCGCCCTCGGCCGGTTCGTCTACGTCGACTGCAAGATCAAGTTCTAAGCTCCGCGGTTAACTCCGCGTCTTTAGCGAGGCGGCCCGGTTTCC